>Ga0316208_1001964_pt1 | contig 17873 bp, 17 predicted proteins | sample 3monopyrite_MG_FD_204944 | JGI IMG/M metagenome (GOLD analysis project Ga0316208, IMG submission 204944) | Microbial mat bacterial communities from mineral coupon in-situ incubated in ocean water Damariscotta River, Maine, United States -... | ecosystem: Environmental > Aquatic > Marine >...
TCACCGCCATGCGCTTCCGCCAACACCTTGGTTAGCGCCGCTGTTAACGTCGTCTTACCGTGATCAACGTGACCGATCGTACCTACATTTACATGCGGTTTCGTACGCTCAAATTTTTCCTTGGACATAACCTACTCCCCCACTATATTAATATTGATAACACACAAAATTTAAATCCAAAAACTTCGTCAATCAGTTGGAGCCCATAATCGGAATTGAACCGATGGCCTCTTCCTTACCAAGGAAGTGCTCTACCCCTGAGCTATATGGGCAGCATTTTCGCTCACATCGCACCACAACAACCGCCTAACCATCTGGAGCGGGTGATGGGGATCGAACCCACACCATCAGCTTGGAAGGCTGAGGTTCTACCATTGAACTACACCCGCATGACTCTTTAGCACCTAAACCGCCAAGCTAAAATCTTGGTGGAGGGGGGAGGATTCGAACCTCCGAAGGCTGAGCCGTCAGATTTACAGTCTGATCCCTTTGGCCACTCGGGAACCCCTCCCAGAATGCAAGCCGGCTAGTTTGCTGATAACGAAGACAAATGTCAACCATAATTCCACCTCTTTCAAGCCAATTTCAGGTAAGTGCCGACAATCGAAAACCCGGGCAAGATTTCATTTACCTTCAAAACAGTTTAGTATCCGGCTCAGAATGCTGTAGGCCAAAGCTGAGCTTTACACATGCTCATGCGCCAAACATATATAGTTATAAAAAAATATAAATACGAGAATCAAAATGTTACGCCACTTAATCCTGCTCATTGCACTCACCTTTTCACTAAACACACCGGCTGAAACCCGCTACATCACTGATCAGCTTGAAGTAACGCAACGCAGCGGACAAAGCACTAAACACCAAATTTTACGCATGCTGCCCAGCGGCATGGCCGTTGAAGTGCTCGAAACTGACAGCGAATCCCGCTACAGCAAAGTGCGCACACCCAAAGGCACTGAAGGATGGGTGCTTACCCAATACCTTGACAAACAATCCAGCGGACGTGACCGACTCGCCAACATTCAAAAGCAAATCAATAAATATAAAACTGAAAATACAAAGCTAAGCAAAAGCTTAAAAGAAATTTCAGGCCAATTAAAAACACAAGAAAAACAACAAAAATCACTCGGAAAATCAAACAGCAGCCTGGAACGCGAAATAAGCCACCTCAGGAAGATATCCAAAAATCCTTTATTACTGGAAAAAGAAAACCGCGACTTAAAAGACAAAATCAAGCAACTTGACGCAGACTTCCAGTCTTCACAGCAAGAAATAACATTACTGCGCAATACCAGCTCACAAGACTGGTTTCTTATTGGTGCAGGCGTCATTTTGGCCGGCATGATCATTGGGCTACTTATTCCAAAAATTCGCTGGCGTCGCAAATCCAGCTGGAGCTCGCTCTAAAAAAGCCACTCCGGCACAGCAATCAACAATGACAAGCCATCACTGTAAAACTCTTATTTTGCAGCCATACCCAACGTGACACTTCGTTACGTCCCAGCACTTAAATATCTATAAAATTTAACCACTTCCAAATACAGCCTGAACACTACAAAGACTTACCCCACAATAAAGATTTCCCTGTTAAATCCGTTATATATAGTCAAGAGCGTCCAGAAACTGACTCGACGCCAAACGGATATTAGAATGCCACAGACAAATCAAATAGATAACACAAGCTTTCGTCCCCGCAAAATTCGCATCGGCGACCACCTTATCGCCCAGCAATTAATCACCCAAGAACAACTCGAAGCGGCGCTACAATCACAAAAAAACACCAGCAAAAAACTCGGTGCTGCGCTGATTGAACTCGGCGCAATCACCCATGATCAGCTACTGAATTTTCTCGCCGAACAGCTCAATATCGAATATGTCGATATCAAAAAATTCACCCTCAAGCCCGAGATTGTCAACATCATCCCCGAGATACATGCGCGCCGTTTCCGCATCATCGCTCTCAAGGAAGAAGGCGATACCTTGGTGATTGGCATGGCCGACCCAACTGATCTATTCGCCTACGATGAAATTGCCAAAACTCTACACAGACCTATCAAAACTGCTGTCGTTTCGGAAGACATCCTACTTAGAGCGATTGACAAGCTATACCAACATACCGAAGAAATTGAAGGACTAGCTGAGGAAGTCGATCTCCAACTCACGCAAGATGACGACGAGTCAAATCTGTCCAGCTCTTTCAGTGACACTTCTGACGCGCCACTGATCAAACTCCTGCGAACAATGTTGGAAGATGCTGTCCGAATCAATGCCTCTGATATACATATTGAACCCGAGCAAAACGAGACCCGCACCCGTTTTCGTATCGACGGTGCATTGCACGTACAAACCGTGACAAGCAAACGCATTGCTGGCGCGCTCACTTCCCGCCTCAAACTCATGGCAGGCCTGGACATTTCTGAGAAACGTCTACCGCAAGACGGTCGTTTTAATTTTATTGTTGGCAAACAACATATCGATGTACGCCTTTCCACTATGCCCATGCAGTACGGTGAAAGCGCAGTTATGCGATTACTCAATCAAAGCACCGGCATTCCTGATCTAAATAAAATTGGCATCGCTGAAAACACCTTAAACCATTTACGCCGTAACATCAGCAGCCCGCACGGACTCATCCTAGTAACCGGGCCAACAGGAAGCGGCAAAACCACCACACTTTATTCAGCGCTTAAAGAATTAAACTCCATCAACAAAAAAATCATCACCATTGAAGATCCAATAGAATTTCGCCTGCCAGGCATTACTCAAATTCAAGTCAATGCCAAAATTGACCTGAGTTTTTCTCGTGTTCTGCGCAGCCTGCTTCGACAAGATCCAGATATTGTACTGGTTGGTGAAATGCGTGACTCAGAAACCGTTGAAACCGCACTGCGCACATCGATGACCGGGCATTTAGTGCTCTCCACATTACACACCAATGATACGATTTCAAGCATCAGCCGGCTCATTGACATGGGCGCTCCGCCCTACCTCATCGCAGCATCACTGCGTGCGGTATTAGCGCAAAGACTGGTCAGAAAAATTTGCGCAAACTGTAGCACGCCCTCGCCACTCAGTAACGCCCAGAAAACATTGTTCAGAAAAGAGCTTGGCGACAAAATTGACAACATCACCTTCCTTCACGGCAAAGGCTGCGCCCACTGCAATGAAACCGGATACCATGGACGCATCTGCATCAGTGAATATATCGAAATCAAAGATGAACTCATTGATTGCCTCCACACTAGCGACTTAAAAACCTTTGCCACGCTGGCTGCACGACAAGCTGATTTCCGCACATTAAAAGCATCCGCACTTGACCTGGCCGCTCTGGGTACGATTTCTATTGAAGAAGTCATGAGCATTTATTACGGCAGCAGCTAAACATGCATTCCTATAACTATAAAGGACGCGACACCCAGGGAGCACTGATATCCGGGCAGCTCACAGCACACAATGAAGATGCTGTTGCTAGTTATCTGAGCAAACGCAGCATCATTCCTCTCGACATCACCCCTGCATCCGTTGCCAGCGGCATTTTCGACTCCTTAAAAGAGCGTTTCGAAACAAAAGAAATAAAATTAATCGAGCAAATATTTTTTTGCCGGCAAATGTACACATTGTTACGCGCCGGCATACCTATCATGAAATCACTGGAAGATTTGCGCGACAGCACGCCCTGTGAGAATTTAAAATATGCCCTCAATGAATTGTACGTTGACCTTGATGCAGGACAGGAATTAAGCACCGCAATTCGCAAGCAATCAAAAAGCTTTCCACCCCTGTTTTCCAGCATCATTGAAGTCGGCGAAGAAACAGGCAACCTCGATGAATGCTTCGCATTGCTGGCAAAATACTTCGACAAAGAACGAGAATTGCGCAACAGCATCACTTCCGCGCTGCGCTACCCGATCATTGTTTGTGTCGCCATCCTCGCAGCCATAGGCATTATCAACATGCTCGTCATCCCGGCCTTCGCAAATATTTTCAACTCCTTTAATGCCGAGCTGCCCTGGACAACACGTTTTCTCGTCGCAAGCTCTGACTTTATGCTGAACTACTGGCCACACATGCTCATCACAGGCATCGCGACTTTCAGCGGCCTCAAATATTATGTCAACACCCCTGACGGACGTCTTATCTGGCATAAATCAAAATTAAAAATACCCCTTGTCGGCGATATTGTATTTCGATCACTGCTTGGCCGCTTCGCGAACACATTATCTCTATGCATAAAATCTGGCATCCCATGGGGATCAGCCATTACTGTATCCAGCAAAGCAACCGACAACGAACATATCGCAAGAAAAATCATCGACATAAAAACCTCAATCGAGCAGGGTGAAAACATCACCAACGCATTCAGAAAAATCGACTTGTTTCCGCCCCTGGTACTGCAAATGGTTCATGTTGGCGAAGAAACCGGCGCTCTGGACAAATTATTATCCGATGTCGGTGAATATTTTGAACGCGAAGTTTCCTTTCAGCTAAAAGCACTCAGCGATTCACTCGAACCCATTTTAATCAGCATCGTCGGCATCATGGTTTTGATTCTCGCACTCGGTGTTTTCCTGCCAATGTGGGATTTGGGCTCAGCAGCATTGAAATAAACAAGCGAAACATCAAGTGTATCAAGCACCTCAGCTAAAGCTCGTGAAATTTTTGCCGATCTAGTTAATACAGATTTACTGCTTCTGCAAATTTAGCCAGTAAACTTGAACGCTAGTAAACAAGGTGAAATTCGAATTTTTTTCGGCGCACACCCTTTACCAGCCTTAAAAATAAACAGTAAATACATACAATCAGGAGCATGAACGATGGATTCACAACGTGGTTTTACTTTGATAGAACTGGTAATGGTAATCGTTATTTTGGGCATATTAGCTGCCACAGCGATACCAAAATTTTTAGACCTCTCATCTGAAGCCCGAGTAGCCAGTGTTAAAGGTGTGGCTGGCGCCCTGGGCTCAGGATCAGCGATCAACTACGCCACACGTTCTGCCAACTCTGCCAAAGGCAGCGCTGTCGCAAACTGCACAGGCGTTTCCGCTACCTTACAGGACGGACTGCCAACTGGCTGGGCTATAACCGCTGCTGCGATTGCCAATGGCGCAGCTGCTACCTGCACATTAAGCGATGATCAGACCCCAGCGAACACAGCTACGTTCACTGGCCTGGGCATTAGCTAATAGCAATACAACCCTCTCGAACACCATATCAAAATGGTTAATTCTAGAGGTGCTTTCTAGCACTAGAATCGAGAACCAAAAAAGCCGCCGGCTGACATTAAAATCAGTTGGCGGCTTTTTCGTTTATTATAATATCAGCACTCAAATTCACCGTCTTCGCAAGGCAAGTTCAATCAATATCGCCACCAACCCACCGGCTCTTCACTCCGCTAAAAATAGCAGCGAATCAGGCTTCACTCTAGTAGAGCTAGTCGGCGTTTTAGTTTTAGTAGGTCTACTCGCCGTCACCGCAATCAGTCGCTGGGACAACTCCACTATCAGCCTTTCAGCACAGGCTGAGCAAATTGCTGGAGACATCCGCTATACACAAATGATTTCGATGACACAGGGTCAGCGTTTTCGCATCAATTTCAGCTCCAACCGATACTGGATAAGTAATATTGATGACAGTACACAAATTACGCATCCTGCCACCAACAGCAGCGATGTGTTTCTCAACACTGGCATTACTCTTAGTAGCAGTAATAACTACCTGGTTTTTAATGGCAACGGCGTACCCTACAGCACGGCCAGTCTCCCCGGCACCACATTAAACAGTAATGCCACTATCACTCTAACTGCCGGCAGCGAAACCAGAAGCGTTGAAGTGCGCCCAGAAACCGGACGTGTATCGTTATTATGAACCCGCACATGAAAAGAAAAAACATAGCGGTTTTCGTAAGCAAACATATGACCGGTGCAACGCTGATTGAGCTGATCATGATGATTATTATCACCAGCATATTAGCCACTGGCCTACTCTCTGTTTTTAATGCCACCCTGGTTGGCACCACTCAGGGCGGGCAAACATCTCAAGCAACACTGTTAGCAGTAGAGCGCATGGAGTTAATCCTTCCACAACGCCAACAACTTGGTTTTGCAGGCTTTACATCATCTACCTTTGATCCTTGCACATCATCACCTGCATCTACGCAGGCGGCCTGCACTTCGCTACCCAGCGGATACACCGTAACATCCAGCCTGCAAAATGACTGGCTTGGCGACAGTAATTACAAAGTCATTACTGTCAGTATTTCAGGAACAGAAGCCACATCACTACAAGCATTAGTGGCGAATTACTAAAATGAAACATTCTCAATTCAAAAAAGCCACCACTACCAGGGAAAACCATGCAAATATTTCTGGGCTAAAAAAACACGGTGGCTTTACCCTTGTTGAACTTCTTATTGTCATCGTTATCACTGGTATTCTCGCAGCATTGGGCAGCAAAATGCTCGCCTCGGGTTTCACTGCTTATGTAACAGCCCGCGATTTAGGAAAAGCAGATTGGCAAGGTTTGATTGCCATCGAACGACTATCGCGCGAACTACGCACAATACGCTCAGCCACCAGCAGTGATTTAACCATCAGCCCTACTAGTCAAATTACCTTTGTTGACAATGACGCCAATAACATTAGTTACACATTAAGTGGAACAACGCTGATGCGCAACTCAGAACCGCTCGCAGATGGTATCAGCAATCTTAGTTTCAGCTACATCGCCAATGATGGAAAAACCACAGCCGCTAGCGCCGATCAGGTGGCATATATCAGCGCCAATGTAACTGTTTTGCGTAGTGGCTCAGGACAACTACTTCGCACCAGCATCCATCCGAGAAACTTCTAATGACTATAAAAAAACAAACCAAGTCCAAGTTTTTTTCTCATCTACATCAACGTGGGTCATTATTAATCGGTGCTGTTGCGATGATTGTCACCATCGCGCTACTGGGTGCCACCATCAGTCATTTATTTATCAGCAAAACGCGCGGAGGCGCTGATGTCAGCAATGGTAACGAAGCACTGATACTCGCCGAATCAGGTATTGAGCACGCAAAATATGCACTATCGCTCAACCCAGCATACAGCGGTGAATCAAACACTTCTTTTTCCGGTGGCAGTTTTACTATCAGCATACTCAACACTGACTTCAGCGGAACATCACTACCTGCTGATCAAGTACGCATTTCCAGCACCGGTACCGTCAGCGGTGCTGGCGGCACCCAGGCTATCCGCACTACCGAAGCCATTGTCTCTATCGGCGTCGGCAACAACGACATCGGCTGGGCTGTCGGTGATAACAGCCTCACACTACAATGGGATGGCAGCAACTGGACATCCATCAGCAACCCTGGAAGCGACGACCTGAAAGGTGTTTTTTGCAATAGCCCTAGCAACTGCTGGGCTGTCGGGAAAAACGGCACCATCATGCTCTGGAATGGCAGCAGCTGGAGCAGCGTTGCCTCAGGAACCGGTGATGACCTTGAAAGCGTTTCATGTGACCCAAGCAATGCCAGCCATTGTTTTGCCGTCGGAGAAAATGGCACCATTTCATATTGGAATGGCAGCAGCTGGAGCGCATCAACACCCTCCCCCGGAGAAGACCTTAAATCTGTCGATTGCCCATCCGATATTTGTTTTGCCGTTGGCGATGATCCGACTATCCTCCGCTATGACTCTGGCTCAACAAGCTGGATTGATGAGTCGTACGGCAGCAAGGATCTATCCGGGATAAACTGCACGTCGGATAGTAACTGCTGGAGCGTAGGGAAAAGATTCTTTTTTTTCTTCTACATCCTGCGTCGCACCGGTAGTGGTTGGAGTAACGCCCTACTCTTCAGCTTCAACGGGAACGATCTTGATGAAGTTTCCTGCCTAAACCCCATTGATGGCAGATGCTGGGCTGTCGGAAAACAAGGGAAAACGACTTTCTTCAACGGCACCTCATGGAGTTACCTTTCCTCCGGCAGCAGCAGAGACCTCAAAGATGTGTGGTGTTCACAAAGCAGCATTGATTGCTGGACTGTGGGTAGAAAAAACGGCGCAAATTTGAGCATTTTGCGTTGGGAAGGTTCCAGCTGGACTCAGACAGCAGTTGGTGTCACGCCGGTTCAAGACCTCGAAGGCGTTCATTTCCCACCTTCCGGTGGCGGCTCCGATATTATAACGGTCATCGCATGGCGCGAACTCGCGTCATGACTTACCCCAAAACACCTATAAACCTCTAGAAATTAAATATTTTTTACTCTTGCGCCGTTAAAGGCAATGAAGGATCACCTTTTTCATCGGTGGAATATTGAATAATTCTAATAATGAGGAAAAGAAACTTGCGTTTCTTACCATCAATAAAAAAAGCAGCATCACACAATATTACCAGCGTCGTAATAGAGAATGATGGCGTTTGTGCCGTGCAAATTGTACGTGGACTGGAAAAACGCAGCCACGATGCCAAAACCAATGCCTCCGAGCACACGCCAGCCGTTACCTCATTTAGTTACAAAGCCAATCGCGAAGGTGTTTCTACACAAACGTTACTGCAAGAAATCAGCAACGAGCTAAAACTAAAAGACCATCACTGTACGACTGTACTGAATAGCAATGATTACAATTTACTGATTGCTGAAGCACCTGAAGTTCCAGCAGAGGAAATGATGTCAGCACTGAACTGGCGCGTCAAAGACCTGATTGACACACCGATCAACGAAACTACTTTGGAAGTCTTCCCTGCCCCAGCGCCTGCGGGAGAGCAGACTACAAAATCTCTTTATGTCGTAGCGGCCACCGATGCTGTAATACAGAAGCGAATCGACCAACTCACCCAGGCTCAGATAAATTTACAAACCATAGACATCACAGAAATGGCACTGCGTAATATCGCCGCACTCACACCTGAAGCCAAGGAAGGAGTTGCTTTTATTTGGCTGCATGAAGAAGGAGGAATCGTCACTGTGTTTCGCGACGGCGAGCTGTACATGAACCGTCAAATGAGCAGCGGCACTAAAGCGCTCTTTAACGAACAATCAAAAGTAGAAACGACAGACAACATAATCCTTGAATTACAGCGTTCACTGGATTATTTCGAAAGCCAGTTCAGACAAAATCCGATCCGACATATAGTGCTTGCGCCCTCTATACAATCACTCAGCCTACTGGAAACAAGCTTAACTCAAGTTTTGGGTGTCAATGCAAAAACACTCGATTTTACTGAATTACTCACCTGCAATATCAACATGCCAGATAACTGGCAATCAGAACACCTGATAGCCATCGGTGCAGCACTGCGTTATGAAGAAGAAAATCCTTCCCAAGAGGATGCCGCATGACTGTTCAAGTCAACTTCTATCACGATAAATTTCGCAAGAAAAACCTACTGTTAAGCGCATCGCGAATGATATCCATCACCGGGGTAACGCTTGCAACACTCATCATGATTGCCACGTATTCAAACTGGCAGACAACACAAATGAACAGTGATTTAGAACAATTAAGAAACAGTTTTGCACAACTTAATGCAAAAAAAATTGCAATCCAATCGTTACTAAAAAAAGATACAAGCGCCTCTAAACTTGATTTTCAACTGCAAAAATTAGAGGCCATCATAAACAACCGAAAACCTTTGACCGACATTCTTAAAAAAGGATTTTTTAAAGTTGACCAAGGGTATTCAGACTACATGTTGGCACTAGCTCGCCAGCATATTCGTGGCATGTGGTTAACCGAAATCAACATAATTGATGCCGGCGATAACATCAGATTGTCTGGAAAAAGCTATGAACCAGTCTTGCTAGCAAAATACTTAAAAAAGCTTTCCAGCGAGTCTGTATTAACCGGAACTGAATTTCAATCTTTATCAATGGAACGCAATGCTGACGAAAACGAGACGCTTGAAAAGGCAATCTCATTCTCCATCAGCACGAAAAATAAATAGCATTATGAATACTCCCAAAAACAAAGAGCGCTTGGTAGACAAGATAGATAGCCTCAGTGGACGTGAGCGCACAATCATATTAGCAGCCACTCTAGCTACGATGTATGTCATATTTTTTCACTTCATCCTGCCAACCATAGAGACGCCCCGTGAAACGCTAAAAAGCAACATAGAATTAGTGCAGGCTCAAATCAATATACGCAGCCAGGACATTCATCAAATGGTTGGCCAATCTCAGCAACATTCAGATGTTGCCAAACAAAATCGCATTGAAAATATCAACCTGCAGCTTAGCAACCTCGGTCAAAACTGGATAAAACTAAGCACTGGACTCATTAGCCCGCATGAGATGACACAACTGGTTGAATTGATTTTAACCCAACAATCTGACATCGAAATAATTCGTATAGAGAACCTAACTGCAACACCACTCGTAAAAAATGAAACCGCAGAAACATCCCCTGATACGGCCATTTACAAACATGGCTTGTATCTAGAAGTAAGTGGTCAATATTTCAATACCGCAAAATTATTGCGCGAACTAGAAGCGCTTCCATGGCAAATAATTTGGGGTGAATTTAGCTTGCGCAGTGAATCACCACCCTTATCAACCATTAACTTAACGCTGTATACATTAAGCTTTGGCAAGACATGGATGGAAATATGATGTCTCTAAACTATCCACTAATAAATAGATTCATTATTGGCGCAATACTGTCATGCCTGCTTAATAATGCCGTAGCAAACAACAAACTCTCTGACCCGACTAAACCTATTAACTATTGGACATGGTACAGCTCTGAAAAAAATACAGCTTACAAAAAATCAAGCACATTAAAACTGCAATCCATACTTATTTCAGAAAACAGAAAAACAGCCATCATCAACGGAAAAACTGCAATTGTGGGTTCAAACATTAATGGCGCAAACATTATCGCCATCAATAATAACAATGTAGTCATACACCATGACGGACGCGATAAGACACTGCGCTTACCGAACACCAATGCGGTGAGAAAATTACAGGAAGCAAAAGTTAATGTGCCGCAATAAAATCAATAAACTTATTATCGCGGTGCTAGTAGCGCTAGCACTAAGCGCATGCAAAACTGCGCCAAAAAGTTGGGACACCTCAATGTTAGGTGACATCAACGAAACACTAGAACAAGCGATGGCAGATGATACGGTCATGGTAGCACAGGGTATCAGCGCAGAAATGCTGTCTCCAATAAGCACAACACCCCCCATTGAAGAGCTGACTCTACCAGAGCCACGCTTTGATATCGTCGCAAGAAAAACACCTGCCCGCGCAGTATTCATGAGCCTTGTCGAAAACACACCGTACAGCATGGTCGTTCACCCCGACATCACAGGCAACGTTACCATTCAATTAAAAGATGTCAGCATTGAAGAAGCGCTTGAAACGCTACGTAGCATGTACGGGTATCAATACCGTCTTGAAGGCTCACGCTATTTGATTCTTGGCCAGGGCATGCAAACACAAATATTTTCTATCAATTATTTAAACTTTGTCCGCAAGGGTGTTTCAAACACCCACGTATCATCTGGAGAATTATCAAGAAGCTCTGGCTCAGGTTCCGGTTCCGGTTCCGGCTCATCCAGTTCCAGTTCGAATACGCTGTCTCAATCACGCGGCATAAAAGTAGAAACCAATTCAGAATTCAATTTCTGGAAGGACATAAACACTTCACTTACTACACTCATTGGAGACGAAGATGGACGTCGCGTAGTCATTAACCCACAAGCAGGTTTAGCCATTATTCGCGCCATGCCAGACGAACTTAATGTCGTAGCCAAATTCCTTCGCATGACACAACACAGCATTAACAAACAAGTTGTATTAGAAGCAAAAGTTATCGAAGTCGAGCTAAACGACAGCTTTCAATCCGGCATCAACTGGGCAAGTCTAAACAATGCTGGCGAATATAATATCCTTGCATCACAGGTCGGTGGCGGTAAAATTTTCAGCGGCACCGCTTCCAGCAGCTTATCAGGGGCTACTGCAAACCTTAATCCCGGTACAGCCTATTCGCCTCTCAGCTCGGCCAGCACATCTGCCTTCGGCGGCGTTTTTAGCATGGCAATCAAAGGGCAAAATTTTGCTGCCTTCGTTGAACTATTAAAAACTCAAGGTGATGTGAAAGTTCTCTCCAGCCCAAGGGTGTCCACGGTCAACAACCAAAAAGCAGTCATCAAAGTTGGCGGCGATGAATTCTTTGTTACCGGTATTACTAATTCACAGGTCACAAATGGCAGCACCACCACGCTGTCACCCGAAGTTGAGTTAACACCTTTTTTCTCAGGCATTGCGCTTGATGTAACCCCACACATTGATGAAGAAGATGCCATAACCCTGCATATTCACCCTGCAATAAGCAATGTTGCACAACGCGATAAAAATTTCATCGTCAGCGGGCAAAGTTTTACATTGCCACTGGCTTTTAGCAGCATCCAGGAATCTGACAATGTTGTACGCGCGTCCAGCGGGCAGGTCATCATCATCGGCGGCTTGATGAAAGAAGCCAGTACTGAAGAAAATGCGTCCATACCCTTACTGGGAGACATCCCTGTATTAGGTAATCTTTTCAAACATAAAAAAATGACCCGCATTAAAAAAGAGCTGGTCATCATGTTAAAACCTACTGTAATAAATAACAGTTCAGCCTGGGATTCTCAGGTCAAAAAGGCCTACTCGAACACCATCAATATGCAACGTCATAACGACAGCCAAATAGGGCGCAGTTCGCCATGAGCCAGGTGGCTACTAACTTAGTCACGACGCACAGCCCATCCGGATGGTTATACAACAACCATTTTGGTCTGCAAGAAGCACCTTTCAGTCTAACTCCGGACACCCGTTTTTATTTCCCGCACAGCAGCAGCCAGGTTGCGCTCAACACGCTTGCAGTTGCCATTCGCAGCGGTGAGGGTTTCACAAAGATTACCGGTGAGGTAGGCACAGGTAAAACGCTGCTATGTCGCTTGTTACTAGATTTACTGCGCGAAGACCATATCCTTGCTTACATACCCAACCCCTATTTAGAACCAATGACTTTGCTACTGGCCATCGCAGATGAAATGGGCATCCCTTACCCGGAAAACATTAGCCAACATCAATTGCTTAAAACATTAACGCAATACATTATTGAAGGTTACCGCTGGGATAAGCGTACCGTAGTAGTGTGTCTCGATGAGGCACATGCTATTCCCACCGAAACTCTGGAAGCCCTGCGCCTGTTGAGCAACCTTGAAACACAACAACGTAAACTTATTCATTTAGTTTTATTTGGTCAACCTGAGCTAAATGAAAAACTCAATCAACCCAACTTACGACAACTCAAACAACGCATCAGTTTCAGCTGTACTCTTGACCCTATTCAAGATGATGACATTCGGAAATACCTTGAACACCGCCTTCAAAAAGCAGGCTATCAAGGAAAACTTCCATTCAACTCGCAAGCGATCAGGCTACTCGGGCGGGCCAGTGGTGGTACGCTGCGATTACTCAACATACTTGCCCATAAAGCAATGATCAGCGCCTACGGAAGTGGCTCAGAAAAAATCAAAGCTAAACATGTCAAACTCGCTATTGCAGACACCGAGGCATTACAAAACAATAATGGCAACTCTTCTTTACCCGCACTGATGGGCACTATACTCACTTCAGTCGGCACACACTTGCAGCGCGGCCAACAATGAGCTTAATCAACAATATGCTGCTGGATCTTGATAAAAGCAGCAGCGAAGATCACTCTCGTAAAATTGCAATTACCAACGGCTTGCATCCTGCCACAAACGTTCCTAGGAGCGTTTCTCACAAAAAAAGAAACAGCTGGCCAGCAGCTATTGGTCTTGCTACTTTACTTGTTGTGGCGGCATTGTGGCTGAACCAAAAATTTCACTTACAAATATTCAATGTCAACTCGGGCTGGCCGGCTATATTAGAAAATATAACTCATAACAACAATGAGCCCGCAAACAATAAAATATATAACGTTACTACTACGCAGACTGTTATTCGCAACGATGCAGCAACCTCACTTACAAAAACAATAAAAGCAGGAAGAATCCAAGAAAAACCGATCAAAAGCCAGACGGTGACAGTGAAAACACTTAAATCTCAAACTGCAAAAAATCAAAAAATTAAAACCCAAAACAGCAAACTCACAGCAATAAAATCCAGCGCAACAAAAACAAGCATAATAAAAACACCCGCCAAGCCTGACCCGATACAAATGGCGGCCTACCATTATGCAGAGGCAACACAACAATTAGCACAGCAAAAGTTACCACTAGCACTTGCCAGCCTGCGTAGTGCAATACAGCTAAACCCGAACCACGTCAAAGCACGTTCTGTTCTGGCTCAAAAACTAACAGACCTTCAGCAACATAAAGAAGCTGAACAATTACTGCGAACGGGTATAGCTCTGACGCCACTGCACTATCACTTCAGCCAACTATTGGCAAAACTGATGATCTCACAAGGGCAGCATGAAAAAGCACTCACCATTCTTGAGCGCAGATTAGGTGATAGCCAGAATGCAATTAAGAATGATGCAGAATATCTCGCACTACTTGCCATGCAATATCAGACATTACAACAACATAAAGCTGCTGCAAAAACATTTAACGCAGCCTTAAAAATTCAACCTCGAAAAGACACCTGGTGGCTGGGGTTGGCTATTTCACTGGAAGCACTTCAACAGCCAGCTTTAGCTAAAAAGGCTTATCAGCACGCTGCGACAGGAAAAAGATTGCCGATCAGATTGCAAAAATTTACGGTTGAAAAAATAGCACTCTTAGATAAAAAATAAAATCAAAAAAAACCTGTTTTTACGCCGAAACTTTACGCATATCAGCATCACTGTTTTTCGAATCATCTTCATCTACATCCAACTGCAAATCATTATTCGAAGACACTGATGAATTAGTATTAAAGTTTTCCATAACCTGGCTAATAATATTTTGATTAAACTCAGCTGGACTCATTTCTAAAAGACGCGCATAAAAATCGGTAAGCACCTGACCATAATCACCCGGATCAATATCATCATCACCTACACGGGTTTGCTGCATAAGCTTTTTACTTAAATAATCATCCGGCGCCATTGCCTCTTGCAAAGGTGCAAAACGCCATAAAAAACCACCATTAGCTTCGCTCTGTGACAAGCAGTCACGAATATCTTGCCTTACTTCATATTCACGGCGATTACTGGACAGCAACCAGGAAAAAATACCCACAACACTCGATGGCACCATTAAAATCCACACCAGCTTGCTAAACAGTTCATATTCGACATTGCCTCTGGTCCAGGCAAAATAACCCGCCATGAATGCACTGATATAAACAAACCCCGCAACCATGACACCATTCAATTTGGCCTTACCACGCAATGGTGCCACTCTTCGTTGATAATCCAGACGCTGAAAATCATAATGCTTTTCAAAGCGCGCAATAATCTCCCGGCGTTGCCGTCGCGAATTTTTAGGTTTTTCAGCCATGTAAATATTTTTACTCTAAAGGTTTAAAATGCAAAAATTATGCGCAGTTATTCATCTGTCACACAGCCTTCACTGGCATTCTTTACGTTTTTAATGAATTTATACAAAGTACCTCGTGTGGCCTTGTAGGCAGGCATCGACCATGATTCACGACGCTGCGCAAGCTCGGCATCATCAAGGTCAACACTGATAGAATTCTTGACCGCATCGATAATTATGATGTCACCGTCCTGCACCAACGCAATCGGCCCACCTTCCTGTGCCTCAGGCACAACATGTCCGACAATAAACCCGTGAGAACCACCGGAAAATCGTCCGTCGGTAATCAAGGCTACGTCGCCGCCTAAACCTGCGCCCATAATGGCCGAAGTCGGCGTTAACATTTCCGGCATACCCGGCCCACCCTTTGGGCCTTCATAACGAATGATAACCACATCACCTTTACATATTTCATTCTTTTCCAGAGCTGCCAACATGGCTTCCTCGGCATCATAGACCCGTGCTGGGCCGGAAAAATGCTCGCCTTCTTTACCGGTAATTTTGGCTACCGAACCACCCGGGGCAAAGTTACCTTTTAGAATGCGCAAATGTCCGGTTTCTTTAATCGGCTTATCCAGTGGCAGGATGACTTGCTGACCATCAATCAAACCTTCTACATCAGCCAGGTTTTCTGCTACCGTTTTTCCCGTCACGGTCAAACAATCACCATTAATCAAATCATGCTGCAACAGGTACTTCATTACCGCCGGCGTGCCACCCGCATTGTGCAAGTCTTCCATAACATAACGACCACTCGGTTTAAGGTCGGCAATAAAAGGAACACGATCACTGACCGCTTGAAAAGCGTCGATGGTCAATTCAACATCCACCGAACGCGCCATCGCAATCAAATGTAAAACCGCATTCGTCGAACCACCCAAAGCAATAATGATTACCATCGCATTCTCAAATGCATCACGAGTCATAATGTCGCGCGGTTTAATATCATTTTCGAGAAGGTTTCGAATAGCAGCACCCGCTTGAAGACATTCTTCCAGTTTTTTCTCATCCACTGCGGGGGTCGACGAACTGTATGGTAAAGACATCCCCATTGCCTCGATTGCAGAGGCCATTGTATTTGCAGTGTACATGCCGCCGCAGGCTCCAGGGCCCGGACAAGATTTTTCAACAATATGCTCACGCGTTTCTTCGTCAATTTTGCCAGCGAGAAACTCCCCGTAGCTCTGAAATGCCGACACGATATCCAGCGTCTGCTCGCCGAGATACCCCGGCTTAATCGTACCGCCATAAACCATCAATGCGGGACGGTTCAAACGTCCCATTGCAATCAGGCAACCGGGCATATTCTTATCACACCCGGGAATTGAAATGTTCGCGTCATACCATTGAGCACCCATCACGGTCTCAATCGAGTCCGCAATAAGATCGCGTGATTGCAGCGAGTAACTCATACCATCCGTGCCCATTGACATGCCATCACTGACACCAATCGTATTAAAGCGCATACCCACCATGCCTGCTGCTTTCACACCTTCCTTAACTCTGGCAGCCAAATCATTGAGGTGCATATTGCAGGTGTTGCCTTCATACCAAACACTGGAAATACCAACCTCGGCTTTATCCATGTCTTCACGGCTCAAACCCGTGCCATAAAGCATCGCCTGGGATGCCCCCTGAGATTTAGGCTGCGTGATCCGCGAACTGATTTGGTTGATTTTTTTAGCCATTAGCTACTGATTAACTCCCATGATCAATGGATTTCTCCAAAACATAATAAATGTAACAATACATAACCTCATAGCATAACAGAGTCCGACAACGCTATACTATCCGGCTGGCTCAGAGCTTTGACCCGAACAATAACCAACCAGTTATTAACCAGGCTCCATTAGCAGCAGCCCATTATTTTACCGCCCAGCACGCTATTTAACGAGGATAAACTATTGTCACGCATTGAGAAAAAATTGCTGCATTACATGGGCAAGGCCATCGCCGACTTTGACATGATTGAACGCGGCGACCGCATCATGGTTTGCCTGTCGGGGGGCAAAGACTCCTATACGATGTTGCTTCTGCTCAATAAAATGCGCATTAGATCAAACAACAAATTTGAGCTTTTCGCCTATACGCTGGATCAAAGTCAACCAGGCTGGAATGACAAGGCAATGCGCAGCTATCTTGAAAAATATGAAATTCCCTATGAAATCGAAACGCGTGATACCTATTCCATCGTCATCGACAAGGTACCTGAAGGTAAAACCTACTGCTCAATGTGCTCAAGGCTTCGCCGCGGCAACATCTACCGCTATGCCGAAGAAAATAGCTACAACAAAATCGCACTGGGGCATCATCGCGACGACCTAATAGAAAGCTTGTTAATGTCAATACTCTACAGCGGTGAAATTCGTTCCATG
>Ga0316208_1001965_pt1 | contig 17866 bp, 13 predicted proteins | sample 3monopyrite_MG_FD_204944 | JGI IMG/M metagenome (GOLD analysis project Ga0316208, IMG submission 204944) | Microbial mat bacterial communities from mineral coupon in-situ incubated in ocean water Damariscotta River, Maine, United States -... | ecosystem: Environmental > Aquatic > Marine >...
TAGACGCATCACCTGTCGCGAAGTCGAAGAGCGGAAGCGCTTCGATCACGGCGGGCGAAATCTCACTCACCACGACCGACTCGATCGAATCGAGTGCCGCGAGCTGGCCCGCAGTCATCCCCGTTCCGAGACCGATCACGTGCGCCCGCTCGACCTTCTCCGCAAGTACGGCCGGAAGCAACGCTGCTAGGCGCATCGTCATCCGATCGCTTCGTGTCGACCCCTCCGACTTCCCATTATTCACGAGCGAGAGCGAGCGCTCCCCCTCGACATCCCACGAACGGACCGCCACCGATTGCACAGGATCGTCGTCGTAATAGACCGTGACCTCTCCATCACGTGTGCGGCGTGCCAACGCGAGCGGGTCAGAGGATTCGTCGAGGAGCGTGCGAACACGGAAGAGCCCGATCGCCAACAGGTCTTGATCCCAACGGGGCAACCCGACCACCAAGATCGTCGCGATGAGCGCCACCCCGAGCACGCGCCGCGGCCTCCCCTGCCCCGTGACCCAAGCCAGCAGAACCGTAGTCGCGATGATTGCCACCACGGCGAGCCGGTAGACCCCGTCGAGGTCGAGCCAATGCAGGAAGGCGTATCCGCCGAGCATCGCACCTAACAATGAGCCGACCGTATTCCATCGGTAGAGTCGGCCCGAAACCGCCCCAAGCTGCTCCGGATCGTCGCGGAGTCGGTCGAATAGCAAGGGCAGCATCGCACCGGAGAGCGCGATCGCGGGCCCCAGAACGAACGCGATCGCGCCGATCGTCGAGAGCCAATACTGCAGGAAGGCCTCGGGCTCACTCGGAAAGAGCGCACGCAGGCGATAGGCCCAGTAGGGCGCCTGCGCGACCGGCCAATAAAGCAGGAGCAGCATCGCCACGAGGATCGACTGCGAAATCACGAGCGCGCGGGCATCGATCGTGCGCATCAGCCCCACCGCCAGACTCCCGATCGCGATGCACAAGACGAAAACAGCAACCACACTCGCGAAAGCGAAGGGCGACGCGCCGAAAGAGAGTCCGCCGAGTCGGATCACGACCGTTTGCAGCGTCATCATCGCGAAACCCGAGAGCAGCGCTGCCGCGGTCATCGCGTTGAGCTCGCGGCGCCTGGAGTCTAAGGGCCGAGCGTCTTCCGCTGAGCCGTGCCTCGTCCCAGTCGCGCCAGCGCCCTTCGCGACCGATCGCTTCGGCGACTCTGTCGCCATCCGATCCAAAGCGATGAAGGCCAGGCCGCACGCCACGTTGATCGAGCCCACGACGAGCATGCCCCGATCGAGACCGAAGTTGGGCACGAGCCAGAAAGCAGCCGCAAGTGCGCCCCCGCACCCGCCGACCGTGTTCAGCGCGTAGATCTGGGCGTGCAAGCGGCTCGCGTCCGACAGGCCGGTAGGGAGAGCCTGAGTCAGGAACGGGACCGTCGCGCCCATCAGAACGGCCGAAGGCCCGATGACGAGCGCCGTCAAGACGACGTCGACCGCGAAACGCAGCCCGGGATCCGCAACCGGCAACCCGATCGACAAGATTTCGGTCGCAGCGAAGACCGTCGGAAATGCGAACGCGTAGAGGCCGATCCCCAGCTCAACGCAGCCGTAGATCGCGAGCAACCGAGGCGACCCTCCCGTCCCCTCGAACCGCACAACACGCCGAGCGCTCAAACTCCCAAAGAAGCCGTACCCGATCGACAGGCCCGCAAGAAAAATTCCTAGGACTGCCGCCGCCGCCTCGGCGTGTGAGCCGACGAGGGTCGCGAGATATTTCTGCCAGGTCACCTCGTAAACGAGACCCGAGAAGCCGGTAAGCACGGTCAGCGCAAGTGCGATTGGCCTAACATAATGGGACACAGGCGAGATGACTCCGGTGATCGAGCAGACAGTCGGGCTTCTGATGAATTCCAGACACGCCGCATGATGCGTTCAAAGCCGCTGGCCCTGACCGCCTGCAGTTCTAGCGGATTCGAGCGGGCTAGCCAGTCAAGTCGACCATGCCTGCGAGCTGAAAGGCCTGCTCGCATCGTCCGGATGGGCCGCGCAGGGAAGCCTTAATCCGGTATCCTGCACTCCAATGGACGAGTATTCGAGCATCCACTTTCCGCCGTTCCGTTTCGACCGGCGAGACAACCAGCTGTGGCGCGGGCTCGACCTCGTCGCGCTCAAACCAACCGCCGCGACCGCGCTCGAGTTCCTGCTCGCGAACCCACAGCGGCTCGTCTCGAAAGACGAACTTGCATCCGCGGTCTGGGACGACACGCACGTCAGCGCGTCGACCCTGCGATCCGTCCTGCGCGAGGTGCGCGCAGCACTCGACGACGACGGTGACGCACCGCGCTGGATCCAGACGGTTCGCGGACGCGGCTATCGCTTCGTCGGCGTGCTTGCCGATGAGACGACGGACTCGCATCGCACGCCGGCCGCCCCCCGTCACTCGCTGGTTGGGCGCGACGCCGAGCTTCGCGCCCTCAACGATGCCGCCCGCCGCGCCGAGGCCGGCGAGCGGCAGGTCATCTTTCTGACGGGGGAAGGTGGAATCGGCAAGACATCGCTCGTCGAATCGTTCTTCAGCAAGCTGCATGATGCCGGACGATTCGTCACGGCCTACGGCCGCTGCATCGGTGCGCATGGTGCCCGAGACTCGTACCTACCGGTTCTCGAAGCCCTCGAGCGACTGATCGCGTCGCCCCTCGGCGCCCCCCTGCAACCGCTACTCGAGCAGCACGCACCAACCTGGGTGAGCGAACTCACGAACGTCAGCGAAGAAGCGTTCGAGCGCGTTCGGCCCAACGTGGTGCGTGTCGATCGAAATCGCATGCTGCGAGAGCTCGCGACTTCGCTTGAGGCGATCACCGCACAGCGCCCGATCGCACTGCTCTTCGAAAATCTACATTGGAGCGACTCGGCTTCGCTCGATGCGATCGAGTGGATCGCTCAGCGGGACGAAACCGCGCGCTTGTTGATCGTCGCGACGTTCCGCCCCCCGACCGCCGAGCACGTCGAATCGACGCGTCTCGCAACCTTGCGAACCGAGCTGGCGATGCACAGGCATAGCAGCGAACTCTCGCTCCAGGCGCTCGATTCCGACCAAACGAGCAGGTACCTCGAGGACCGTTTCCCCGGTGCGACGATCGATCGCGGACTGGCCGAGGCCATCCAAGCTCGTTCGGGTGGCAACCCTCTGATCCTGGTCGCGCACGCCGACGAACTCGTACGCGAATCCTTGGTCGTCGAGGATTCGAACGGATGGCGCTTCGCCGGCGAACTCTCCGAGCTGCCCGTTCCGCAGGGCGTTCGCCAGATGATCGAATACCAGCACGGACAACTCATCCCTGAAGCGCGCGAAGCGCTCGAGGCCGCCAGCGTTGCGGGCACGCAGCTTAGGGCGGCCGAACTCGCCGCGATCGAAGAAGTCCTTCCCGGCGCCGAAGGTCATCTCGCGCGGATCGCGTCGGGCACCTCTCTCTTACACGCCGATGCGGACGGCTTTCGCTTCTCGCACGCACTCCACCAGGAAGTCGCGATCGAGCGAGTCCCGCCGCTGCGGCGGAAGAACCTTCACCTTGCCATCGCCGCGCGGCTCGAGCCCGAGCACGGCCGTGCTTCGGGTCACGATAGTGCCATCCTCGCGACGCACTTCGAGGCGGCGGGCGAGAACGAGCGCGCGGTTCACTACTTCGACGAGATCGCTGAGGCCGCGATGGCACGCAGTGCGCATGCGGAAGCCGAGCGGCTGCTCGAGCATGCGTTGGCGCTCTCGAAGGATCTCCCGAACCAGACGGCCGCGCTGGAACGAGACCGAATCGAATTTTCGCTGCAGGCGAAGCTCGGAACTTGTCGGACCATCACGCTCGGATACGTCGCCCCAACTGTCCGCGAGGCCTACGAACGCGCCGAGGAACTTTCGCTCCGACTCCCGGACGATTCGCCCGGCCTGATGAACGTGCTTGCGGGGCTATGCGGGTATTATGCGGTCCGTGGAGAGCATGCCAGCGCGGACCGCATCTCGGAACGCCAGCTCTCCCTCGCGAACGGGGGACCCGAGATCTACGACCGCATCGTGGCGCGACTGAGTCGTGGCATCGCCCTGCATACGGTCGGTCGAAACCATGACGGGCTGCGAAACCTTCAGGAAGCATGGGCTCTCTACGACCCCGAACTCCATAGTCCGCGTCGCGTCCCGGCCGTAAGCGACCCGGGAACGCAAGCGCTCGGTCACGCAAGCCTGATGCTCGCCGCACAAGGACGCGTTGACGAGGCACTCGCGAACTCGCGCGAGTCGATCGCCCTCGCCGAGCGCCTCGGGCATGTGCCCAGCCAGGCGCTAAGCCACTACTACGCAATGACCGTTTACCAGCTGCTAGAGGACGTCGAAGCAACGGCGACCTCGGCCGATGCCTGCCTCGCACTCAGCGAAGAGCACGGCCTGCCCTTCTACGTCCCCGCCGCACTTGTCATGTCAGGGTGGGTGGACGCGCGCCGGGGAAACGCGGCGGCGGGCGCTGATCGCGCGGCGGGCGGCGTCGCGCTTCTAAAAGCCGCCGGCGCGCTGCTCGGCATGCCACTCTACTGTGCGGCGCTCGCCGAGTCGCTGATGCTGGCGGACCGGGACCAGGAGGCGCTCGAAGCGGTCCGGTATGGAATCGAGATCGTCGAAGAGCATGGCGAAGTATCCGCCGCGCCTGCTGTCTACCGGATTCATGGCGAGCTCCTGCAGCGTGCCGGCAGTCCGGAAGCCCTCGGCGCCTACGAACGAGCACTTGAAATCGCAGCGGAGACTGGATCTCCGACCCAGGCGCTCGCCCCCTGGGCCTCGATCATCGCCCTCGCAGCGCACGGGGATGTGCAATCGAGCATCGCGACCCATGCACGGAAGCGACTCGCCGAAGACCTCGCGCGAATCTCTGCGACGGGGCCACCATTTCCTCTGGTCGCACACGCCGCGGCGGCGCGGGCCAGCTAGTCAAGCCGGCTGACACCCTTCCGCACGCAGAGCCCACGGATCAATCCGATTGCGGGACCGGGACTCGAAACATCAGCCCGCCTGTCCCAGGAGGGCAAAAGCGATGTCGATTCAAGCGAGAGGACCAGGCTGACGGATTCGCCCAGCACTCCTCATTCCCGCTCGAGGCGAACAGATCGAGAAGGCGACGTCCGGCCCCGTCGAGGAGTCTGGGCTCATGGAACGCTTCACGATCGCCTTCAGCCGATTCCCCGACACCCGAGGACCTGACGCCGTCGAGAAAGCGGTTGAGACCTTCGCTCGTTTGTCCGCGCGGATGACGACCCTGATGGAGCCCGTCGACGTTCTCCTACTGCCGACCACGCCGACCCCTGCACCAAGGCTCGGAACGATGCTACCCGACCGCCCTTACGAAGAGATTGCGCGAGGGATCTACGACTTCGTTTCCTATACCGCGATGGCCAACATCTTCGGCCTGCCGGCTATGTCCGTCCCCCGTGGCACGAGCGCCGATGGACTTCCGATTGCCAGTCAGTTCGTCGCCAAACCCGAAGCGGAAGCGCTTCTCTTTAGACTCGCCTACGAGCTCGAGGTGGCGCGCCCCTGGGCGTCGAGACGCGCGGCGGACCATCTCACGAGTGCGGGTTAGAAGGATTGAGGCCGCGCCTCGACAGTTGACTCGAGCGGCAGGATCGAACCGCTTACACTGCGGCGATCGGTTGCGGTCGGCGGAACATCCTCGATGCTAGCCTGCCCCTGCGCCCGACGAGCCCCGCGCGACAAGGAGACGCAACGGATGGACCGCATCCACCTGTTCGAACTCGAGGACCAGGCCTGGTTTCCCGGTGTGATTCGAGATGCGGGGACCGCCTATCTCCGATTCATGGCCGAGCGCGCCGGTCAGTCTGCGGCGCTCGCGCAGAAGATCGCCGACGTTCTCGATCGAAATGGCGAAACGCGGATCGTCGATCTCTGTTCGGGTGGTTCCGGACCGATTCCTGAAGTCATCGAGGTACTGAGCGCCGAAGGGCGCGACGTCCGCGCGACGCTCACGGACCTCTATCCGAACGCAGATGCCTTCAGTCGCGTGGAGCGCGAGTCCGACGGGCGGATCGAAGCGGTCATGACCCCGGTCGACGCGACGGAGATCGGAAGCGAACGACCGGGACTGCGAACGCTGACCAATGCGCTCCACCACTTCCGACCCGAGGACGCTCGCCGCATCTTCCAGGACGCGGTCGACGCGCGCCAGCCGATCGCCGTCTTCGAGATGGTCGGCCGCTCGCCGATCCAGATCATCGGGATGCTCTTTGTGTTCCTTCCGGTCATGCTGAGCCTACCCTTCCTGCGTCCCTTTCGTTGGAGCTGGCTGCCGCTGACCTATCTAGTTCCTGTGATTCCGATTTTCGTGACGTGGGATGGATTGGTTTCGTGCATGCGGATCTATTCGGAGGGCGAACTCCGCAAGCTCATCGAGCAGGTCGACGGGCACGAGACGTACGAATGGGAATTCGAGGAAGTCGCCGTTCCGAGGCTTCCGATCGGCGTCGCCTCGCTCGTCGGGAGCCCCCGCTTCAGATGAAGCGCATCAGACGGCGGCTCACCGCGTCACCGCTAGAGCGCGGCCGGAACCGTGCGCCGGTAGCTCCGCTAGATAGAACATTAGGCGTCGAAGCTAAGCGAGCAGCGAGTGCCGAAGGCTACGATTCCCGCCCTGCGTACCATTCATGATCAACCGCTTGACTTCGTGTCGGTCTCAACGATCCGCCTCGGTTACGACCTCAACCGTCGTTTCCGCCGATGCCCACCCGCAAGAACAGTTAGTCCACTAACACCGACCCCCAGAAGCAATCCCATCCCCGGCTCAGGAACGCTCGTTACGTTCCCGAAGCCCTGATAGATCGTCGTCCCATCCTCCTCCGTCACGATGAACGCCATAAGGTCTGCACCCTGCGGCGGATCGATCGTGTACTCGGTCGATTGAAAGGGGTCCGTGGATACGTAGACGTGGATTAGCGACCAGGTGATTTGTCCCGGCGTTCCATCGGGCGCGGACTTGCTGGTCAGCTGCCAGGCGTCGAAAGGGGCGCCCTGTTGCAGGAAGACGCCGAGCTGTGAGGCGATGTCGACGATTCCGTCGTCGAGGATGAAGTCGTTGGCGATCTCGACTCGATTCTCGATGGCCGCGGCATATTCGCCGACGGCGCGGATTCCGCCGGCCGGGGCGATGACATCGTAGGCCGTGCCCGTGGGTGCGAAGGGCACGCCGATGCAGTCTCCTGCGCAGGCCTCGGGGAGGACAAAATATCCTTCGAACGGACTCACGCCGGGTGTCCCGGCGGCGAAGAGTCCCGATCCCAAGTTCGTTGGCACGAGTTCGAGGGGACCGATCCAGATGATGGACGTGAGTGAACCGACCGGCGCCGGTCTTTCGATCGCGCCGATATCGCAGATTCGGTTTCCGTCACCGTCGCCGTCTTGGGGTTTGATTGTCCCGGATTGGTCGATCGGACTGCGGCAGTAGCTCGTCGCGACGAGTGGGTCGGGGGTCGCATCGATCAGGTTCCCGCCCGCCGTCGGAACGTGGCCGATCGTTCCGCGATGGGACACGAGGGGACCGAGGTCGAGTGGGGTTCCTTCGAGACCACCACTTGCCGCGAGGTCGCAGCTCGTGTCGTTACTCGCGCTGATGCCAAGCTTCGTGTAGTTGAGCATTCCGACGCCCGCCGGCGCGAGGACACAAGCGGGGGTTCCTGAGAAGGCTGAGTTAAACATGGATACGCGGTAGAACGCCGACGCAGATCCGGTTGACACCACTTCGAGCCCAGTACCTGCGCCGCCGACGATCGTCGCGTGCTGAAACTCGGCTTCCGTATCGGTTGTTCCGAACTGCGTTCCGCTATTGCCGCTGAAGGTCGAGTTCCAAACGATGGCTTCGGTTGCGTCGTAGACTTCGCCGCCGCCGAATGTGCCGAGCGCAGTGTTATCGACGACCGCGGAACGACGAAGCTCGAAGAACTCGTTGGTTCCTTGAGCGCCCGCAGCGGGCGCAGAGATGCCACCCGCCTCCGCCGCGTGGTTCTCGCGAATGATCGAATCGCGGACCGACATCTGGCGTCGATTCGCGAGTCCGCCGCCGATATTCGCTTCGTTGTCTTCGACGATGGATCGATCGATCACAAGCAGCCCCCAACTGTCGATCGCACCCCCTGCCCCGGTCGGTACCCATCCATTGCGGAGGCTCATGTCGGCAAGAAACACGGGAGTACCTTCGGCGGAGGCCGGAACATGGAAGATTCGGTCCGTGTGATTCCCCTCGATGCGGGTTGCGTCCGACCCTCGACCGACGAAGTCGGCTGCGCGAAGCACGTCGAGATCTCCGGTCGCCGCGGCATCTTCGCCGGCGCCGGTATTCGAGAGCACGACCGGGCCGGGGAGTGGGTCAAAGACAATGCGGCTCATTCCCGGGATCGTGTTCGATTCTTGGACGGCGGCGCGGAGCGTGCAGCCGCCAGACGCATCTGCGCAGACCCCGTCGCCCAGTGTGGCATCGACGTTGTCGAATCGTGACGTCACTGTGAAATCGGAGGTGTACGGGATGTAGGCTTCGAACTCGTCGACGGAGACTTCGCTCATGACGCCGCCGATTGCGCCCGGTGCGACCAGGGTCGTTCGAAATAGATCGAAGGGCCGATTGCCGATGAGGGTGATGGGGACCGAGAGGGTCGTGGTCGCACCTCCGTCTACGATGAGCGTACCTGTGATGAGATTGGCGTCGCGATCGATCTGTACATCGATCGTGAAGATCTCACCCGCAAGGGGTGTCAAAGTGGTTCCGAGGATCGCTTCGACTTCGTTCGTCGCGAGGACAAACGAGACTTCGCTCGACTCCCGCACGAAAAACCGCAGCTGAGTCGTAACAGGATCCCAAGCGACACCCGCCCCCACGGAGTAGAAATCAAAGGTGGCGGGCTCGATATATTGCGAGGTCAAGGTCACGCCGGACTCGATCGCCACGGCAGGGTTGATCACCAGTCCGTTGTACGCGGCACGAAGGCTGTGGGTAGCAGTACCGAGGCGCGAGGCGAATCCGAATAGATTCATGAAACGATCACCGTTTGCGGGATCGAGCAACAGCCTAACGGCTGAACCTGTGAGCTCGGGGTAGATGGGGTCTCCCAACCCGTCGAACCCCTGGCCTACCATTCCGCCCTCCTCGAAAAAGTCGACCTCAGGTGTGGTCGGGCCGAAGCTGATCGGCGAGGAGGCGGCCGTGAACTCGCCTTCAAAGTCCTCGCGGTAGAGCTGCTTCCCCTCGTCTGCGGGGATCGCGAAAGCGGGCGTCGCCACGGAGAGAACGGACAGAGCGGAAAGGAAAAGAGCGGCCCGGCCGAGGAGTCGCCGTCGATGCGCGCGGACGTGGGGCCAGAGGCTCTCGTGTTGTGGAATAGACGAGCGGATCGGGCGGGGGCGCAAGTACGCGAAGATATTCATGGGACCTCTTTGGTTGTCTCTTGTGGAGTGGCGCGGGATCCCCTTCGAGAGGTCCAGGCCCGGGCGGCTCTGCCAGATTCAATGCCCCTAGCGCTACGCGCCAGGATGTGAGTCGACTTCCAGCGTTTTCTCAGCGAAAAGATCGCCGCGTCGCGGAGGCGAGTAGGATTTTCAAGCAACACGCTCAGCACCGCCGACATTCGACGAGCCCAATTTTCTTTGCCCGTATTCACCGATTGAACTTTCCACCTATTCGATCGCGCCCGGCGACGATTCCGGATCAGATTTCTTTCGACTTCTACCGACTTTTTTATCTGCAAAGCCAAATCCGCGAAGTCCTCACGAAACCATTCCGCGGCCCACAGATAGGTGATCCCCCACAAGGCCCGAGCCCAGCACGGCACTCCTTCTCACTCTCGGAATCGTTGACTGTTCGCGCCGATCTCCGGCGGATTAGCACGATCTTGAATACCGAACGCCGAGTGGTCATCGGCTCGTGAGGCCCGGCGCCGCGACTCCCTGCAAAGAACTCAAATAACGCCCATACTCCAGCTTTGAACAGAATCACAGCGTGAACGCCCTCCCCCGGACGCCGCGCGGAGAGCCTATGAGTTCGCAGAGAAAGCCAGTCGCGATGATCATCGGCGCGACCTCGAAGTGGCAGTCCGATGGGCGCAATACGCATCTCGTGCATGGCGAGGACGTTGAGGACAGCGCGCTCCCGCTCGACGTGCGCTGGGGCGTGGGCGGCGCCGTCGCCTTGCGGTTCGCACGCGAAGGCTTCCACGTGATCCTGACGACGCGCGTCGCAACGAATGCCGCGGCGCTGCAGGTCGCGATCGAAGGAGAGGGAGGCGAATCGACGATCGTCGAGCTCGACGTCGAATCGCCCGAATCAATCACGGAGGCGTTCGACGCTGTGCGCGATCGCGTCGGCGCGCCGGACGTCGTCGTCTACAACGTTGGCTATCTCGAAGGGCGGGACCTGCCGCCGGACAAGGAGCTCCTCGAACACGTTCCGCTCGACATCTTCGAGACGGCGCAGCATCTAGCGAGCCGCGGCCCCTTCCTCGTCGCACAGGCGGCGCTTCCGGCGATGCGCGAGCGCGGCGCTGGGACGTTCCTCATCACGAACAACCCGGCTGCGCTCCGCGGTCGTAAACGACACACAGGTCAGTCCCTCTACTACCCGCGCGTCATGATGCGTCACCTCGCCCAGGTCCTGACCGAGGAGTACTCCGAGCACGGAATCCACGTCGCGAACGTGATCATCGACGGCCTGATCGACTCGCCCGGGACCCGCGCACTCCCGATCGCGCAATCAAATCCGGAGTACATCATGAACCCGGCCGCGATCGCCGACGCCTACTACTATCTCCACTCGCAAGACCGGTCCTGTTGGAGTCACGAGCTGCAGCTCACGCCCCACGCGGCGAAGCCGAGCTTCTAGGCTCCGCCCGACGCAATCAGGAGAACAAAGAGATGTCGATCCTGGATCGCAGCGGTGTGCGGCTCTACTACGAAGTATACGGGTCTGGGCCCGCAGTCCTTTTGACGCACGGGTTCGGGGCGACCTCCCGGATGTGGGCAGGGCAAGTCGAGGCACTCGCTAGGGACCACACAGTTGTTCTCTGGGACATGCGAGGCCATGGTCAGAGCGACTCGCCCGACACACCCGCGGCATACGGCGAGGCGCAGACGATTGGCGACATAGTCGCGCTGCTCGATCACCTGGGCTTCGATGCTGCCGTGATCGGCGGGCAATCTCTCGGCGGCTTCATGTCGATGGCCGTAGCACTCGCCTATCCATCGCGACTCCGCGGCTTGCTCCTGGTCGACACGGGCCCGGGCTACAAGAGTGACGACAAGCGCGATGATTGGAACGCCATGGCGCTTCGCTACGCGGATGCGATCGCGAAGAAGGGGCTCGCGGTCTTTGCGAAGGCGAGTCGGGAGATGCGCCCTGGCGAGCACGACAATCTGCGTGGGCTCGAGCTGGCCGCAAGGCATGCGCTGCCCCAATATTCGGCGCAGGTCCTCGAGGGACTGCCGCGGATCAAAGTGCCCACGCTCGTCATCGTGGGCGAGCGGGACAGGCTCTATCTCGGCGCAAGTGACTACATGACCGAGAAGATACCTAACGCGACAAAAGTCGTGCTCGAAGACGCCGGGCACGCGGCGAACGTCGACCAGCCCGAGGCGTTCGACGACGCGCTGCGCCGCTTCCTCGACAGCCACGACCTCTAACCCCTCGAGGTTCCGTTCTCTTCGCGCCGCCTGCGACTCCACGAAGCGGACGACCTCGACCAATGGGAATCCGCGCGAAGGACGACGGATATTCACGAAGTGAAATCCGGCAGATCACTTCGGGAAAATCGCGGACGACTCACTTTCGCTGCACCCTCCATCGTGATTCGTTCTAGCATTCGTTCGAAGAAACGAGTTCTCAACCACGCTCTGGAGTTCACCATGCTGTCGCCGCGCCTCACGTTCGTCGTCGTATCATTCACTCTGTTTTCATTTGCCGCCGAGTCCTTCGCGCAGGAAGTCTTGACGGAGAGCTTCGAGGTCCCCGATACAACCGACTTCACCGTGTTCAGCGCCTCTGAAACGATCGTTACCGCCGACAACACCTGGCTAGTCGTTGCGGAGAGCGTCGATCTCTACGAGGCCGCGGCGAGAGTCGAAGCCGCAGCATTCGACGGAGCGCAAGCAATCGACCTAGCGGGCTCACCCGGCGCCGGTGTCATCGAGGCGACGTTCCCGACGACCCCCGGCCGGACCTACACCCTTACCTTCTACTACGCGCGCAATGACCTACTCGGCGCCAACGTCGCGGACGCTCAAGTGGATGTAGAAGGGAGCACATCTCTTCTCTCATCCGTTGTTCAGCATGATCCAGGCGTCCATCTCTTCAATTCCTATCAACAATTTAGCGATACCTTCGTCGCCGACGATGCCCAGGCTGTGCTTCGCTTCACGTCGCTTGAAGTAGGTAGCGCGGGAGTCACGATCGACGCGATTTCGATCACCGCTAATCCCGTCGTACCGATCCTCTCAGGCCCTGCGCTGATCACCCTGACGTCCGCGCTTTCTGTACTCGGATACGCGTCCATTCGCCGATCCCGTGTGTGACCGACATAGGCGTCCGGTCGGCGTCCGCTCGGTGTCGTGTTCTTGAGCTTGCGTGCCTCACTCAATCGAACTCGCGTCGACCGCCGAAGGATGGATAGAACCGAGCCACTTCCATGAGAAGGCGCAACGAATATCCAAGGTGCCGTCGACCCTCGAATGCTGAGCAGCCGCGTTCGCGATGCCGCAATTGCGCCAACCGCGCTCCCTCCCGCAACCTTGATTCGACCGGTCGAATCGATCGTGGATTATTCGACTGAAGACTGGATCATTCTGTTAGGTTGGTCCATGTCCTCACTTACTCCTCGGGAGATGCTAACCATGAAGGCAAAGGGAAATCTGGGGCGGCCTGTGCTTCGAGCGGTCCAAGTCATCACGCAGATGCTCTCCGCGTATTTCCTGTTAGGTGGAGCCGTTGCTCAGGCGGCCTTCTTTCCGGTCGGTGCTTTCGCCCCCGGGGACGGACTCGCTACACGCGACACCGTTGGTGGACTCGACTGGCTCGACCTTAGTCTTACGTCCGGACTCGACTACCAGGCCGTCGTCGCCGGAGCCGGTGGATACACAACTTCAGGCTGGCGAGTGGCGACCAACTATGAGGCCTGCAGCCTTACCTCCCGCGCGTGGCTCGGAACGGATTCCGCGAGCTCCGCCTGCCCGGTCGCGAACTCGCTTGGCGCAGGTTTCAATACGAAGCCCGAGGCAGTGACAGCGGCCGTCGCACTCGTTGATGCGCTCACGCCAACACTGACCGGTTTCGTGACGTCCAACGGTGTTCCAACCAATCAGCCATTTCAGATCGCGAGAGCGTACTTCTCTTCCCACGGAGAAGAACCGGGCCTCGCTTTCCTCGGCATCTATGCCGATGCACCGGGAGAGCCTTGGAATCGAATCGGATTCGGAGCCATTTCCGTCAACCCAAACCCTGCACCGGGGGCCGGAACCTTCTTGGTGCGGGCGATTCCCGAACCCACAACGGCGACCTTTCTACTCTTCGGTCTCATGCTCTCCGCCCGAAAACGCAGACGACAACGCTGAAGTCCACACCGAGGCCGAGGCCAATGGCCACGCCGACAAACAGGCTGGCTTCCAGGGGCCTAATGTCTGAGAGTCACCGACAGGCGCCGCGGGCGGCGCTCTTCCTGGGCGACGTCGACGTGCCCGGTGGTGGCTTCTCGACGATGCGGATCATACAACTGGAAGCGTCGGTGTAGACGGCGACGTTGTCTTGGATCGTTGACCGCGTTGACAGCCAGGACGGCATCGTGACCGGCTTCCGATATCACGCGCCGACATTTGTGCGCTTCGATCTCGATGAAAGACTTGGGCAGGTCTCCGTGAGGTGCCTCGTACGCGTCCCTCTTTCGGTGCCGAGCGAACGGACAGCGATCTCAAAACGATCCTGGCCTTCGCACGCGAAGAGCTCCAGGGCGTTACCGCCGCCGAGTCGATTGCGTCGATAGGAAGTCTCCGACACTCGCGTTAGGCAATCCTGATCTTGTGTCGGCGGTCCGAGCGCCCCCGGCAGTCAGAGCGGCATCGCATCCATGCCCACAGATTCCCGAAGGTCGGATCGATCCGGAAGCGCAGGCGCACAACGTCGACGAGCTCGGCACCGCCGACACGACCCTCGAGTTGCTCCAACCAGAACAGCGCTTCAGCGGCCTGGCCGTCTCGAAAAAGAAGTCGAGACAATCGGATCAAAACTTGCGGGTGCCGGGGACCGATCGCATTGGCCTCCCGAAGGAGGATGATGGCCTCTCCGCGGCGCTTTCGCGCGAGCCGGTCGCTCGTCTCGACCAAGTGACGCATAGCGTCCCCCGCCCGGTTCTTTGCGCGCTCGAAGCGCGCACGTTGCCTTGCCACGTCGGGATCCAAAGGCAGAGCCTCCGAGGCGCCGGTAATCATTTGATCGACCCGGTCGGTCTTGCCCGTCCGCTTGAATTCGCTCTGGGCGATGCGATAGGACTCACGCGCTTCGTAGTGTCTCCGAGATCGAGCGAGCAGCGGCGCGACACGTGCGTGCAACTCCGGATCGTAGGGCTCGGCTGCAAGGACCTGTCGATAGAGGCTCAGCGCTCGGCGCCAACGCCAACCGGACTCAAGCTTGCTGGCCTGGTCCAGCAGGCGCTTACGGTCGTAGACACGTCGTCGACTGAAGAGAGGCATGAATGGATTCCCGTGTCACACCGAGATTGACTCAGCGCGTAACGCGCTACTGACAGAAAACGGTGTCGAGGGTGATATGCGACTTTCGGCACGAATTGGTCCCAAGCGCGTGACACACGCCACACAATCGGGCTTCCGACGATTAACCGCGGCGGAGCCCTACTGCGCGGGGGTAGGTCAGGATCCTCGGCCTTACCGCCGACGGGACGGTTGCCTTCGAATCTGTCATCGAACGCATGGATATAGGCATCTAGTTCTCGCACGCCAAATCGATCTGGCGACCACGGGCATCTACGGCGCGAGCGAGTTCCTCGCACCCGACGCGCCACGGGTCTGGACGAAAAACCGCTTCGCCGCAATCGAGACGCCCAAGCCGGAACTCACCGTCGTGCCCGAACCCGGCTTCGCCCTGATGAGCTTAACCGGCGCACTCGGCCTCGCCGCGGCACGCAAGCGGCGAATCGCAGGCGGTCGTTAGTCGGAGACGGGCGCCGGTTCGAGATTCGGCCAGTTGACCGCGTCGAGCATTGCGTCCATCACGACTTCGGCTCCCGGGGGCGCGAGCACCAGCGCTCGACGTGGGTCGATGCGAGGCTCCTGTTCGAGAATTCGGGCAAAGCAATGCTCTAGGCCAGGAAGATCTTGGGACATCCAGCGCCCCATGGAGAGCGTGAGGTAGGCGACCGTCAGCCCCGGCTTCAAAGCAATCGCGCGCTCGCCCACTTCGTCCGACTCCTCTTGTGCACCCGAGAGGCTGAGGGCGATGCCGTGGGTGACAAGGATCATCGGTTGGAGTGGGTCCTCGGGCGCGAGTTCGTGGAGCCCGCGATAGGCCTCGAGGCTCTCTTCGAGCCGTCCGACCGCGGCAAGGAGAATCGCCCGAACCCAAACCGGGTAGATGAAACGAGGGGCGAGCGCGACTGCACGTTCGACTTGTTCGAGCGCCTCTTCGCGTCGGCTCTGAATGAGCAGCGACATCGCGCGGCCGGTGGGCGCCCAAGGATCGTGGGGATCAAGCTGCTCGAGCGCGAGGCTGTACGTCTCAAGCTTCTCGGCCGGCGACCGCTCGTCGGGACAGCGCGCCAAAAAGTGAAGCTGAAGGTTGCTGTAAAAGGCAATGCCGTAGGCGAGCCATAGCTCGTCATCGAGGGCGATCGCTTGGTCGGCCAATGCCGCCGCACGCTCCCAACCTACGCCGTCATGGTCGGATAGGTAGGCCATCGCCTGCTGAAGCAGATCCCACGTGCTTTCGCTCGTCGCACTGCCCTCGATGATACGGAGTCCGCCAACCCGCATGAGTCCCGGTCCGAGGGTCGCAACGATCGTGTCGACGATCGCGTCCTGCACCTCGAAGAGACCGCCGAGCTCACGATCGTAGTGTTGGGCCCAGACGTTCTGGCCCGTCTCGCCCTCCACGAGCTGCATCGTGACGCGGATCCGATCGCCGCTCGCGCGAACGCTCCCGTCGAGCACATAACGAACGCCGAGCCGCCGACTCACTTCGCTCGCATCCAGTTCGGAATCGCGGAGCGCGAAGCTCGAACTGCGCGCCGCCACCGGAAACCAATCCCACCGCGACAGCCTCGTAATCAGATCTTCAGCGATTCCATCCGCGAGCGGCGCCAAGTCCGATCCATCCCCGAACGCCGTCAGCGGCAGGACCGCAATCGAGGGTCGGGCACTTCGCGAAGACCCGACCGGCGCGGTGTCCCCCGCCGTTCCGATCCCGAGGCGATGGAACTGATCCGTCGCTTCCGTTCGGTTCGCAACGCCGAGCGCTTCAAGAATGGCGGCGACGTGAACACGGACCGTGCCCGCGGAAATCCCAAGGACCTCGCCGATCTCTCGATTCGTGAGCCCACGAGCCATCACTTCGAGGACCTCGAGCTGCCGGGCCGTTAGGGTGGGCGTCGCCGGGTCGGGGGATTGTGTTTCACTCGCCATGAGCAGGTTTGGAGGCTCCGTCGTGGAATCGAATCGAATCGCCCGTTGGGCAGAGGTCGCGACGGGACTCTAGCGGCCTTGCAACGATCGATCAGAGCGAAACGTACCGGAACGCGATCGATCGAGCCTACTCCCGAACGATCGTGTAGAGCGCGGGGTAATGCGGAAAATTCTCGACCGCGCTCTTCGTGAGTTCCTGGAACTCCGGATTCGACACCGCCGCCTGGAACGCTTCCGGAGACTCCCACTGCGCAACGTTGATGAAATGGAACTTCGCCCCGGGAGCGATCGCCTCATGAAGATTCGTCGAGATGTAGCCGGGCTGTTTGCGCAGGAAAACGGCCGCTGCCTCCCATTCCGCGAGTGCTTCTTGCTCGCGTCCTTCCGGAACTGTAAACGGATTGATGAGTGTGACTGCCATAGCTCTATTCTCCTGATGATTTTTCCAAGTGATCTAGAATTGACTGCGAGAGGTTGAACATTTGGCGAAGGCTTCGTTCGGAGAGTCCTTCCGCCAATGCATTTACCCATGACTCTTGTCGCGCACTGATCTCCTCGAGCACCGATCGACCCTGCTTGGTAAGCGCAACGAGTCGGGCGCGGCGATGGTTCGGGTTCTCTTCAAACCCGACGAATCCCGCTTTCTCAAGCCGGTCGACGGTCGGCTGAATTCCCTGTCGCTTTCGCCCCAGATCTCGAGCGATCTGGGCCACAGGAATCGGGCCCAAGTGAATTGCGCCTAAGACCTGCCACTGAGCACTCGTAACGCCCAAGTCGCGAATTAGATCGTCGCCGGCCTGCATCAGCGCACCATTCATTCGAAAAGTCGACAAGATGATGCGGCTGAGAGCTGCGCCTTCCGCCGTGTGTCCTGGTCGTGGCTCGAATCGGATCATTGCATGTATATGCCATTATGACAGGTATCTGTCAATACATTGCCATGCAATTCAGTCGACTGAGATCGCCATCAGGTCCGAACCGATACTTAGGCTCCAAGGAGGTCTTGCCTGTACCCGGCGGGACGGCGAATCGGGCACACACCAAACTGCCTTATTGGCAACGCCGCTCAGTGTTCAAAACCGCATTCCGGGCCAGCCAGGGCTACCGGAGGCCGCGCCCGGCTAAGGCTCGGAACATCTGGGAGGACTCATCGAATACGCAAGGAGATGCCGAAT
>Ga0316208_1001966_pt1 | contig 17859 bp, 18 predicted proteins | sample 3monopyrite_MG_FD_204944 | JGI IMG/M metagenome (GOLD analysis project Ga0316208, IMG submission 204944) | Microbial mat bacterial communities from mineral coupon in-situ incubated in ocean water Damariscotta River, Maine, United States -... | ecosystem: Environmental > Aquatic > Marine >...
TTGTGATTTCATTTCTAAGAAATTTTTCACAAAGATAAGGCAAATTATAGAGTCTGTTCCATGTCTTTAGTGTTTGTGTGACTGACCAAAGCTTGTTGTCAGAAACTTTGAGGACAATATGGTAATGATTGCTCATGACAGAGTATGAACAAATACCGATAGAGAATATATCGGATAATTCAAGCATTCTATTAACAATCCATTGTCGTCGGTGTTCAAATGAGGTCTTTGTGGGTTTGTCATAGCCTGCTAAAAAAGCTCGTCTGACACAACGGGTGATGACGTGATAATACGGTGTATCATCAATTGAAATAAGCTGGCTCCTTGCTGTTGTCATGTTTGTTCCACTAAAATCACTTATGGTACAGAATTTTGTTGCTGAAAACTATGGCAAAATTCCTTTTCTTTGTAGGAATTTTGCCATAGTGCATCATATTTGATCAATTTACCTCGGTACAGTTTTGTGTTGGTTTATTTTGAAACAGTAAAGCTGTCTGAGATCCTCGATCTTCAACAAAACCTATAAAAACACACTTTATTCGAAGCAAAAACACTCAACGAGTTTTTTACTGTTTCAGAATAAGCCAACACAAAACGTTAAACATTGACTTGTTTTATTGAGCATTAATTCAAACGCACCAAGTTAGTTGCCACCTAATAATCAAGCTGTATTACATGTTCTTATACGAACTACCAGTAAATTAATTTAGATTTGTGTTTGTTGATAGAAGGGCAACCATAAGGGATTGCCCCTATGGTAAGAAAAATTCTATTTTCGTAGCCAAGACATTCAAAGATTTTTTACTGTTTCAAAATAAGCCAATACAAAACGTTAAACTTTGAGTCAAGTAATTGAATAAATGTAGAGCTTGCACTAATATCTGGAACTCAGCAATTATCAATTGTCAGCAAAGAACTTAGACCTTTAATTTCTCCAAGCTCCAACGTGGATAGGCTCGTATTTTTTTGTTGTGCTTTTGTTCTTTTTGCAAGCGCATGGCTCCTGCAAAGGCTATCATGGCGCCATTGTCGGTACAGTATTTGAAGGCGGGACAGAAAAAATTGATGCCTAAGGTGTTCTCTAGTTGCTTGAGGCGCTGGCGCAGTTCTTTGTTGGCACTAACACCACCGGCGATGACCAAGGTTTTATAGCCTGTTTGTTTGATGGCTCGTTGGCATTTTTTGGCTAGAGTGTCAACAATGGCTTCTTGAAAACTGGCGGCGATGTCTTTGACCAACTGTTCTTGGTGTATTTTTTCATCGTAAGTGTCTTTTTCTATTTCGTGCAAATAAGTGACTCTTACCGCTGTTTTTAGACCCGAAAAACTGAAATCAAGTCCAGGGCGATTGAGCATGGGTCGTGGAAATTTAAAGCGAGTTTTATCACCTTGAGTGGCTAATTCTGACAGAACTTTTCCTCCTGGATAACCCAAACCCAACAATTTTGCGGTTTTATCAAAGGCTTCGCCGGCGGCATCGTCCAAGGTATCGCCCAAAATACTGTAATCCCCCAAAGCTTTGACATCAACCAAGAGGCTGTGACCGCCAGAGACCAACAAACAGACAAAGGGGAAGTCGGGTTTTTCGTCATCCAACAATGGCGCTAGTAAATGTCCTTCCATGTGATGCACTTCGACGGATGGCAAATCCAAAGCCCAGGCCAAAGAACAACCGATACTGGATCCCACCAGCAAAGCACCGATTAATCCAGGCCCTGCGGTATAGGCAATACCATCTAACTCTTGCAGTGAGATTTTGGCTTGCAAACAAGCTTGTTTGATTAGAGGTACTGTTTTTTTGATATGATCTCGAGAGGCAATTTCTGGAAACACACCGCCGTACTGAGCATGCAGATCAATTTGAGAAAACAACTGATCGGCAATCAAACCCTGTTCGGTATCATAAATGGCGATACCCGTTTCGTCACAAGAGGTCTCGATTCCTAATATTTTCATGTTTTAATCCAAAGGTTGGACAATACTGAAGGCTCCACGAATATCACCCAATTTAAAGCCTGTGGCCTTATCTTGAGGATAAAGTTGTGCAATCTTACTGCTGATTTCAGCTGCGATATTTTCACCGTGGCACATCAAGCAAACTTTTTGCGTTTCTATAGCTTGCATAAATCGAAAACTGGCTTTACCATTGACTTGTTCGATGTCTTGGGCAAATAAGGATTTGAAAGAGTCGCCATCGGCATGGCGTTGTTCAAAGCTTTTTAGCATGGCTGTTTCCCAGATATCTGGATTTTTGGCACGTGGTTTTAAGCTGGTGCGATAAATATCCCAACCCGATTCAGCAGAGAGTTGTTGTGCGATTAATGGAGCTTTTTCATTGCAGACAGAAATTGCAGCCAGAGGCCCACCTGATTTCATCGCGCTTTGTAACTCGCCTTTTAATTGTTTGCCAAACTTTTTAACCAGGTCTTTACTGGCATCGGTACGTTTGCTAATTTCTTTGTAAGAAATGGTTTGTTGCCCGCAACTAAGGACCAACAAAGTTGAAATAATCAACAATAATTGTTTCATGACTTTTTTCACTTTCAATTGTATAAGATTGCCACCATAATAATGTTTTTGAAGCAAAGAATAAATTGAAATTTAATTCTAAATCCATAATCGCCCTAGTTATTGCAGTATTCGCTATTGCACTCTTGCTTATGGTGCTTTTAATTACCGAAAAATTATTGGCCATTTGGAATTATTTGCACGCAGCTCCGCTATGGGTTTCTTTGCTTTATAGCGCGGCCATTGTAATGGTTGCATTGTTTGTGCTGTACTTGTATTTTATCCTGCTTGGCAAAAAAACCAAAAAGACAGAGAAATTAAAAGCCATTGATGAATCTTCTTTACGAGAAAGCATTCTGCAACAAGCCCACCGTGGAGTTGATGTCAGTGAAGCCGATAAGGAATTGCAAGAACTGGACAAAAGGCGCCAGCAAAAAGAATTCCATATCGCCTTGTACGGTACGGTTTCTTCTGGCAAAAGCAGTTTTATTCAAGCCTTGTTGCCTCACAGCAAGATACAAACCGATGTTTTGTCTGGAACCACCAAAGGCATAGAAGAATACCGCTACAAAAACCTCTCTATTATTGACTTGCCCGGCTTGGATGATTTTGATGCTGAAGTCGAACACTTGGCGATGGAAGAAACCCAACGTGCACATGTGGTGGTATTTTTGACCGATTCGGATTTAACCCAAACAGAAATGCGAGTGGTGACGACCTTAAGAAACAGCAAAAAACCGATGGTCATTGCTCTGAACAAATCCGATCGTTACACCGATGACGAACAACTTAAAATCAAGGCTGCTTTACAAAATAAAACGGATAAAAAATACCCCATAGCCCTAATATCTACAGGCGGAAAAGAAACAATCCTCTACCAAGATGCCTCTGGTAAACAACGCAAAAAAGTGCAACAACGCCAAAGCAATATAAAACCTTTATTAATGGCCATAGAAAAAGTCGTTGCTAATAATCCTGATGTTCTCAACCGATTTCGTGATGCATCCATGTTAATGCAAGCTCAAAACAAGTTGAACGAGGCAGAAGTTGAATTCAATCGCCAACAAGCTCTGGCTATTATTTCGGATTACACCAAAAAAGCGGTTTTTGGTTCTATGGCTGCTGTGGCACCGGGTTCAGATTTAGTCATTCAAGGCACTTTGGCGACCAAGATGGTACAAAACCTGTGCAAAGTCTATGATGTTTCGCCCAAGACCATGGAAATTGATCAACTTATTCGCATGACTGGCGGTAAATTAAAAACATCGGTATCATTAGTTTTGGCCGTTGCTGGCAATGCTTTTAAAGCCTTTCCGGGAATAGGAACGGCTGCTGGAGGACTAACCCATGCTGTATCTTACGGTATGATTTTTAACGCTTTGGGTCATGCCGTGTTAGAATCTGTTTCATCCTTAGGCATATTAGATGCCTTAGCTACCCAACAAAAATTTGAGGAAAACTTACTTGGACCTGCACAAACGCTGGCAAAAGATTTGGCAAAAATGGCGCTCAAAATCGACCGTTAAGTCAACAAAGAGTTCTGCTAAGTCAGACACCTCTGAAAATCTTACAGAAACAGCCACTCACAAAACTCTGGATAGCCTGAAGGCCTTGCTGGAGGATACCCACATCCCTGCGGCTGTGCGTATGCAATTGCATGAGGAATACCAACAAGTTCAACAGTTGGTAGATAAACTTGAGAATCAACACGTGCATATTGTGGTTTTTGGCAAGGTAAGTTCAGGCAAATCTTCACTTCTCAATGCTCTAATCGGTCAACAAGTCTTCAGTACCAGTCCTCTGCATGGAGAAACGAAAACAAAGGCACAATCCACTTGGGATCAATACAACGATCAGTCGATGATAGTCATTGATACACCAGGAACCGATGAAGTAGATGGCGAAGAACGGCAAGACATGGCGCATAAAGCAGCAGAAATTGCGGATATTATTCTGTTTGTCATTGACGGAGATATGACTCAATCACAAATGCAGCAATTGCAACTTATTGCCCAACCCAATACGCAAATTATCGTGGTGTTAAACAAGATAGATTTGTACACCGATGAAGAACTTATAGACTTAAAACATTCGCTCAGCGAAAAAACCAAGGATATTATTCTCCCCAATAATATAGTTTTTTGCAGTGCAGCACCTTCGCCTCAGCTTTTAATTAAGGAAGATAAGAGTGGCAAACAAACACGGCAAAGAATTAATGTTAAAGTCGATGTTTCGCAAGTTAAAGAACGCCTATGGGAAATACTGGAAAAAGACGGCAAAACATTAACTGCGCTTAATGCCAGTTTATTTGCTGGAGAAATCAGCCGTAAAATCGCTAAAAAAATCACCAAACTTCGCGCAGCAGCAGCCGAAAAAGTGGTGACAACCTATAGCATTGCAAAAGGAATTGGTGTGGCATTTAACCCCGTTCCTGTGGCTGATTTACTCATAGCAGCTGGCTTGGATGTGGCGATGATTCGCAAACTTTCACAAGTCTATGGCTTGCCCATTGTTGGCAAGGAGGCAAGCAAATTGAGCCTAACGATTATGGCGCAAATTGTGGCTCTGATGGGTGCTGTCTGGGGAATCAACCTCTTGTCTTCTGCTCTTAAAACCGTTAGCGTTGGTTTATCCACTACTTTAACCGCTGGAGCCCAAGGAGCTTTAGCCTATTATGCGACATACTTGGTGGGAAAAATAGCCGAAGAGTATTTTATTCGAGGAAAGTCTTGGGGCAAACAAGGGCCAAAGCAGGTAGCAAAAGAGATTGTTAATAGCCTGGATAAAAATTCAATCCTTGTTGAAGCTCGGGCTCAGATATTGGCTAAGATTAAAAAATAAAAAGCAAAACAATTACAACAGTCTTAAAAATAAATAAGCGTGTACTTTTACATCACTGGATTCCCGCCTTCGCGGGAATGACAACGGTGGGTGAGTAGTAGCCTAAGAGCATGTCCGAGATTTTAACCGGCCACTCGAGCCAAATCCCAACAAATAAGACAAGGACATAAAACAAGCTAGAGTCAAACTTTTCGAATCCAAAACTGAAAGACACCGTCATTTTCGTGTGTGGCCATGAGAGTGTGTCCAAAGCGTTGGCACCAAACTTCTAAATCCAAATCGGTGTGAGCATCGGTGGCTTCTAACAGCAGGATTTGTTGTGATTTTAGGCTTTGCATGGCCAGTTTTGCTTGCAATAAGGGTTGCGGGCATTTCAGACCTCTGGCGTCGATAAATTTGTGGTAATCTGTAGTCATGAGCGAATTATATCATGTTAAAATACTCGCCATGCAGCATCAAAACAAACAAAAAATACATATACTTGGCATTTGTGGAACTTTTATGGGTGGTTTGGCCGCTTTGGCTCGTTCTTTAGGATATGAAGTCAGCGGCTCGGACAAAAATGTTTATCCACCAATGAGCACTCAGTTGCACAACTTGGGGATCCACATGCATCAAGGCTTTGATGACTCGGTTTTACAAAATAAATACGATGAAATTGTCGTTGGCAATGTCATGACCCGTGGCATGCCAGTGATTGAAACATTGTTGGCCAGTTCACAACACTTCAGCTCGGGACCGCAATGGCTGGGTGAGCATTTGCTGCGCCACAAAAAGGTCTTTGCTGTTGCAGGAACCCACGGTAAAACCACGACCTCTTCGATGTTGGCCTGGATATTGCAAGACAACCAGCAAGCCCCAGGTTTTTTGATTGGTGGAGTGGCCGAAAATTTCGGAATTTCTGCTCGAAACACTTCATCTGAAAGTTTTGTTATAGAAGCCGATGAATACGACTCGGCTTTTTTTGACAAACGATCTAAATTTGTTCATTACCATGCCGACGTGGCTGTTTTGAATAATTTAGAATTCGATCATGCCGATATTTTTAAGGACCTTGAAGCCATAAAAACTCAGTTTCATCATTTTGTTCGCACCATTCCAGCAACAGGAACATTAGTGGTAAATAATGAAGATGAAAATTTGCAAGAGGTACTAAAAATGGGCTGCTGGACACCAGTGATTCGCTTTGGCTTGAATGACAATGCTGATATCTGGGCCCAAGCAATCCAAGCAGACTGTTCCGAATTTGATATCTATTATAAAAACAAAAAGCAAGCCTCGATTCACTGGGACTTGACAGGTCAACACAATATGCTCAATGGTATTGCGGCCATGGCTGCGGCTATGCAACAGAAAGTTCCCTTGCAAAACTCAGCGCGCTCCTTATGTGATTTTAAAGGCATCAAGCGTCGCATGGAGTTTATTGGTAGAGTTAATGCTATTGAAATTTACGACGACTTTGCTCATCACCCTACTGCTATTGCTACGACTATTGAAGGTCTGAAAAATAAAAGTAAAGAACAAACGCTGATTGTGGTTTTTGAACCTCGCAGCAACTCGATGCGTGCTGGAGCTCATGCAAAGGCTTTGCCTGCTTCGCTGCAAAGCGCGAACCATGCATTTGTTATGAACTATGCTGATTTGAAATGGCAAGAAGGGCGAATAGAAGCCTTACAGCAACAAGGTATTCAGACGGTGGACTCTGTTGATAAGTTAATGCAGGAGCTTGTTAATCTCTGCTCAAAAAACACAGCTGGCAAACAAGCAGGCGACAAGCAAGCAATAACTGTAGTTTTTATGAGCAATGGTAGTTTTGATGATGCTCCTCGCCGATTTTTCCATGTTTTACAAGAAAGCCAACCCTAGTGTTAGTCGCATTCAACAAGCCTTATCACGTGCTAAGCCAATTTACCGATGACCGTGGTCGGCAAACATTGGCGGATTTTATTTCGATTAAAAAAATATATTCCATCGGTCGTCTGGATTACGATTCCGAAGGCTTAATGTTGCTCACCGATGATGGCCGCTTGAAACATCAATTGGCCAATCCCAAGCACAAAGTCAACAAAATTTATCTTGTCCAAGTCGAAGGAGTGATCAAAAAACCAGCCCTCGATGCCTTGCGTCAAGGGATTATTTTAAAAGATGGAGCTGCCAAAGCTGTTGCGTTAAAACTATTGTTAAAGGCTCCTGCATTTCTTTGGAAGCGGGAACCGCCCATTCGCAAAAGACAAAACAGCCCAACTTCGTGGTTAGAAATCACCATCAACGAAGGGCGCAACCGACAAATCAGACGCATGTTAGCACATGTTGGTTTTCCCGTTTTACGCTTGATTCGTACGCAAATTGCTGATTACACACTGTCTGATTTAGCCCTAGGGCAACACAGAATCATTGTTCGGCAAGCTAATAAAATTAATACAAAATAATATAAGAGACCTTTGCATAATTAGGGTGACGAATAAAAAATGATTAAATTCACCAGCTTTTTGCCAAAAATTTCGCCAATAGCGGGCTATTACCTTCAATTTTTGGCTCAATCTGATAACAATCTCTATTTTTTCTTTCGCCACATAATTATGCAAAGGTCTCTATAAAGGTGACTACAATGCGTATCTAAAAAACATCACATCACCAATGAGGTGACTCACTGTTTTTTATATTCACTATTCGTACCAATGGTTCGCACTCTAAATCTCGTTTCTGTATTGGATTTAGGGAATACATTTAAATCAAACTATCTTATAGCGATTCAATTTCTGAGCAATAGTGGTATGAGAAACACCTAATTGCGCCGCTAATTTACGGGTTGAGGGATGTTTTTGGTACCAATGCTGTAAAAAATGTTTCTCAAACTCGGCTACGGCTTGTGGCAAACTGCGATTTTCTAAAGAACTTTCAATATGCACATGCCCGTCGATTTCAATATCATTGGCTTCAATAGTATTGTCTTGGGCGACCATGCTGGCTTTGAATAGAATGTTTTTAAGTTGGCTGATATTTCCTGGCCAAAAATAGGATTTCACTTTGTTGAGAGCCTCAAAGGATAAGCCCATGAAGTTTTTACCCCCTTGGTTTTTTAATTGCAACAAAAAGTGGGCGACCAAGGGCTCGATGTCTTCTTTCCTCTCACGCAAGGGTGGAATATTCAATTGTGTGATGTCTAGGGCATAAAACAAATCCGTATTGAATTGTCCATTATCAACGTACTGTTTTAATGGCAAAGGACAGGAGGCAATGATTTTAATGTCTGCTGTTTTTTCTTTGCTGCCGTTGACGCGTTTGAATTGTTTGTTCTGGATAAATTTAAGGAGTTTACTTTGGCATTCCGTGGTCATTTCTTCTATGGATTGCAGATACAAGGTGCCGCCTTCTGAAATTTCCAACAATCCAGCTTTTCCAGAGACGGGATGTGCCAATCCAAACAATTCCGTTTCGATTTCCAAAGGTTTTAAAGACGAACAATTAAGACTGGAGAACAAATTGTTTTTCCGTGGACTGGTATAATGGATAGCTTGGGCAATGGTTTTTTTGCCCACACCCGATTCACCATAAATCACTAAGGGCACAGAGGCTTGGCTCATGTGTTCGGCTCGATGAATGACATCGCGCATAACGCCATTATCCGTAATCAGAGCTTCAAATCCTTGGATGTCTGCTGCATCTATAACATAAGAGCGAGTTGTGATGTTTTCTGGTTTGTGAAAAACTAAAACAGCACCAATTGTCTTTTGGTTTTTTTGGCTTACAGCTCGCACCTCAACTAACATAGAACCAGCAATGGTCGAAATATTTACCGGTAAAGAACCCGAGGCTGCGGTATCGATTTTAGCCGCCCAAGCAGACTCCGTAAAGATGTCTTTTAAGGCGGCAATATTTTTGTTGTCAGCCATTTGAAATGTTTCTTTAGCCTTGTCATTTTGGTAAATAACCATGCCTTTATTATTAATACCAAACACAGGATCGCCAATGGCATTTAACAAAGAAGTCAGGTACAAGTTTTGCTCATAGGATGGCATTAACTGAATGGCTTCAACCCAAGTAACGCCTTGAATTTGCATGATTTGTGTCGCTAATTGGCGCTCAATATGCTTCTCTATTTCTTCTGTTTCCAGATACATCACGCCTATTTGAACTTCAATTTTTTTAACATCAATCTCACTTTCTGCAAGCAGTGCTAAAATTTCTTTGGAGAGACCCAAACGGTTTTTCGCGGTTATTTTTATCTTCATAATAGAGCTGTAATGATAGGTTGACAGTGTAAAAGGGCTTATTGCAATGACTTTATAAAATATTTTAGCACTCTTGTAAAGAAATAATGACACAATTTTGATTTTGTTTTTGCTCAGTTTTATTACAATAGACTTGTATGCACAGCTGCACTAGGAGCATGTCCGAGTTATTCTTATTCAACGTCACTCAAAACGCCGAATAATTTCCATTAACCTATAACCCGATAGAGAGATTTGGGTTTAATTTTAAAAACATACAAATAAAATGAATTACAAATTCCAAACCCGAGCCATTCATCATGCTTATGATGCTAAGCAATTTCATGGATCTCTGAATCCGCCTTTGTACATGACTTCAACCTTCGCCTTTGATTCTGTCGCTCAAGGAGCTGAGGCTTTCGAAGGTGTGAATAGCCATTTTATTTATGGTCGTTTAGGCACACCAACACAGTCTTTGTTGGAACAAAGAATGGCCAATCTCGAAGCAGGGCAAGCGGCACTAGCAACGGCTTCTGGCATGGGTGCTATTACCTCCACTTTGTGGTCATTGTTGCAACCTGGAGATGAAGTCATTGCCGACATTACTTTGTACGGATGCACCTTTAGTTTTTTGCAACATGGTTTAAAAAAGTTTGGTGTCACGATCCGATACTGCGATTTAAGCAACAGTGAAAATCTGTCGTGTGCTCTATCCAAGCAAACAAAAGTGGTATTCGCTGAAACACCAGCCAATCCTAATATGCGTTTAATCGACATTAAAGCCTTGGCAAAAATCCTGCAAAAGTCCGATGCAAAACTGGTTATTGATAACACTTACTGCACTCCTTATTTGCAACGTCCTTTGCAATTGGGGGCAGATATTGTCGTTCATTCTGCGACAAAATATCTGGGCGGACACGGCGATTTGTTGGCTGGCTTTGTCATCGGTGATACAGAAACTTTAGAGTTAATTCGCTATTTTGGCTTAAAAGACATGACTGGTGCTGTCATTTCAGCCATGGATATTGCTTTGTTATTGCGAGGTTTAAAAACATTGCATGTACGCATGGACAGGCACTGCAGCAATGCCTTAAAAGTGGCCGAGTTTTTACAAAAACAAGCGCAAGTTAAAACTGTTTATTACCCAGGATTACCTGATTTTAAAGACTTTGATTTAGCAAAAAAGCAAATGGATCAATCTGGTGGCATGATTGCGTTTGAATTGAATGGAGATAAAAAAACAGGGGAAAGTTTTGTCAATCAATTGAAATTGATTTTGTGCGCAGTCAGTCTTGGTGACACCGAATCACTGATTCAACACCCAGCCTCGATGACCCATTCAACTTACACTGAAGAAGAACTGGCTGAGCATTTAATCAGCCCCAGTCTCCTGCGCCTTTCTGTGGGTTTGGAAGATGTTGATGATATTATTGCTGATCTGCACCAAGCTCTTATGAATATCTAACTGTCCAATAGGGATTTTGTTATAATCCAAATACAGATATAGAAAATATGAAAATTCAATGATCACGCAAGCGATTAAAAGTAGAATTATGGCAAATCACCCAAAAGGTCACCCTATGATTATCGAAAAAACCATTGCCAATTGGCACCAATTATTGCAACAAAACGATCCACAACAGCTCAAACAACTTCTGGCCGATGATGTGGTTTTTCATTCGCCTGTTTTGCACACTCCACAAAAAGGCAAAGCCCTAACCACCATGTATTTGAGTGCTGCCTTTCATGTATTGGTCAACCCAAGTTTTTCTTACAAAAAGAAAATATTACAAGGCCACAATGCTATGTTAGAGTTTGAAACAAGTATCGATGACATCCATATTAACGGTGTTGACATCATTCAATGCAACGATGAGGGTAAGATTACCGACTTTAAGGTTATGGTTCGGCCTTTAAAAGGCCTGCAAAAGCTCCAAGAAAAAATGTTTGAATTGCTGCAACATAGCAAAAATTAGTTCAAACCCAAATGCCAATACAGAAACGCGAAATAGAGCGCTGTATTCGTGTTTTCACTATCGGTATTTGGCTTAATGCTGTTTTTGCCGTTTGTTTCGATTGCCTGATTTACCTTGCTTGTTTTCAAGACTCAATAAATGCTGCAATTGTCCTTTCTCATTGCAGTGAATATAGTCTTTTTGTAGAGCAGCAAAAACCTGTTGTGAATCAATATTCAAAACTTCTACCATTTGTTGGTATAAAATTTTAAACAAACGGCGCAAGGCAATTTTCCATGCACTGCCTTCTCTCAAGTAGAGGTTGTCGGATAATTTCATAAAATTATCAAACGGTGCATCGGCAAAAATCAAAGCTTTGCTGCAAGGAAAACGTCCCGAATTACCAATCATGTCCCAATAACGCGCAAAACGATTGACCCGTTGCAAGGTCTCAAAATCAATATCACGCGTACTCAAAATGGAATACGGCTGCTGTTTACTATAGACCATTTGGTATTCTTCCGTGTGACGATTAATCGGTGCACCCCTCAATCGTTTGAGAATGCCCAGTTGGATTTCTTGAGGGTTGAGAGCGACCAACTGATCAAAACTTTTGGAGAAATTTTGCAAAGTATCTCCAGGCAAACCAAAAATCAAATCTGCATGAATATGGGCTTGTGTGTTTTTCCTTAGCCATTTTATGTTTTCGCAGGTTTTTTCATTGTTTTGTTTGCGTGAAATCAAATCTTGGATTTCTGGATCAAAAGTTTGCACGCCAATTTCAAATTGCAAAACATGTTGCGGAAATTGTGCCAAAATCGCTCGCAACTTTTCTGGCAACCGATCAGGAACAACTTCAAAGTGTATTGACATATCCTCAGTCAATCGCTGCAAAAAAAACTGCAATATAGCCACGGTTGTTTTAACTTTGAGATTGAAAGTTCGATCGATAAATTTAAAATGTCGGGCACCTCTCTGGATTAAACTGTCCATCTCCTGCAAAAACAAATCAAGGCTAAAAGACTTGGATGTTTTATCCAACGAGGACAAACAAAATTCGCATTTAAAAGGACAACCCCGCGAAGCTTCGACGTACAAAATACGGTTTTTGATATCGATATCGTCGTAAAACTCATAAGGCATGTGCAGGCTTTCTAAAGGCAAATCAATGCCTGCAATGACGTTTTGCAAGGGTGTTTGCCCGTGCAACAACTGTTGACACAAGCTTTTGAACTGCAATTCTCCCGCCCCAGTAATACAGTAATCAACCAAATCAAACCAATCAGGCACATCTGGCACGTGCGAAACCTCAGGTCCGCCAACGACCACGATTACTTTCGGAGCAATTTGCTTTAACAACTCAATACAACGACCCACTTCATCAACATTCCAGATATAAACACTCAAGCCTATGATGCGCGGTTTGTCATTCAATAATTTTTCTACAATATCCAGTGGCCGCTCATGAATGGTAAATTCTACAATCTTTGCCTGCTTTTGTAAGTCTCCTAAATTAGCGTACAAATAACGCAAACCAAAAGCACAATGAATGTATTTGGAGTTGAGAGCAGTGAGTAATATATCTGTCATGGCAGTATTTTATGCAAATCTTACTGAAAACCAAAGGACTTTCCCTAAGAGCGTGTCTGAGAATAGCAATTTAAACTTTTTTGCAGTAAATTTCTATCCTCGGACTGATGTTATCATCGTATTTTCTCTATCGGAATTTGGGAACTATATAAAAGCTCCAGAGTTTGCTATGATGGTGAGCTTACAGATAAAAACATTTGCAGAAAATGATGAAACAATACAAGCTAACCCTTCACGGTCAAGGACGAGGTTATTGGTTGATTACAGACCAAATAGAACAAGCAATTAGTGCAGAACTATCACAAATAGAGGTGGGACTTTTGCATGTATTTATCCAGCATTCCAGTGCCTCGATAACAGTAAATGAGAGTGCAGACCCAAGAGTTCGTGAAGATTTTAAAAACTTTGAAGAACATTTGGTGCCAAGAAATTTCCCCTACAAGCACAACGATGAGGGAGACGATGATATGCCTGCACACATAAAAGCCTCTTTGTTGGGTTGCGAATTAAGCTTGCCAATAAGCAAGGGTCGCTTGGCCCTAGGCACTTGGCAAGCGGTATATTTGTGCGAGCATCGAGACCGCCCGCAGTCTCGCAATTTAATACTAACACTGCATAGCTAATGATAAAAGACATGACCAGAATCATGGGGATAGACCCAGGCTCACGAACCACAGGGATTGGTATTGTTGACAGCGATGGTCGCACTTCCAAAGCCGTTTGTTATCAAGCAATACGCTGTGGTGATGGTGATTTCCCCAGGCGTTTGAAGATAATATTTACCGAAATTTCGCAATTAATTCAACATTATCGTCCCGATGAGGTCGCCATAGAAACCGTGTTTATGGCTAAAAATGCAGCTTCGGCCTTAAAACTAGGACAGGCCAGAGGAGCGGCTATTTGCGCCGCCGTTGCCATGGATATCCCTGTCTATGAATATGCCCCAAAAGCCATCAAACAATCAGTGGTTGGCAAGGGCTCGGCAGCCAAAACTCAAGTACAATACATGGTGTCTTTACTGTTGAATATCAAAGAGAGTATTCAGGAAGATGCAGCAGATGCCTTGGCTGTTTCCATTTGTCATGCCAATTCACGTTGGACACTGGCTAAAATCAATCAAGTTTCCAGCAACTATAGAAAATCATAGGGATTTGCGTGCAATGACAAGCACGCACACTGTTTCAGCCCCTGCTTTTTTAAGGGTTTTAGCACACTCATTGAGTGTATTGCCAGAAGTCATCACATCATCAATCAAGAGAATGTTTTTTGCAGGAGTTTCAACCGCTTCGAAAGCTTTAGCGATATTGGCGGCGCGTTCTTTAAGCTTGAGTTGAGCTTGCATTTGCGTGTTTTTTGTTCTTTTTAAACAAGGGTTTAATTTTATCCCCGTGATTTTGGCTATTTCTTTGCTAAGTTCGTAGGCTTGATTGTAGCCACGTTGGCGTAGGCGCGATATATGCAGCGGCACAGGCACTAAATCATAGTCAGCAAAGCGAGCGGTCAGTTGTCGTTTTAGTAAAGCAGCAAATAATTGAGATAAGATGATTTTATTGCTGAATTTAAAGGCTTTCACCCAGGAATCAAGTGGAGATTGATAAATTCCCGCATACAACACGCGGTCAAAATCTGGCATGCAAATCTGACAGTGGCCACATATTTCATGGTTACTTTGCAGCTCTACTGCGCATTTGCTGCAATCAAACTTGGGGTGTAAAATCAAATCAAAACAACCGTCACAGATATGTTTTATCTCGGTTGTTTTGTTCTGACAAATTAAACATTTATTCACGTCATTCATCCAAAATGTTAGAATAGCAAATTTTATAATACCACACTGTTATGCCATTAGAATACGAAGCCATTCGAAAATCATTCAATAAGGCAGCCCCGCATTATCAAAAAAATGCGGTGCTGCAAAAAGAAGTCTTAAGGCGTTTATTGGAGCGTTTAAATGATGAAGCACAGTTGGATAATGCTTTTTCTCCAACAGAGATTCTGGATTTGGGTTGCGGTACGGGTTGGGCGATTGAAACTTTGCATCAGCAATTTCCGCAAGCGCAAATTACGGCCGTTGATTTTGCACAAAACATGCTCGATCAAATAAAACCTCAACCGTATTTAAAAACACTTTTGCACGATATTCATCAGTTGCCTTTTGCAGATGCTAGCATGGATGTGGTATTTTCGAACATGGTGATGCATTGGTGCAATGAATCAGATGTTTTTAGTGAATGCCTTCGTTTGCTAAAACCAGGTGGCTTATTGATCATGAGCTCCTTGGGTGAGACCAGTTTGGTGGAACTCAAACAAGCGTGGTTAGCTGTGGATAAGTCTGTTCATGTTCATGATTTTCCTGCTTTGCATAGTATGGGCGATGCTCTTATGCAAAAGGGTTTTCAACAAGTGGTTGTCAATGCAGAAATAATCACCTTGACTTACGCGGATATTGTTGCTTTGATGAAGGACATCAAAGCCAGTGGTGGGCACAACTGTTTAGAAAGCAGGAAAAAATCTCTTATGGTTTCAAAGCAACTTGAAGACTTGAAAAAGGCATACGAGATCTTTAGAGAAGACAATAAAGTACCCGCAAGTTATGAAATTGTTTATTTGCGGGCAAAAAAAGCCACCGAATCTGCAGACAAAAGAGCCAGTCTTTCACTGAATATTACCTAGAAGAAGTTGCTCCCAAGTGTTGAGTCTCAGAAATATGAGAAAAAACACCCTCGTCCTTCTTTGTGTGATGTCTTTTTTCTAAGCGATTGACCAATGAAAAGGCTAAAGCTGAACTGATTAATCCGAAGACAACGGCACCAAAAGCTTCAAACAGCATAACACCAAAGGCTCCATAGTATTGTGCTCCATAATACACAAAAGGCACGGTGCCTAAGGTGGCTTTACCAAAATTCATAACCGTCGAGTATTGTGCTTTGCCCAAGTTATTAAAGCTAGCATTGGCGACAAACAAAAAACCTCGAAAAAGGGTCAAAATGGCCACCCAAATACAAAACATAATGATTAGGTAGGCCGCTTCTCCTTCGGCATTAAATACCCGTACAATACTGTCTTTTATGACAAAGAGCAGCAGGGAGATAACAAGACTATAAAGAGCAATAACCACAAAAGATTTAGCAATTGTTTGGCGCACACGATCGTATAACAAAGCGCCATGATTTTGACCGATAATGGGGCCTACCGCACCAGAGATTGCAAAAACAAGACAAAAAGCAACGGGTAAGATTCGTCCAACTATCGAAAATCCAGCGACCGCGGAATCACCAAAATTTGCCAAAGTAAACATAATATAAGCATTGCCAATCGGCGTGGCGATGTTAGTTAAGATAGAAGGCACAGCAATCTTTGAAATTTCGTGCAAGTCAGAAAAAAATTTGTTTAAGTTAAAAGAACAGATGAGCTTGTGTTTAGAAACAACAAAATACATAGCATAAAACATCATGCCAATGCGAGCAAGAACAGAAGCCCAAGCCGCACCTTGGATGCCCATGTCCAAGACAAAAATAAAAATAGGGTCAAAAATAGCATTGAGAATCCCTGCAAGTAAAGTGACAAACATGCCTTGTTTGGCATCACCCACTGATCGTAAGGCACCCGTTGCGGCCATACCAATACATAAAATGGGCAATGAAGGGACGATAATACTTAAATAGGCCGTTGATAACTCTAAAGTGCGGCCTTTTGCACCCATGGTGGTTAGCAACTCTGGTGTATAAAACCAAACGACAAAGCCAATAAGTGAACCAACAATAAAGCAAAGCACTAAAATATTAACGGTAAATTGCTTGGCTGCCGCTGTATTTTTGGAACCAATGGAACGCGACACTAAAGCGCCCATAGAAATCATAAAGCCAATACTAATAGCAATGGTAAAAAACAAGATAGTGCCAGCAAAACCAATGGCCGAAGCCATTTCAATTTCTCCCAATAAACTCAAAAAATACAAGTCCACTAAATCCACCACAAAGATAGAAAGCAGGCCAATGGCTGACATCACTGACATGGTGATGATGTGTTTGTAGATAGAACCTTCTGTATAATGTGCTTGCATTGGGCTATTTAAACACAAATGCTGAATTTTCTATATCGGGATTTGGGAATTAACTTAAAATGGTTTTGCCAAGACCAAGTACAAAATAGCTAGCAAAACAAAAACTGGCATTTCATTAAACCACCGAAACCACCGATGAGAATGTGTTTCTGAGTTGTTCTTGAAGTTTTGATGGATTTTTTTACACCAAAAATGGTAGAGAATGAGCAACACCACCAGTGTTAATTTAGCATGAAACCAAGCGGCTTGAAAATAAGAATGATCAAAGCCATTTGAGACAATATAAAGCAAATAAGTGCCTGATATAAGTACAAAAACAAGAGTGAAATCCATCATTTTAATTAAACGGTGCTCCATACCAAGCAGCAGTTGATGGTGAACCGAGTTTTTTTGGCTGGCATGGTTTACAAACAAGCGGGGCAGATAGAAAATACCTGCAAACCACGAGATGACAAAGAACACATGAAAGGTTTTAACCCAAAACATAAGCAAGCCCAGATAAAAATTTTATTTTACCTTGTTGTTGCTAGTAATTGAAGAGACCTTTGCATAATTATGAAAAGACCTAGGAGCTTGTCCGAGAATAGAAAATCTATTACAGAAAAGCTGGATTTGTGCTATTTTCCGCTTTTTCTCGTCAAATAGAGCGACTATTCTCCTCAAAAAAGCGAAAAATCGCCCTAAATCCCGCT
>Ga0316208_1001967_pt1 | contig 17856 bp, 18 predicted proteins | sample 3monopyrite_MG_FD_204944 | JGI IMG/M metagenome (GOLD analysis project Ga0316208, IMG submission 204944) | Microbial mat bacterial communities from mineral coupon in-situ incubated in ocean water Damariscotta River, Maine, United States -... | ecosystem: Environmental > Aquatic > Marine >...
CTTTTGGGCCGAACTCACGTTTATATGATTTATTTACTCAGGCCGGATTTAATGTAGTAGAAACAAAAGAAAAAATTCGCCATGTTCGGGATGGCGAAGAAATTAAACACATCACCGGACTATTAAACCGCTACCAGCCTGAGCTGCTTTTTATATTTGAACGCCGTCTTAAAAAGCAGTGTCAAATGATAACACCCAAAGTACCCGTCAGTATTTTAAGTTTTAATGGAGAACTATTTCTTCACCCTAATACAAAGATCCTTGACGGACTTGATTTATTAATTAAGAAAAAACAGCGCTGGCAATAAATATGCTGCAACGAGCTGTAGTATTACTGTGTTTTTTTATATTTAATATTTCAAATATTAATGCTGCAACATTGTTTGGCATTATTTCTGAACGCTCAGCACCTGAAATAGCTGCCGGTGCAAAACATTTTAAGCAAAAATATCCTCAGCATCAGATAATTTTACGTACACCCGAACAACTTGCCACGGAATCCGAGCAACAATTACTGTCCTATATTAATAATGCCGATGCCATTTTATTTGCTGCAATATTCGGAGATAGTATTACCCGAATTAAACGTCTGCTAAAAAAAAGTAACATAAGATCAACCACTCCCCTTTTTGCAACAAACAGCGATCAACGTATCACTCGCTTATCCCGACTGAATGGGCAAAATATTTTTAATAATATTAATGAGCAAGAACTAAGAATATTGACTCGCTCACCGGACATTGAGACTGATTATAAAAACCACATCAAAATACTTAGCCAACAATACCCTCAGCAGGCTCAATGGCTACAGGCACGTTCTTATTGGCAAGGTCGCGGTAGTCAAAATATGTCGGGCTTAATTGCCTGGTTGTTAAAGCACAGCGATGAAAATATCACAGTAGAACCTTCACAACCTCTGGCCGCTATTCGTTATTATCAAAATGGAAATATCCTGCAAAAAAAACAACTTATCTTTAATAAAGAACAAGCTGTTGTAGTTATTTTAGATCACAATTTTGCTGATCGCGTGGGTGATCGCGATTTATTAAACGAAATATGTTCCCAAATAAAAAACAAAAATATGCAATGCCTCGCCATTCTCTCACGTTGGGGAGAAGCAAGTATGCAGGCAGTCAAAACTTTAGATGATGTTTTGCAACCTGCAACAGCTAATATCATTATTTCACTGCAAGACTTTGCTATTGGTGGCGGACAATATCGAAAAAAAGTCACACAATTACTCTCTCAACTTAATGTCCCTGTATTGAAAGCGATCAGGCTGACAGACCGTACTGCTGAAGAATGGAAACTTTCTACTGATGGCATTCCATGGGATGGAGTGCATTACCGGGTTGCAATGCCTGAGTTACAGGGTATTAGCCAGCCCATGATAGTGGCTACTGCAAGCACCCCGACTATAGATAAATTAACCGGTTTAAAACTATCTCCAAGCCAACCGGCTATTGAACAGGTTAAGCAACTTACGGCAAGAGTAACAAACTGGGTTAAATTACAAAAAAAACACAACAGTCAAAAACGTGTTGCACTTATTTACTATAACCACCCACCAGGCCGTCATAATATAGGCGCCGATAATCTTGATGTACCTGCTTCGCTGTGGGAAATACTAAATAATTTAAAAAAAGCGGGTTATGATACGGGCGTATTGCCGAAAAATCAGCAAGCCTTACTCGATTTAATTCAGCAACAAGGTATTAATTTACCCAATGATCAAAAAGCACTGTCTGAAATGGTCGAAAATATTTCAGTATTATCAGCACAAAAATATCAACAGTGGTTTGCGACCCTTTCACCCCGCGTACAAAATGAAATGCTTTACGGACCGCTGGGTTACTTACAAACAAGTTTATTTACAGCGTTAAGGCTCAATAAACCCGAGTCAGGGAAGCTGTTATTACAGCATGTGGCAGGCGATATTGAACATTTACTCGAAGGGGTTGATCACCCGGCTCGTCAACGTGCACTTGATTTATTCAGACAGTTTAAACAAAAAGCCCATGCGCTGTTGCAAGGGCAGGATACAAAAAAAGAAATTATTGAACTAACAAAAGCACTGCACGCCACCGGCATTGAAGGACTACGTGGCTGGGGACAAGCACCGGGTAATGTTATGGTTTTTAACAGCAAATTATTAATCCCGGGAATTCAGTTTGGTAATATTTTTATTGGTCCTCAGCCTCCCCGTGGTTGGGAACTAAATGAAGAATTATTACATGCAAATTTAAGTTTTCCCCCTACCCATCAATATCTTGGTTTTTATTACTGGTTAAAACATGAATTTAAAGCCGATGCATTTATACATCTTGGGCGTCATTCTACTTATGAATTTTTACCTCAACGGCGTGTCGGGCTGAATAAAGATGATTACCCAAATTTGATTTCTGCAAATATCCCCGGCATATACCCTTATATTGTGGACGGTGTCGGCGAAGGTATCCAGGCTAAGCGTCGTGGGCTGGCGGTCATCATCGATCATCTGACACCACCATTAAATGTCACACCACTTTATGATAATTTATTAAGTTTACGTCAACTTATCGAAAGTTATGAGTCTGCAAATACAAAAAGCCCGACTCGTAGCATAGCGATTAAAAATATTCGTAGCATGATTGATGAAATGAAGTTACGTAATGAGCTGGAAAAAATAATGCAGGATGAGTTAAAAATTCGGGGAATAAGTTTCGACCAGATTGATGACGAAATGCTTGTGCACGAAGTGGGCCATTACCTGACGCAAATGCAGGAACAGTTTATGCCGCTAGGCTTGCATGTATATGGCAAAGACTGGACGAAAAAAGCGGTTGATGTCATGCTGGAGTCCATAAACCAACCTGAAATTAAAAGCTTAAGACAACAATTAACGGACTCTCCTCAATATGAAAGACAAGCCCTGCTTGCCGGACTGAATGGCCAGTTTATCCCGCCGGGAAAGGGCAACGATCCGATAAGAACGCCGGAGGCATTACCTACAGGAAGAAATTTTCATGCTTTAGATAACAGCCTGATGCCCAGTCGCATTGCTTATGAACTTGGCGTTAACCTGGCAAAACAGGCACGTAAAGACACAAAACTTGATCCGGGTGGTAGGGAAGCAATTATTCTCTGGGCATCTGATACTGTAAGGGACGAAGGTGTCATGGTTGCCTTTGGCTTAGATATGATGGGTATAACACCTGTCTGGAACAGCCGCGGTAAACTAAAAAACTTAAAAAGGTTACCGATGAGCGGCAAACGCGTACGCCGTGATACACTGTTTACCACTTCAGGTTTATTTCGGGATTTATACGCAAACTTATTAGTTTGGTTAGACCGGGCTGTTTTACTTGCATTAGATGGCTCAAGTGAAACAATTATCAAACAATATCCTGAATTAAAAAATGCACTCAATGCAGCATTAAAACCTATTCATGAAATGCGACAACCGGGTCATGAACCATTGACAGTTAATCAGGTCGCGGCACACTGGGTAGAACAAACGCAAAAATTACTTAAACAAAATATCGCTGCAAAGCGAGCTGGCCGACAGGCCAGCTTACGATTATTTGGTGATGCTCCGGGGGGCTATGGTGCAGGCGTAAACCGTTTAGTTGAACGTTCTGCAAGCTGGCAAAAGCGGCAGGAAATTGGAGAAACCTATCTCACCCGAATGGGGCACGCATATGGTATTGGCATTGATGGCCTGCCGGCTCACAGCGCTTTTAAATCTAATTTAAAAAATGTACAAAACACCTACCTCGGACGCTCAAGTAATTTATATGGCTTAATGGACAATAATGATGCCTTTGATTATATGGGCGGCTTAAGCATGGTAGTGGAATCTTTATCGGGCAAGGTGCCTAATAATCGGGTAATACAAAATGCCAACCCTGAAAATGCACATATACAAAATCTGGATAGCGCCTTACTACAAGAACTACGCGGTCGTTTTTTAAATCCTGCCTGGCTAAAAGCATTAATGCAACATGATTATGCCGGTGCACGAACAATGGGTAGCGAGTTTTTAGAATACCTATGGGGCTGGCAAGTCACAAACCCTGAAATTATAAAATCATGGGTTTGGGATGAAGTAAAAGATGTCTATATGAACGACAAACATAATTTAGGACTCGACAAATTTTTAGAACAAGGCCACAACGTGCATGTTAAAACCAATATGTTAGCCATTATGTTGGTTGCAGCACACAAAGGCTTCTGGCAAGCAGATGAAGAAACCTTAAAAGAACTCGCGGAAAAATTTGCACAACTGGTAAAAGAAAATGGACTTCCCGGTAGCGGCCATACTCAAGCCGAACATCCTATGCTTGAGTGGATAAAACCAAAAATCGATGTCAAACTGGCAACCGCTTTAACTAATATACAACGCGCTGCGCTTGGTAACGTTCAACCTGAAAAGGTTGTGCCAACTAGCATTGCTGAACTGAATGTTTCTGACATAGAAAAAACGCAAAAAAACAAAATCCAAAATGAATTAAAAAAAGAACAACAAGTACAAGAGCTGAACGTTCAGAGCAAACTATTAACCTGGCTTATTTTGCTTGCAACACTCATTATTTTAGCCGGCGGTTTTATCCATGGACGGAGGTCTTAACCCACCCCATCCTAACCTTCCCCTTAAAGGGGAAGGAATCCTCTCTCTCCGGAACAAACCCATAAACGAAGGAGGCGGGAGCGCCAAAATGAAGAGAAAAAACCGTTAGTAACTAACAGGATATAGAATATGTTTAACAGTGAAAGTATCGCCATTATGCACCTGGCCGTCGAGTGGCTATTACAACCGGTCATTTATCTTTTATTATTTGTAGTTATCGTCACACTGTGGGAAGCAGGAACCGCTGTCGGAGAACGTTTTGGTGGTTTACAAAAACTCAAAAAAATAAACAAAATTTCAACTATAGAAATGCTTGCCAGAAAACGTATTGAACGCGCCGATTTAATTGCTCGGGTCGGCCCCATGCTTGGCTTAATGGGAACACTGATTCCTCTCGGTCCCGGACTTGCGGCACTGGGGCAAGGAGATCTGGAAACACTCGCCAGCGCAGTCACAATAGCATTTGATACCACAGTATTAGGTTTATTAGCTGGCATAATAGGTTTTATTCTTGGGCGTCTACGTCGCCGCTGGTATGACCACTTGCTTGATCAGCTAGATAACGGCACAGTCAATAATGAACAGTAAAATAAAAAAACGTAATTGGTCACATAGTCGGTTTGACTCACAAGATGAAGAACCTCTGGGCCCACTGGCAAACTTAGTTGATATAATGCTGGTCTTTGCCTGCGGTTTAATTGCTGCCTTAGTTGCCAGCCAGGGTGGTCTGAATGAACATTTTAGACAGACAGGGACAAAGGTTGAAAAAGGCCGCGAGATACCGAAAATGCCCAGTAATATAAGGCAATCAGGCAGCGGTTATGAATCAGTGGGTCAAGTTTATCGCGATAGCAAAAGCGGTAAACTGATTCTTATTGATGACACTAAAAAATAACACAGAGAAAAACAGACATGACAACAGATAATGAAGATGCTGCACGTAACCAACGCCACGAAAATCGAATGGCAAAAAAGAAAGCCATTATTGATGAAAAAGTGGCGAAAGCCAATATTGAAAAAGGTGTTATCGTCATTACCACAGGTAATGGTAAAGGTAAGAGTTCCTCCGGCTTTGGTATGGTTGCCCGCTCTCTGGGTCATGATATGAAAGTGGGCATTGTACAATTTATAAAAGGTGCTTTTTCAACCGGAGAAGAAGCCTTCTTTCGTCGTTTCCCAAATGAAGTGGACTACCATGTGATGGGCGATGGTTTTACCTGGGACACTCAGGACAGAGAACAGGATATAAAAACGGCTTCACTGGCATGGCAGGAAGCAAAACGTATGCTTAATGATGATAGTTATGATCTTATTTTACTTGATGAGTTAAATATTGTTTTAAAATATCAATATATTGATATTGATGAAGTCATTAACGATTTACAAAGTCGTCCTGAAATGCAACACGTAGTCATTACCGGACGTGCGGCGAAAGATAAACTGATTGAAATTGCCGATACCGTCACTGAAATGAATGTCGTAAAACATGCTTTTAAAGATGGTGTTAAAGCACAAAAAGGAATCGAGCTTTAATATGAGCAACAATACAAGCTGTTCATGCCCCGTCCTTCTTATTAGTGCCCCCGCTTCGGGTCAGGGTAAAACCACCTTTACTGCTGCACTTGCGCGCTATCATCGTAACCAGGGCCGCAGCGTTCGCGTTTTTAAAACCGGCCCTGATTTTTTAGACCCGATGATTTTAGAGTATGCTTCAGGCCACCCGGTTTATCAGCTTGATTTATGGATGGTCGGTGAAGCCGCCTGTAAAACCCTGTTGTATGAAGCCGCAAAAGAAGCAGATTTAATTTTAATTGAAGGGGTCATGGGCTTGTTTGACGGCAGCCCCTCAAGTGCCGATCTCGCGCAAACCTTCGGCATTCCTGTTTTAGCATTAATTGATGCAGGAGCAATGGCACAAACATTTGGCGCAATTGCACATGGCCTTTCAAATTACAAAACAGAACTGCCTTTTGCCGGTGTTATCGCCAACCGCGTTGCCAGCAAAGGACATGCAGACATGTTAGCGGAAAGTGTTTCAAGTGAAACAACCTTTTATGGAAGCTTTATGCGCGACGAAAATATTACTTTTCCGGATCGGCATCTAGGCCTGTTTCAAGCTGATGAAATTAGCGATCTTGACAGTAAACTTAACCAGGCCGCAGAGCTCATCGAAAAAACACGGTTAAAAAATTTACCGGATAAGGTAGAGTTTAAGCAAAGCAGCCCTACTGAAATAACCCCATCATTAAAAGGCATTAAAATTGGTATTGCCAAGGATGAAGCCTTTTCTTTTATTTACCCGGCCAATATTGATACCTTAAAAAAGTCAGGTGCAGAAATCACCTATTTTTCCCCACTAAACGACACTTCATTACCTGAGGTTGATAGTCTGTGGCTACCCGGCGGCTATCCCGAATTACATTTGCAAACTTTACAAAACAACAGCATGATGCGTAATGCGATTAAACAGCATTACCATAACAATAAACCCATCCTCGCAGAATGCGGTGGTATGCTTTATCTTTTGAATAGCTTAACGGATAAAGAGGGAAATAAAGCTGAGATGACAGGTATTATACAGGGCGATGGAGTCATGCAACAAAAACTTGCCGGTTTAGGTATGCAGGAAGTTGAACTGAATGCGAACAAAATCACCGCGCATACTTTTCACCACTCCTCTATGACAACAGTATTATCTCCTGTTACCCACGGTATCCGCCAGCGCGGCGGTAGTCTGGGTGAGCCCGTATTTAAAATGAATAAACTCACTGCGAGTTACCTTCATCTATACTTTGCTTCCAGTCCGGCAGCGATAACAGAAATATTTAAAGCCTAAACTTATAGTATGAATAATAAACGTTACAGTGATGATGATATAGAAGCCATTTACCGTGTCATAGAGCAACGCCGTGATATGCGCCACTTTACCAGCGAAGCCGTTGATAGTGCATTGTTAGAACGCTTATTAAACGCCGCACATTTTGCACCCAGCGTTGGTTTTATGCAGCCCTGGCGTTTTATACGTATAACCGACCAGACCTTACGCCAACAAATGCATCAGCTGGTTGAAGAGGAACGTATTGCAACAGCGCGTGCCCTGGAGGAACGTGAAGATGAGTTTATGAAACTCAAAGTAGAGGGTTTGTTAGAGTGCGGTGAAGTGCTGGTTGTTTCTCTGATGGGTGATAGGGATAAACATATTTTTGGTCGCCGTACGTTGCCTGAAATGGATCTTGCCTCAGTTTCATGCGCCATACAAAATATGTGGCTCGCAGCCCGCGCAGAAGGCTTAGGCATGGGCTGGGTCTCTATATTCGATCCTAAAAAACTGGCCGATTTACTTCACATTCCTGATTCAGGAAAACCGGTTGCGATTCTCTGCATCGGACATGTCGACAAGTTTTATGACAAACCGATGTTAGAAAAGGAAAAATGGGCAAAACGACAACAGCTTGATACTGTTGTTTTTGAAAACCGGTGGAATATTCATGAAGATTCGGATATTACGTCCTAGGTACTCAATTTGAACTCGGATACTCTCTGGCTAAACATACCCGCTGCGAAAACAAACGCAAACTACTCAGAAAAAAATGCTTTTTCATTAAGCATGCTGAACTATATTTCCGCTAAACTTTTTGATTTAAAGGGTACTGCTCAGACTTACATCGATGAAACAAATATTATTTTATTCACTGCAGACCATGATGTAGTGACTAATGATAAATCACTGTTAGATGTGCCGATAACATACAAAAAAATAAATTATATCTTTAATAAAAAATCATGCGAATCTAACCCTAAAATAGAAACTATAAACCTCGGAACAAAATCTAACCTTAAAAATATTAAAGACTTAGTTCATGCCAGCTTAGGCACAAAGACTGAAAATATTTCTCATCAGCCGGCCATGAGCAAAGAACAACTCGCAAAAGCAATAAATCTGGGACGACAAACAGCCCAGCGAATAAAGCTTAACGGGAATAAAGTTTTTATTGCAAGAGAAGTTAATGAGGCAAATATTCTTTCTGCAACCGCAATCGCAGTTGCGCTACTTGATATAAACATTGAAGAACTATCTTTTCTTGATAACAGTAACAAGCACATGATTTCTCAGGCTATTACCACCCATAAAAAACACCTGACCTCAGCAATAGAAATAGTACATCACTTAGGGAGTTTTGAAATTGCTGCATTAACCGGAAGCTTTCTGTGTTGTGCACATATGGGATTACCTATCTTAGTTGATGGTTATGTCAGTACCGTTGCAGCGCTTATTGTATCCAAAATATGTCCAACTGCTACACCGTGGTTTTTATTCTCACAGCCGCCATCAAATATTATTCATAGCATTATTTATCAAAAACTAAACGCAAAGCCATTGTTGCAAAATAACAGGAGATTTGAAGGAATAAGTGGAATTACGTCTGCTTTATCTCTAATTCAACTCGCATACACAAGCCACAACGAAATAACGCATTATAAAACAACATCTTTATATAAAGTTAATTAGCTCTTACTTTATCAAACATAGCACAAAGCTTTTCTGCTCCATTCAAAATTCTTGGTCCAACACGCTGCATAAGCGAGGGATCAATATAATATAAGTGCTGATTTTTAACCGCGGGCATCTCTAGCCATGATTTCCAGTCATCTAACCAGTCAGGCCGTTCTTTCCCCATACCACCGGAAACAATCACTTCAGCCTTTTCTGCAATGACAGACTCTAATGATATTTTAGGCGTTATTGTTTTTAAACCCGAAAAAACATTTTCACCACCACAAAGCTCTATAATATTTGAAATAAGGTGCTCACCACTGATTGTCATTAAGGGCTTATTCCAGATTTGATAAAACACTTTGACTTTTTCTTTGTCTGAAAAACGTTTTTTTAAACTATCATAATGACTCAAAAAATCATCATGTTTTTTATTTGCGACATCACTCGTTCCTGCCAGCATACCAAAGCGTTTGATAGTATTCGCGATATCTTTCGGATAACGTGGTTCACTCAAAAATACCGTTAAACCCAGCGACATCAATTTTTCAATTTGTTTTGAGTTATTACCTGAAGCCCATGCAATGACTAAATCGGGTTGTAAAGAAACAATTCTTTCAATATCAATGGTAGGATAACCACCAACCCGAGGGATTTTTTTTGCTTCTTCGGGATAATCGCTATAAGACACCGCGCCAATAATTTTTTTACCCGCTCCCGCGGCATAAAGTGATTCGGTGATATGTGGAGCTAAACTAATAATTTTTTTCGCCGGAAAATCTAATTCAACTGTTCTGCCGCTATCATCAACCACCTTAATCGCGGCTACTGATAAATGAGTAAAAAATAAAAAAATAAAAAATAAACTTAATTGCTTATACATAATGTTTTTCGTCACTTATCTTGTTATTCACTATCAGAGTCGATAATGATGTTAATGTTTCATTTAATTGCTGCCATTGTTTTGCATTTTTAGGTAAACCAAAGCGAAGACTTGGCTTTGTCATTTTTCCCTGTTTATGAAAAAGCCGGATTAACACGCCTTTTTCAGCGAAAGCCTGATAAAGATCGTTCGCCTGTTCATGCTCTAGCCATTGAAATAAAGCCGTGCCGCCATTGGGCATTAAACCTGCCTGACTTAACATATTATTTAGCCGCTTTGATGATTCAATAATGCTTTTTTTGCTGTCATCTTGCCATGCTTTATCCAGTAAAGCCTGTGTTGCAATAAAACGGGTTACTCCAGTTAATGTCCATGGTCCTAATTTTTGTGAAAGACGTTGTAACATTTCATTATCACTTATTACAAAACCACAGCGTATTCCTGCAAGACCGAAAAACTTTCCAATTGAACGCAAAATAATTAACCCCGGTTTAATGCCTGTCGAGACTAAACTTTTTTCTGGGGTTATATCCATAAAGGCTTCATCAACAATCAGCCAGCCACCCCGGCTTGCTAATTTCTGATGCCAATCTAATAATTGCTCTGCACGAATAGCATGACCGGTTGGGTTATTAGGATTAATAACAACTAATACATCTAAGTCATAAATTTGTTGCTCAACTTCATCGAAACTAAGCGGAATAACATCATGCCCGGCCTGTCGCCAGTTGTATTCATGCTCTGCATAAGTGGGCGAAATAACACCGACTTTAGAATAAGAGCGTAATGTCGGTAAAGTTTGAATAGCCGCCTGAGAACCGGCAACAGGTAAACAAGCATCACAACCATAATATTGGCAGGCTGCGGCTTGTAAACCATCACTCTCTTCCGGCAAAGCTTGCCATAACTCATCCGGAATCGAAGGAACCTGCCAGGCATTTGGATTTAAACCCGTCGATAAATCTAACCAATGTTCCTGGGCTATGTTGTATTTTTCAACCGCCGCCAAAATGCGTCCGCCATGATGCAAACCCTTGGGCTTAAAATAAGCCTGTTGAGATTCATCATAATTAGATTCAGACAAAGAAATACTCTCCTAACACGATCACCAATAACCAAATAACAATGCTTTTATTGACTAGCTGAACGGCTCTATCTATATCGGCCACTTGTGGATCGCTGCCACAACCAAGAACAGGTCTTTCAATTTTTTCGCCGTGATAAATGGCCGTCCCACCCAGTTTAACAGTTAAAGCCCCTGCCCCCGTCGCCATCACTACCCCGGGATTAATGCCATGCCAGCATTTTGCCTGTGTACGCCAACTCGACAGAGCTGACGTAAGATTACCCGCCAGGGCATAACTTAAAGCCGTTAAACGTGCGGGTAGCCAATTTAAAATATCATCAATCCGTGCTGCCGCCCAGCCAAATGAATTGAAACGTTCGGTCCGATAGCCCCACATCGCATCCAGTGTATTCGACAAACGATAAAGCACGACACCCGGTGCACCAAAAACGACAAACCAAAAAATGGCGGCAAAAATTGCATCGCTGCCGTTTTCCAATACCGATTCAACCGTTGCAACATTAATGGCTTTTTCATCGCTGTTTGAAGTATCACGACTCACAATCATCGCAACGTTTTGTCGCGCCAATGACATATCCTTGTCTTTTAAAGCCTGTGATACCGCCCTGGCATGTTGCACCAGACTTTTTGAACCCAGTGCAAACGCTAAACAAACTATACCTAAAATCACCTCAACATGTATTGAAACTGTTTTTTCAAACCAGGCGAAAAAAATGACGATGGGTACAACAAGTAAAGCCCATGCAAGCAAGCCACGTAAACGTAGTAAAAAAGATGATTTTTTATCCAAGCTATTAAGCCTTTTTTCCAAACCATTGGCGGCGTTGCCAAAGCCCACCAGTGGGTGCCAGCGACGAGGCTCTCCCACAATCAAGTCTATAATCAAAGCAATAAGAACACTAAAGGTTAATAACATTTGGCTATTTTAACTTATTTTTGACTCACACATCAGACAAAACAAGGCCGTGCGTAGCACCCGTAAAAATGCCAAAATACGCGTATGACAAAAACAATCATGATTCAAGGCACCACCTCGGATGCCGGAAAAAGTACCCTTGTTGCCGGGCTATGTCGCCTGCTCAAAAACCGTGGTGAAAAAGTCGTGCCCTTTAAGCCACAGAATATGGCGTTAAACAGTGCCGTTACCGTTGACGGCGGTGAAATTGGTCGCGCTCAGGCCGTGCAAGCCCTGGCCGCAGGCTTAGAGCCCCATACCGATATGAACCCGATATTACTCAAACCCAATTCAGATACCGGCGCGCAGGTCATTGTTCATGGCCATGCTTTAAAAAACCTCTCCGCCGTGGACTATCATGACTATAAAATAACCGCCATGACGGCTGTTTTAGAGTCCTATAATCGTCTCAAACAGCAGTATGACTGGATCATTGTTGAAGGTGCCGGCAGCCCGGCTGAAATCAATTTACGCGATCGTGATATTGCTAATATGGGCTTTGCTGAAGAAGTTGATTGTGATGTGATTATTGTCGCCGATATTGATCGCGGTGGTGTCTTTGCCCACCTGGTTGGAACATTAGATTTATTATCGAAAACTGAACAGCAACGCACTCTGGGTTTTATTATTAATCGCTTCCGTGGTGACATTAGCTTATTACAATCGGGTTTAGACTGGTTAGAACAAAAAACCCATAAAAAAGTGTTTGGTGTACTGCCATACCTGCATGGCTTTCACCTTGAAGCCGAAGACAGCGTAAAAACTGAACAGGTCATGGACGAGACGCAACAACAAATTAATATTGTGGTGCCCGTGTTTCCACATATCAGTAATCATACTGATCTCGATGCCTTACGTTTACATCCTCAGGTTAACCTGCAATACGTCGCAACCGATATGCAAAAACCAAAGGCGGATCTGATTATTTTACCCGGTAGTAAAAACATACAGGGTGATCTCAAGTGGCTGCGACAACAGAATTGGCAACAATACATTAACAAACACCTGCGTTACGGCGGAAAAGTTATTGGCATTTGCGGTGGCTATCAAATGCTCGGCGAAAAAATCCACGATCCTTACAAAATAGAAGGAGATATTAAAACCTCTGACGGCTTAGGCTTACTTGAAATTGAAACGACCCTTGAAAAACAAAAAAATCTAAAGCGCGTTGAAGGTACATTTTATGCTGATGAAGCAGGCATAGGAATGGAGCTGGCAAAAGTCAGTGGTTATGAAATTCATATGGGGGTTTCAAAAGGCCCTGCACTTGATAAACCTGCGATACAACTGCCTGATAAAACGGAAGGTGCCATCTCAGATGACAATCAAATCATGGGAACCTACTTACACGGCCTGTTTGACAAACCATCCGCACTATCGAGTTTATTAAAATGGGCAGGATTAAAAGAAATCCATGGCTTTGATTATGAGAATTTGCGCGAACAGGAACTGGATCGTTTAGCCAATGAAATGCAACAACATATTGATATTGATGCCTTATTCAAATAATTATGTCATTCAATGCTTCTCCAGCGCGGGTACTTGAAAAAACATAAAAAAACGAATGTTAATAATGAGCTGTATGAACTAATGGCTGAAAAATATTATTAAGAACATCAGATGGTTTTGAAATCAACAGATATAACACACATTTGTCTAACGAAATAGATCTTATAGGTTCACACATTTATCCATCATGTAACCGTCATAATGAAGAAAAAGGAAGTCCCGATGAAATACTATGAAAACTTTAAAGGAGTTAAACAAACCAAGTCCTATAATGCAGAGACCTCATTATCTCTGGCCATTGCATGCAATCTGGCATATGAAGACGATGAAGAACTAATCACTTCTACTGTGGATGTCTGGGGATACAACATGATTGGTTTTCACTCTATTGTAAAAAAACCTGATATAGATACACAGTGCTATGTTATGGCCAAAGACGATAACATCATCATAGTATTTCGGGGAAGTGAGTCATTAGCGGATTGGTTTGCAAATTTTCAAGCTGTATATAACCCAGGCCCTCTCAAAGACACAAAGGTGCATGAAGGATTTCAAGATGCATTGTTTCCAGCAGTTATAAACCTTACAAACTTAATAGACTCCATTAATATTGAAGACTCAAAAATATGGCTGACAGGTCATAGTTTAGGTGGTGCATTATGTTCACTATAAGCCGGCATGCTTTTAGAAAATGGATACGATGTATACGGAATATATACATACGCCAGCCCTCGCCCCGGAAACGAAGCATTTGGAGAAAACTTAAATAGTGGAGTCGAGGGACCACATTACAGGGTAGTTAATACCGGCGATATTGTCCCACATGTTCCTCCTGAACCATTTTATAGTCACCCTGGAAAACGTATCATTTTGAAAGAAAACATCCGGGAAAGTTCCAAAAAATCCTGGTATTCACAAAGAATTGATGCGTTGAAATTTTTTATTGCAAATACAGCAAATAAATTCGATGTTGCAGACAATCATAGACTTAGCGCTGATGGTGAAAGTTACATTCCACGGTTAATTAAAGATTTAGAAAGAGAAAACACCTAACGTAATAATTATAGATCTACAAATAAAAATTATTTATTACATTGTTTCAAGGAGGATTTACAATATGCCCACAATAAATGACTTAACACCGGAACAATTTAAAAGTTTACTTAATGACTATTTTACTCATCCTGAAAAAAGGTCGAAAATAAAATATGATGAAATTAAACAGTTAACGGAGCGATTAATTTCTCGATTAACAAAACTGGAGTTTCAATAAGGCCAAAGACTCAAGTGATCAGGAGCTTTATGCTTTATTACCCTAATTATAATTAAAGGAGAATATTATGGGGATTGCACATGACATTGATGAGTTTGATGAACTAAAAGACGAAAACCAAAATACTAAAAATTTATTAATCGAAGGTGATTCATGGGTTTCTCACCCACAAATGAGAAATTATTCTGATCAATTCGAAGTTATGGGAAATGACAATATTGATATTCTAAATATTGCTTCACCCGGCGATACCATGTTGAATATTATGAACCGCCACGGAAACCAAATTAAAACCTTAGAGAAAATTATTACTGACCCTGTCTTTTCTTATAAGTGGGATGCTATTTTTCTCAGTGCAATGGGTAATGACATTATTGGACCAGAAATTCGATATTTTATAGAAGACAAAAATGATAACCCCGGCCTTTATGGCAGAGAATTACTAAATGGTTTTTTTAAACGTGTGCTGTCAGACATAACTGAAGATTACAAACACTTTATAAAAATGGTTCGCACCAGCACTAAAAATGCCACTACCCCCATTATCACTCACTCGTACTGTTATCTTGAACCAAGACAAAAAGGAACTGTCTTTTTAGGCATAAAATTAAATAAGGGCTGGATTAAAGTTTATCTTGAAGATAAAAATATCGATGAGCCAGAAGAACAAATTGACCTGGTTAAAGGTTTATTAACGGCATGTTATGAGGCTATGAAATCCATCGATGACGATAAATTTTTAGTCGTCGATACCCGCGAATTATTAATGCGCAACGGAAAACCAGATACCAGCTTATTTCACGATGAAATCCATCCATCTTCAAAGGGGTTTGAAATCATTACAAAAAAAATCATTGAAGAAGCGACTAATCATGGGTTTTGGTTGTAAAAAAGAATATTAAGGCGTATATATTGAGAAACAGGATAAACTTAAAATATCCTGACAGCGGGTTATATAAACGGAACCAACTGTAACAACAAAGGAGAAAAGTTATGAAATTATCATTAAATGTCGGTAGTTTTGATCAAATACTCCGCCTGATTATTGGAGCTGTGCTCATTGCACTGGCTTATTTCGGAATACTATCGGGTACAGCTGCAATTATTGCCTATGTTGTGGCGGCTATCACTATCATAACCGGGCTTGTTAAGTTCTGCCCGCTATACTCCATACTCGGTATTAATAGCAACAAAACAAAATAAAACTAAAAATCAGGTGTTGCGCTAAGTAATATTTTTATACGACTTTATTAATTAATGCACCCCCTGATATATAGTTTTGGATATTTTGTATAACCTGATTTAACACGGTTTGTCTTGCGGTTCTGCTCGCCCAGGCAATGTGTGGAGTAATAATTAAATTAGGTAAATCCAGCTGTAGTAAAGGTGAACCTGACTCGGGTGGTTCTTTCACCAGAACATCTATTGCAGCACCTGCAATTTTTTTATTAATTAACGCCTCAGCAAGTGCTCGCTCATTGACAATGCCACCGCGTGCCATATTAATTAAAATAGCATTCGGTTTCATCATTAATAACTCTTTTGTATCAATGAGGTTTTCTGTTTCTGCTGTTAATGGACAATGTATACTCACCACATCTGACTGTGATAATAGTTCACTAAGAGGAAAGGTTGCCAGTGTTTCCGTTTTATTATGCGCGGCTACAATTACCCTCATTCCAAATGCTTCAGCAATTTTTGCAACACCTTTTCCCAGTTCTCCATAACCAATAATACCGAATGTTTTATTTGTTAAATCTTCAATAGGATAATCGAGTAAACAAAACTCTTTACTCTTTTGCCAGTCACCATTTTTAATGGCTCTTTGATATTGAGGAATACTGCGCATTAACATCAACAAAGCAGTAAAAACATGCTGCGTAACTGAGTTTGTGCCATAGCCGCGCACATTACAAACCTGAACCCCTTTTTCTTCGGCATAGTCCAGATCAACATTATTTGTACCTGTTGCCGCTATACAAATAAGTTTTAAATTTTGCGCAGAATCTATCACGTCTTTGCTGATAAAGACTTTATTACTAATAATAATTTCTGCACCTTTAACTCTTTCACCCGTTTCAGAAACAGAAGTTTGTTCGTAAATATCACAGTCTACCGATAGTTTTGACAGTTCAGAAAAATCTAAATCCTCTTTATCAAGTGATGCCTTATCTAAAATAACCGTTTTCATACCAGTTTCCTGTTTATAATAAAGCCAAACAAAGGGCATTGCGATATACTGACTAAAATTATCGCCTATAGGCTATTTTTAATAAAGTGTTATTCAATAAGAAAATGGATACAAACTCAGTGAAACTTACAAAAAGCCTGAATGCTTTTCATACTAAAGAATTTAACACTATTTTAAAAAATGAAATTCAACTCATTGATAAAACCTTACTGCCTCTACAGCAAGGCTTAAGTTTAAGCAGTGCCGTAGGGCCTTCGGCATTTAGTGCCGTAATTCTGAGTGTCACGGATACAGAAAAGACCATACAGGTTAAAACGGGGATTTTTTACAGCGGTATTATTGCCGGCTGTAGTTGTTCTGATGATCCTTCCCCGACCGATGAACAAAACGAGTATTGCGAATTACAATTCGAAATTGATAAAGACAATGCAGAAACCCGTATCACCTTATTAACAGATTAGTTAAATAATGATGTCAAACACCTCTGGCTTTAAGCGTAATATTCCTATTCTTGCTTTATGCCAGGCATTATTTATGAGCGGTACTTCACTGATGGTAGCAACCACGGCGCTGGTCGGTTATGCGCTGGCGGATGATAAGATCTACGCCAGCCTGCCTTTTACTTTGCAGTTAGTCGCAACCATGCTTACCAGTATTCCTGCCGGTATATTAATGAACAAAATTGACAGAAAAAAAACCTTTCTCTTTGCCACTGTACTCGCAATGCTCGGTGCCGCTATATGTGCTTATGCAGTAGTAAATAACAGTTTTTTCCTCTTTACCATAGGTAGTATTTTAATTGGGATCTTCTCAGGCTTTGCCAATTTTTATCGTTTCACTGCTGCCGATATTGT
>Ga0316208_1001972_pt1 | contig 17820 bp, 12 predicted proteins | sample 3monopyrite_MG_FD_204944 | JGI IMG/M metagenome (GOLD analysis project Ga0316208, IMG submission 204944) | Microbial mat bacterial communities from mineral coupon in-situ incubated in ocean water Damariscotta River, Maine, United States -... | ecosystem: Environmental > Aquatic > Marine >...
TGGCTGCGCCGAGGCCTCGATCTTGCCCGCGCCGGCGAAATACAACGAGAATTCGGTCCCGGACCCCTCGACGCTGGAGGCGAAAATGAACCCGCCCATCTGCTTGACGATCCCATAGGCCGTGGACAGACCCAGCCCGGTTCCCTCTCCCTGCCGCTTGGTGGTGAAGAACGGCTCGAAGATCTTGTCGATGATCGCGGACGCGATGCCCAACCCCTCATCGATCACTCGTATGCGCGCGTAATCACCTGGCGGGACCCGTGCGCGACCGACCTCCAGTTCCTCCGGCAAATGCACCGCCTCGGTCCGGATCCGGATCGCACCGCCCATCGGCATGGCATCGCGCGCATTGACCACGAGGTTCATGAGCACTTGTTCCAGCTGGCGTTTATCGGCGCGAATGGCGCAGAGATCCGGGTCATGGGTCAGATGAAGTGTGATCCGCTCACCCACCAGCCTGGTCAACAGATGTGTCAAATCCTCGAGAAGGCTTTCCAGGTGCAAGACTTCGGTCTTCATCGTCTGCTTGCGCGAAAAGGCAAGCAGCTGTCGAACCAGCGCGGCGGCACGGTTGGCATTCTGATGAATTTGCAGCAAATCGTTGTAATCCGGGTCGAACCGGTCACGGTTCATCAAGAGCAGGTCGCAATGCCCGGAAATCGCGGTCAGAAGATTGTTGAAATCATGCGCAATTCCCCCCGCAAGCTGCCCGATTGCCTGCATTTTCTGGCTTTGCACGAACCGCGCTTCAAGCGACTTCATCTCGGTCGCATCAGAGACCACGGCAACCAGCGCGCCATCCGCACTGAGCCGGTCGGCGCGCCGCAAAATGATTTGCACATAGGTTTCCTGCGCCGCCAGGGATGCCCGCAGCACCTCGGGCCGCCCCAGGGCACGCCCCGCGCGCGCATCTCCAAGCCAATCGGTGACCGGGCGCCCCAGGCCTTCGACAATCTGCCAGAAATAGCGCGAATCGCCTGTATCGAGCGCCAGTAGATGTCGTGCGATCCGGTTGCTTCCGCTGATTTTCCCCGAGGGATCGATCTTGATCAAGGCAACCGGAATTTCCTCGAAATCTGCGGATACCCGCGCGGGAGCGTCAGACAGGGCGGGCGGCAGGATCAGAATGTCTTCAACCCCCGGGCGGCGATTGATCGGGATCGCCTGAGCCGGCTGATCGCCCCAAAGCATGATCGATGACGCCGAATCGCCACGGGTGGAAAGCGCCGCCTCCCAATCGCCGACGGGCGCAAGATCGGCCGCGAAGGTGTTGATCTCCAAGGCCCCTCCACGCCGGCTCAAAACCGGAACATCAAGCGAATCGAAGCGGTTGCCATGCGACAGGCGGATCGACACGAAGCGCCAGACCACCAGTTCCGATCCCGGGCGAAAAAGCATTGCGCTGGCATGCAGCATCTTGTTTTCGCTGGAAAAGACATGATTCCAGGTTCCAGATTTCCAGACGGTTTCCAGAACTTCCCGACAACTTGCCGCCGGATCAATGCACCAGTCACGCAACCAGTGTTCAGGCGAACCCTGGGACTCGGACGTCTCATTCCGCGCCAGCGCCTCGCCGGTCAGATCTGTCAGCAGGATCGGATCCGAATCCCGCGCAAACGTTGTCTGCGCCGACCGAAGATCACGCTTGAGTGCGCGCGCGCGCGCGCGGCTTGAAAACCTTGCGACAGCGATCATCAACCCGAGCGCGCCGGCAATGGCGGCTGCGGCAAAGGCAGCAGACTGAAGCCCGTTCAGCGCCAGCAGGGCCGCAGAAACAGCAGCGGCGCCGGCAAAAACCGCCAATGCGCCAAGATGCCCATTCAGCGCCAACAGCCGCGACAGCAGGCGGTCTGGCACCCGGTCCACGGGATGTAGGGGCGCGTCTGTTTGAGACGCAGATTCGGTTTCGGTGCGCAACACGGGCATCTCTTCTGTATTGATCCCAATCAGTTAAAGGACGCTTAACAGAGCATGAATACTACCTTGGGTTGACCAATTGAAGATCTGCTCGCGAATTTGGTCAGCCCCGTTGCAAGATTGCCAGATAAAAACCGTCGCCCCCATCCAACGGTCCAAGCCTGCGTTCAGCGGTCAAACTCCAGCCTGCATGCGACTGGACGAATCCGTTTACCCGATCTTCATTTTCCTCGACCAGGATCGAGCAGGTCGCATAGCCCAGCACACCGCCAGGGGCGGTCAGGGCCGCCGTTTTTGAAAGGATCTCGTCTTGTCGCATCGTCAGAGCCTGCAACTTTTCGCGCGTGAAGTCCCATTTTGCCTCGGGCGTTCGCCGCCAACTGCCTGAGCCGGAACAGGGTGCATCGGCAAGTATCGCGGGCCAAAGCGCAGCGGGAGCCTGCGACAACAGCGGAATTTCCACCCCCGCGCGCTGTGCCCGGACAGGAATATCGCGCATTCGATTTTCATCAATGTCATACGCTGTGACAGGTAGGCCCAGCGCCGCCAGCGCAAGCGCCTTTCCGCCACCACCGGCGCAGTAGTCCAGCACGGCGCTGTCCGGCGCCACGGCGTCGAAAAAGTCGAGCGCCACTGCCTGGCTCGCCACGTCCTGCAGCTCTATGCGCCCGTCAAGATAGGAGTCCAGCAGTTTGATCCGTCGAGTCTCACCGGACACCGACAGCGCAGTTTCCGCCAGGGGATGGCGACGCGCCACGATACCCTGAGCGGCCAGCTCGTCGATCAATGACGCCCGAAAGGGGTCCAATTGCTCTGATGGTGTCTTGCCCAGATTGATCCTCAGGAACACCGGGGCGCGGTTGTGAAAGGCACTCAGCGTCAGATCCGCCTGTTCTTCGCCAAGCGCCCGGTCAAGGAACGGCAGCAACCAGTCCGGGCAGTCCAGCCGCTCGCCCCGAGACAGGTCGGGGACGGCGCGGTTCATGAGCGCCTGTTCATTTTGGGTCAGCGGCGACGGGGCATACCCCTGGCCGTTCCATCGTGAGAGCCCATCATCGTGTAGCCGGGCCAGTCCGATCAGCAGTCCCCGCCCGGTCTGCGCGCCGCCCAGGGCAAAGCATGACCGCTTGCGACGAACAGCGTCGAACACGGTGTCGCGCACGGCCGCGCGATCCTTGGACCCGGCATAGCGACTGGCGCGCGCCCAGCCGGTCAGAGCGGCCTCGAGCGGCTGGCCACCGAGCCAGCGGTCCAGAACGGCCATGGCGGCGGCATCGCGTGCGGCTGGTGTCATGAAACCCCCTTTTTCGCGGGGTTTGCGCCAACAGGGCCGATAAGGCAATCCCGTCTGCACCCAAAGGTGTCTGATGTCATCTTCGGCGGGATCGGGCGACCCACCGGCGCCTGTCAAAGGGATTAGGGGATTTGTTTTCTTCGGCGAACTCATCCACCAGGCCGTGCGCGCATTCGGGCTTTGCGAATGACGCGCGGGCCCGGTTCATGCAATTGAGGCCGTGTTTGCGCGCCCTGACCTGACGCCGGATCACGCCGTCGACAGCTGGGGGCGCAACCGTCTTGCCCCCCGACGCTCTTGCCAATACACAGGGCCAGTCTATTCAGCACCAGTCTATTCAGCAAGCGAGAGCCCCGATGGCCAAGAAGAACAGCACGCAGAGCATCCTCATGTGGATCCTGATGGCCATGTTGATCGCCGGATTGGGCGGCTTTGGCATCGACGGGCTTCTGACGCAGCGGGTCACATCGATCGGCTCGGTCGGCGACCGCGAAATCGGCGCACAGGACTATGCCCGTGCGCTTCAGGCCGAAATGCGCGCTTTCGAGCAGCAGATCGGCACCAGCGTGAATTTCTCTCAGGCCCGCGCGTTCGGCCTCGATCAGCGGGTGCGCACACAATTGGTGGTTCAGGCGGCGCTGGACAATGAAGCCGCGCGCATCGGGATTTCGGTCGGTGACGAGAATGTGGGCCGCACCTTGCGCTCGATCAGCGCCTTTCAGGGGGCGGGCGGCGTGTTCGATCGCGCAAACTATGAGTTCCAGCTGGCGAATATCGGCCAGACCCCTACCGAGTTCGAGGACAGCCTGCGACGCGATGCGGCGCGCAGCATCCTTCAGACCGCGACCGCAGCCGGAATCGAGACGCCGCAGAACCTGCGTGATGAACTGATCGACTTCTACGCGACGCAACATCGCTTCGATTTGTTCACGTTGCGGGAATCCGATCTGCCCACCCCTGTGGCCAGCCCCGACGAAACCGCGGTGCGGGGGTTCTATGACGCGAATATCGACCGCTTCACGACACCCGAATCGCGCGCCATCACCTATGCATGGCTGACGCCCGAAATGCTGGTCGATGCCGCTGCCGTCTCTGATGACGACATCCGCAGGCTCTATGACCAGCGGATCGATCAATATGTCCAGCCCGAGCGGCGGCTGGTCGAGCGACTGGTCTTCGCCGATGACGCTGCCGCCAGCGCCGCCATGGCGCGCATCACCGATGGCAGCGCCAGTTTCGACGACCTGGTCGCGGAGCGCGGCCTGACGCTGGACGAAGCCGATATGGGCGACGTGACCGAGGCCGATCTTGACGAAGCCGGCGCAGCCGTTTTCGCGTTGACCGATCCGGGCGCCGTGAGCGGGCCCCATCCGACCTTCCTGGGCCCGGCTCTGTTTCGCATGAACGCCATTCTGAACGCGCAGGAGACCACGCTGGATGAGGTGCGCGATGAATTGCGCGCCGAGCTTTCGTCCGAACGCACCCGCCGCATGATCGCCGATCTGCGTGAGCCCATTGTCGATATTCTGGCCGGCGGCGCGACGATCGAACAACTGGCCGATGAAACCGATATGCAGCTGGGCACCATCGACTGGGCGCAGGGTTCGGACGAGGGCATCGCCGCGTATGCCGAATTCAGCGCGGTTGCGGCTGCCGTGAGCGCTGATGATTTCCCCGAGTTGACGGAGCTCTCTGATGGCGGCGTGTTCGCGCTGCGTCTGGACGGGGTCACGCCCCCCGCCGCCCGCCCGCTGGAGGAGGTCCGCACAGAGGCCACTGCCGGCGCCCGTGAGCAGGCGGTGGAGACCGCGCTGATGGAGCACGCCCGGAACCTGAGCGTGGATCTGGTCGCGCAGGGCACCCAGAATTTCTCGGAAGCGCAGGGTTTGACGCCCGAGAGCTTCGAGGCGGTCACCCGGCTGGACGGCGTGTCGCAGGTGCCGGCATCGATGCTGGAAAGCATCCTGTCGGCGGATACCGGGACCACGGTCATCAACGTCGCCGATGGGCAGGTTCTGATGGCGCTGGTCGGCGAAGACCAGGCACCCGACCCGGCAGACGAACAGACCGGCCAGTTGATCCGTGCGGTCGACGAGCAGATCGGCGCCGCCCTGGCGCAGGACGTCTACGAGTATTTTGCTCGCGCATTGGAAGCAGAGGCCGGGATCTCGCTGAACCAGGCGGCGATCAACGCGGTTCACGCCAACTTCCCGTGACCCCCGGAACCGATCAGCAAAAGGTCAGCCGCCCGTGACTCATGCCGCCCTTCTGACCCCCTCGTTCGCCGAGTTCGAAGCCGGTTGGCAGCGTGGTGAAAACCAGATGGTCCATGCCCGGCTGGCCGCCGACCTGGACACGCCGGTTTCGCTCTATCTGAAACTGGTGGGCACGCGGCGTGACAGCTTCATGCTGGAATCCGTCACCGGTGGCGAGGTGCGCGGGCGCTATTCGATCATCGGCACCAAGCCCGATCTGATCTGGCACTGCCGGGACGGCGCCAGCCGCATCAACCGTGAAGCCCGGTTTGATGACACCGCTTTCGCGGCGCAATCCGGCCATCCGCTGGATGAACTGCGCGCGCTGCTGGCCGAAAGCCGGATCACCCTGCCCGCCGATCTGCCCGCCGCCTCGGCCGGGCTGTTCGGCTATCTGGCCTATGACATGATCCGCCTGGTCGAGGACCTGCCGCAAAACAACCCGGACCCGCTGGACCTGCCCGACGCGATCCTTCTGCGCCCGTCGGTGGTCGCGGTGCTGGACGGCGTGAAGGGCGAGGTCACGGTGGTGTCGCCCGCCTGGATCACCAGCGGGCTGAGCGCGCGCGCCGCCTATGCGCAGGCCGCCGAACGGGTGATGGACGCACTGCGCGATCTGGAACGCGATGCGATCGGCGCGGGCCGCGCGCTTGGCGAGGCGGCGCAGGTCGGCGCGGCGCGATCGAATTTCGCAAAGGCCGATTATCTGGCGGCGGTGGACAAGGCCAAGGATTACATCCGCGCCGGCGACATCTTCCAGGTCGTCCCCTCGCAACGCTGGGCGCAGGATTTTCCGCTGCCGCCCTTCGCGCTCTACCGGTCGCTGCGGCGCACCAACCCCTCGCCCTTCATGGTCTTTTTCGACCTGGGCGAATTTCACATCGTCGGGGCTTCACCGGAAATTCTGGTCCGGCTGCGCGATGACGAAGTGACCATCCGCCCGATCGCCGGCACAAGGCCCCGGGGCCGCAGCCCGGAAGAGGACAAGGCGCTGGAACTGGATCTGCTGGCGGATCAGAAGGAACTGGCCGAGCATCTGATGCTGCTGGATCTGGGCCGCAACGATGTCGGGCGCGTGTCAAAAATCGGCACCGTTCGCCCGACGGAACAGTTCATCATCGAACGCTACAGCCATGTGATGCATATCGTGTCCAATGTCGTGGGCGAAATCCGCGACGATCAGGACGCTTTGTCGGCGTTGCTGGCCGGGTTGCCGGCGGGCACGGTTTCGGGCGCGCCCAAGGTCCGGGCGATGCAGATCATCGATGAGTTGGAACCCGAGAAGCGCGGCGTCTACGGCGGTGGGGTCGGCTATTTCGCCGCCAATGGCGAGATGGATTTCTGCATCGCCTTGCGCACGGCGGTGGTCAAGGATGGCGTGCTTTATACGCAGGCCGGCGGCGGCGTGGTCTATGACAGCGACCCCGAGGCCGAGTATCAGGAGACCGTCAACAAGGCCAGGGCGCTGCGCAGTGCCGCCGAGGGCGCCGGCCTGTTCATGCGCGGCAACGGCTAGCGACCCTTGCCCAGGCGCCGGGCGGCTGGCACTGTGGCGCGGCGCAACTGGGGCATGGCATGAAACTCGCGACATTCAACATCAACGGGGTCAAGGCGCGCGCCGACGTGCTGGGCCGCTGGCTGGACCAATCCGCCCCCGATGCCGCCGTGTTGCAGGAAATCAAGTCGGTGGACGAGAATTTCCCCCGCGAGATTGTCGAATCGCGTGGCTATCATCTGGAAACCCACGGGCAAAAGGGGTTCAACGGCGTCGCGATCCTGTCGAAGCTGCCGCTGCATGACGTCGTGCGCCGCCTGCCCGGCGATGACGGCGACGAGCAGGCGCGCTGGATCGAAGCGACCATCGGCGATACCGGTTTGCGGCTGTGTGGGCTTTACCTGCCCAATGGCAACCCCGCGCCGGGACCGAAATTTGACTACAAGCTGGCCTGGATGGAGCGGATGCACGCACGCGTGCAAACGCTGCTGCGCACCGAGGCACCGCTGGTTTTTGCCGGGGATTACAACGTCATCGCGCAACCCGCCGACGCCGCCCGCCCGGAGGCGTGGCGCGAGGATGCGCTGTTTCGCCCCGACACCCGCGCGGCCTTTCGGCGGCTGGAAAACCTGGGGCTCTATGACGCGCTGCGCCTGCGTCACCCGGAACCGGGGATCTATTCCTTCTGGGACTATCAGGCGGGTGCCTGGGCGCGCAATGACGGCATCCGCATCGACCATCTGATGCTGTCCGCGCAAGCCGCCGACCGGCTGACCGATGCCTGGGTCGAAACCGAGCCGCGCGCCTGGGACAAGCCGTCGGACCACACGCCGGTGTGGATCGACCTGGCGCTTTAGACTTGGGGCGGGTTATTCGGCGCTGGCGTCCCGCGCCGTGCTTTCCTCGCAACTCGCGCCACCAGGCCGGTCTGCGCATTCCAGAAAGATGCGCACCGAACAGTTGCGGCAGATCCCGGGGTCCAGAAGGGGCAGCACCTCGACGATGGCCTGTTGCTTGGACAGGTGGATATGTTCCTTGGTCAGCGACCGCATCACCTTGAACCGCGCCAGTTTCGACAGGGTTTTCGGTGTGCGGGTCTGCAAGTGGAACGATCCGCCCCGGTCATGGCGCCGCTGGGCTTCCTCGATCAGCAGGTCGGCGCCGGGCATGTCGATCTCGCCAACGCCCTTGACGATGAAGATCATGTGTTTTTGCCCGGCGCGGTCGATTTCGAAGCGGCGGAACAGACGGCGGATATGCTCGACAGAGCCGAAATAGAGCGGCCCGTCCAGCCGCGCGACAACAACTTGCGGGCATTCGGGCAGATTGGCGGCCGTGGCGCTGCGGAACATGCGGCTGGGCGAGTTCGGATCGGGCGCGCCGACACCGACGAAGGGCCGCGCGGTCTGGTTCAGGAACAGGCCCAGCGACAACAGCACCCCTGCATAGATGGCGAATTCCAGATCGACCAGAAGCGAGGCGCCGAATGTCACCACCGCAATCGCGGTTTCCGAGGTCGAGGTGCGCAGGATATGGCGGATCTCGCGCAGATCGACCAGCCGCCAGGCGACCAGAATGATGACGCCCGCCATGGCCGGGATCGGCACATAGGCAAACCAGGGGGCGACCAGCAGCAGGATGAGAAACAGAAACACGGCCGAAAACATGGCCGACATGGGTGTCGCCGCGCCCGCGTCATAGTTCACGCCCGAGCGGGTGAACGAGGCAGAGCCGGGGTAGCACTGAAAGAAGCTGCCAACCGCGTTGGACAGGCCCTGCCCCACGAATTCCCGGTTGGCATTCACCATCTGGCCGGATTTCTGGGCGATGGCGCGCGAGACGGACATTGCTTCCAGCAGGCCGACAAGCGCAATCGCCACGGCGGGCGAGCTTAGCGTGCGCAGCGTGTCCAGCGTCAGGCCGGGCAAGACCGGGGCCGGCAGGACGCTGTCGATGGATCCGATCGTGGCGATCTCGCCCCCCGCTCCGCCCAGCAGCAGGGCGAACAGCGTGGCCAGCGCCAGGCCGATCAGGTAATTCGGCCAGGTTGGCCGCCACCAGCGCACGGCAAGGCTGGTCGCCAGCGCAACCAGCGTCACCAACAAGGCGCCCCATTCGATGTTGGGCAGGCCTCTCCACAATTCGACGGCAAATTCGACAAGCGTTTCGGGCCGTGGCAAATCCAGCCCCAGCGCCGAATCCAGCTGGCTGAAGGCGATCAGGATTGCCGCGCCGGTGATGAATCCCACCATCACCGAATGCGACACGAAGTCGACCAGCATCCCCAGACGGGCAAGCCCGAGTGCCAGCTGGATCAGCCCCACCAGCAAGGCCAGAACGATGGCGGCCGAGATGAATTCGGCCGAGCCCGGCGCATAGCTGCCGGCCAGCGCCCCGAATACCAGCGCCGAAATCGCCGTTGTCGGCCCCGAGACTGCGTGCCAGCTGGATCCGGTGATCGCCGCGACAACGGGGGTGACCATGGCGGTGTAGAACCCGTATTCCGGCGGCAAACCGGCGATCGCGGCAAAGGCGATCCCCTGCGGCAGAACCAGCGTCGCCCCGGTCATCCCGGCCATCACGTCGGCCCGCAGCGTGGTCGCTGTGACTTTCGAGACCCAGTCAGGCGTGCCGACCAAACCGTTCAGATACTCTTTCAGCCCGAAACTCACGCGCGTCCATCCCGTTTCTCATGACCACTGTGCCAAAGTCGCGGTGTTCATACGTGGTGAAAACGGTTTTGTCCCGGGTGCCGACAAAGAAATCTCGTGGATGTCGATTTTGTCGACGACGGGCCGTTACCGGCCCTGGCGCCGGGCCATGAAGGCCAGGCGTTCGAACAGATGCACGTCCTGCTCGTTCTTCAGCAGCGCGCCGTGCAGTTTGGGCAGGGCGTTCACGCCGTCGCGTTTGAGGTCCTCGGGCGTCAGATCCTCGGCCAGAAGCAGTTTCAGCCAGTCCAGCATCTCGCTGGTGGACGGTTTTTTCTTCAGGCCCGGCGTTTCGCGCAGTTCAAAGAACTGGGTCAGCGCGGCCGACAGCAGATTGGATTTGATGTCAGGGAAATGCACGCGGACGATCTGGGCCAGCGTCTCGGCCTCGGGAAAACGGATGAAGTGGAAGAAACACCGGCGCAGGAACGCGTCGGGCAGTTCCTTTTCGTTGTTCGAGGTGATGATGACCACGGGGCGATGGCGCGCGGAAATCGTTTCGCCGGTCTCGTAGACGAAGAATTCCATCCGGTCGAGTTCCTGCAACAGGTCGTTGGGGAACTCGATATCGGCCTTGTCCACCTCGTCGATCAGCAAGACGACCTTCCTGTCCGCCTCGAACGCCTGCCACAGCTTGCCCTTCTTGATGTAGTTGCCCACGTCATGCACGCCCTCTTCGCCCAGCTGGCTGTCACGCAACCGGCTGACGGCGTCATATTCATACAGGCCCTGATGCGCGCGGGTCGTGGATTTCACGTTCCATTCGATGATCTCCAGCCCCAGCGACTGCGCCACCTGCCGCGCCAGTTCGGTCTTGCCGGTTCCCGGCTCGCCCTTGACCAGCAAGGGGCGTTCCAGCGTGACAGCGGCATTGACGGCCATGGTCAGGTCTTCGGTGGCGATATAGGTCTGCGTCGAGGCAAAGCGCATCGGGGTCATGTCCTGTGCTTGGGTCGGCGCGCAGCCTAGCCGCGCCGTTGCGCCGCCGCAAGGCAGTGCGCGGATTTGCGGGCGGGTGCCAAGCTGGCGCGTCATCGACAGCGGCTGTTGGCCCCGACCGGCCACGCAGTTAGCGGAATTTGTTACCGATTGCCCCGTGACATTCCCCCAAGTCTGGGGTAATTCGCCCCTCAAGGAGGGCCAGAAATGTCGATGAGAAGCGATCCACAGACCGTAGACTCGGCCGTTTCCGGCAGCGCAGGGAAAGCCAAAAACATGAAACCTGAAGTCTTTTTGCCTGACGATTACAAACCAGCGGAAAGCGAGCCATTCATGAACGAACGGCAGCTGGAATATTTCCGCCGCAAGCTTCTGAACTGGAAAGAGGGATTGCTGGAGGACAGCAAGGAAACTCTGGTCGATCTGGCCAACTCTTCGCGCAATCTGCCTGACATCGCCGACCGCGCGAGCGAGGAAACCGACCGCGCGCTGGAATTGCGCACCCGCGATCGCCAGCGCAAGCTGGTTTCGAAGATCGACGCGGCGCTGCGACGGCTGGACAATGGTGAGTTCGGCTATTGCGAGGTCACCGGCGAGCCGATCTCGCTCAAACGGCTGGATGCCCGTCCGATCGCAACCATGACGCTGGAAGCGCAGGAACGCCACGAACGCAGCGAACGCGTTCACCGCGACGACTGAGACTGTCCGCACACAATGCCACAATCCGCTGAAGCTGCGCCTCTGTCCGGGCGCCGGAGCCTGGTTCTGGGCGCCGGGATCGCGGGATTGGCGGCGGCAACCGCGCTGCGGCGGTTCGGCATGGAGGCCGACTTGCTGGAACAGGCTCCGCAGATTGCCGAGGTCGGCGCCGGGCTTCAGATCAGTCCGAACGGTGTGCGCGTGTTGCGGGCGCTGGGCGTGGATCCCGCGCAGGCCGGGGACCGGGCAGAGGCGGTCGAATTGCGCGATGCTTCCGGGCGGCTGGTGACGCGCCTGACATTGCCGTCAGACCCCGGTTTCTACCTGTGCCACCGCGCCGACCTGATCGCGGCGCTGGAAGGCGCGGCCCGCGGCGCTGGCGCGCAGATCCAACTGCTGCAAAAGGTCGAACAGATTGATCTGGGCGCGGGCGAGCCGCACGTGACCACCGCCATCGGCACCCGGCACTCCGCCCCGCTGCTGATCGGCGCCGACGGCCTGCATTCGGGGCTGCGCGGGGCGCTGAACGGTCCCGCCGCGCCACGCTTCACCGGTCAGGTCGCCTGGCGGGCGGTGATCGACGGCGATGACGGCCCGCCGGTTGCCCAGGTGTTCATGGGCCCCGGCCGACATCTGGTCAGCTATCCGCTGCGGGGGGGGCGCCAGCGCAACATCGTCGCCGTGCGCGAGCGCCGCGACTGGACCGCCGAAGGCTGGAACCACCGCGACGATCCGGCGGCCCTGCGACACACGTTCCGCGCCTTTGGCGGCCCGGTGCCGGGCTGGCTGGAGAAGATCACGGATCTTTGGCTGTGGGGCCTGTTCCGGCACCCCGTTGCCCGCCACTGGCATGATGGCGCGGGTCGCGCGGCGCTGCTTGGCGACGCGGCGCATCCCACCCTGCCCTTCATGGCCCAGGGCGCGAATATGGGGCTCGAGGACGCCTGGACCCTGGCCGCCCGGCTTGCGGCTACTCCGGACGACCCGGCGCAGGCATTGCAGGGCTACCAGGCGGCGCGGCGCGGCAGAACCCAGGCAATCGTCGGTGCCGCCAACCGCAACGCCCGCAACTACCACCTGCGCGCGCCCCTCGCCTGGGGGGCGCATACGCTGCTCAGGGCCGCCGGGCGCATCGCCCCGGGCACCGCGCTGAACCGCTATCGGTGGATCTACGATTTCGACGCCACCGCGCCGAACTGAACCGGCTGCCGGCTGTCAGTCCCGGACCCGCGGCAGGACCAGCCGTGCCGCCAGTCCGCCATACCCGGGCGTGACGCTTTGGTCCAGTTCCAGCCGCCCGCCATGGCTGTGCATCGCATCCGAGACGATGGCCAGCCCCAGGCCCACGCCGCTGCCCCGGCTGGCGCCGCGCGCCGGGTCCAGCCGCACGAAAGGACGCCTGGCCAGTTCATATTCGGAAGGGTCGATCCCGGGGCCGTTGTCTTCCACCAAAATGATAATGCTGTCGTCATCGCCAAGAACCGCAACCCGGACCTTGCCTCCGTAGCGCAAGCCGTTGGAAATCAGATTGTCCACGGCGCGCCCCAACAACTGCGGCCGCATCTGCACCTGTCCGTGCGCGCCGCCGGGGTCGAATGCCACGGGCTTGCCGCCTCGCGCCGCGTCGGCCACGCATTGCGCGACCAGCGCCACGGGGTCGCCGGGCCGGGACGGTTCCGTGGCCTCGTTGCGCGCGAATTCCAGAAAGCGGTCGATCAGCGCCTCCATTTCCGAGACATCGGCCAGAAGCGCCTGTGCCTCGGTATCATCGTTCAGCATCGACAGCCCCAGTCGCAGACGCGTCAGCGGGGTGCGCAGGTCATGGCTGACCCCCGACAGCAACAAGGTGCGCTGCTCGATATGACGCTCGATGCGCTCGCGCATCTGCAGGAAGGCCGTGGCGGCGGCGCGCACCTCTGTCGCGCCCCCGACCCGGAGCGGCAGGATCTGCCCGCGCCCGAACGCTTCGGCCGCGCGCGACAGGCGGTGGATGGGGCGCATCTGGTTCTTCAGGTAGATGAAGGAAATCAGACTCATGACAATGCCAATGGCAAACACGATGACCAGCACCTGATGCGGATTGCGCGCCGAAATTCGGCTCAACGGAAAGTCCAGCCGCAGCAATCCGCGCGCGCCGCGCAGCCACAGGGACATGTCGCCCTGCGCCAGCGTCACGCCCTCCATCTGGGTCAGACCGCGCCGCAATTCCCGCACCGCCAGCCGCCCGGACAGATCGTAGAACGGAATCGATGGCTTCAAGGCCCGTTCGGGCAGCGAGGCAACCGGCGTTATGGTCATGCCGTAGACCCGGGACAAATGCGCGGCCACCGGCGACAGCGGCGCAGCGGCCGGAACGGCATCGGTCTGATTCAGGATTTCTCGGGCGACCAGCACGAAATTCCCGGCCATCTGCCGCGTGACCCCGTCATAGTGGCGCTGGATGAACACGTAGGACATGACCAGCATGATCGTCACGACCGGCACAAAGACGATCAGCGCGGCGCGCCAATACAGCCCACGTGGAAAAAACGGTTTGAGCATTCGACCCAGCATGGCGATACTCTAGGCCCGCATCCCGCGGAAGACGAGACCCGCCGTGACCCTTGCAGACTTCTTGCCCCGTGTCGGACAACCCTGGCCGCTGGCCCCGGGCTTGCGCCTCGTGCTTGCACCCAACGCCTCGCCGATGACCGAGCGCGGCACCAACACCTATATCCTGGGCGAAGGCGCGGTCACGGTGATTGACCCGGGGCCGGCGGACCCCGCGCATCTGGCGGCCATCAGCGCCGCGCTGCACCCCGGCGAACGGATCAGTCAGATCCTGGTGACCCATGCGCATCTGGACCACTCGCCCGCCGCCGCCCCGCTGTCCGCCCAGACCGGGGCGCCGGTTCTGGCCTTCGGCGATGCCCGCGCCGGTCGCTCTCGGCGCATGGCGGCCTTGTCCGGGGGCGATCTGGGTGGCGGCGAAGGGGTGGATACCGGCTTCGCCCCCCATGAGAGGCTGGCCGACGGCGTGACGCTGGAGGCGGGCGGGCAAGTGCTGACGGCGATTCACACGCCCGGGCATTTTGGCAATCATCTGTGTTTCCAGTGGGGTGGCGCCCTGTTTTCCGGCGATCATGTGATGGGATGGGCGCCCAGCCTGGTCTCGCCCCCGGATGGGGATCTGACCGACTTCATGGCCAGCCTGGACCGGATCGAGGCGCTGGGGGCGCTGGCCTACTACCCGGGCCATGGCGCCCCGATCGAAGAGGGAGCCGCGCGTGTGCGGGCGCTTCGGGCGCACCGTCGCGGGCGCGAGGAGGCGATTCGCGCAGCTCTGCGCGACGGCGCGCGCTCGCTTGGCGCGATCACCGATCGCGTCTACACCGACGTGCCACCAGCGCTTCTGCCAGCCGCCGCCCGCAACGTGCTGGCGCATCTGATCGACCTTCAAGCCCGCAATCTGGCGCGCTTCGACGGCCCACCCGGCCCGCAAACCCCTGTTTTCCCGGCCTGACATCCCGAAATGTCGCCTTGCCTTGGGCGGCGTCTTCGCCTGAACCGAAAAAAGCGCCCCAAAGCCGCGCGAACACACTGGACGTCCCCAAACCGCCTTGCTATATCGCCCCCGTGTTCCGGCGTAGCTCAGCGGTAGAGCAGTTGACTGTTAATCAATTGGTCGTAGGTTCGATCCCTACCGCCGGAGCCAAATAACTACTTGATAGTTAAGCAAAATGGGCGAACCTTCGGGGTCGCCTTTTTTCGTTTTTGCAACGATTTTGCAACGCGTGACGCTTGACCGAGCAGCATCGGTTAGCCAAGCAGCAGAAAGTTGTGACCGACATGATTGCCGAGGCCCGTGCCGTCGGCCAAGACGTGCAGGAACTTGGCCAAGTGCCAGACACAGCACTGTATGAGGGCGGAGGATACTTCCAACGCCCGACTCTTGTGATCAACGCCGATCCAGCCCTGTCGGTCGTCCGCGAGGAGCAATTCGGTCCCATCCTGCCACTGATCCCGTTCGATGATGAAGCGGACGCCATCGCCATGGCGAAGGACGACGATTTCGGTCTCGCCTCGTCCACCTGGACCGAGGACACGGACAGAGCCGTTGCCATCGCCCGAAAGATAGAGGCGGGTTGCAGCTTTGTGAACGCCCATGGGGCATCTGCTCAAGACGGAAACGGGCCTTTGGCGGGTTCAAGAAATCAGGAATTGGTCGCAACTTCGGATATGAAGGCATTACACAGTTTCAGGGCTTTCATTCGATCTCGGGAGGACCGGGAAGCCTGGTCTGACAAAAACGCGGGGATACCGCGACGAAAACGGGTCGAAAACGGCCCACGAGGCGAGGACGAAAAGCCAAAAACTACACTATTGGGGGCGGCCATTGTGCTTGCGCCCTTGGCGGCTGCGCGCGGCAGGCTAATTGAGCCAGTCGCTGTGGGGCACCTGTCCGATATTGACGCCTACCCTTGAGAATACTCGTCAAGAATGGTCGGAGAGCATACATGAAAAGCAAATCGATATCTCAATCGCCGAATGGTCGCGTGCAGCATCACGGCGTGTTCAACTCGCCACCGCCGACGGGCGCGGCGACGCCGGTGGTGCCGGGGGCCGAGGTCGGCAGGCCACGGGCGACACGGGCCGCGAGATAGGCAAACGCCTGGGCCTCGATCATGTCACCATCCAGACCGGCCTCTTCAACCGGCGCCACGGGGCAGTCGCTGGCGGCCGCGATCATCGCCATCAGCGTCTTGTTGTGCCGCCCGCCGCCGCAGACCAGCATTCGCGCGGGCGGGCGGGGGAAATGCTCGAACGCCAGCGCAACCCCCGTGGCCGTCGCCGCGGCCAGGGTGGCCAGCGCGTCGGCATCTGAGAGCGCGCGCACATCGGGCGCCGGGGCGGCACGGTCCAGCGATTTGGGCGGGATGCGGCGGAAGAATTCATGCCGGCTGAACGCCTCCAGCAAGCCGGTTTCGGGGGTGCCCCGTGCGGCCAGCGCCCCGCCGTCATCACGCCGTGCCCCGCGCCGCGCCGCCATCGCGTCATCCATCGGCGCGTTTCCGGGGCCGCAGTCGAAGGCCAGGCAGGCATGCTCGGGCTTGGGAATGGCGGGATCGACCCAGGTGACGTTGGCCACGCCGCCCAGGTTCAGGAACACCAGCGGTTCGGTGGCCTTGATGAACCGGGCCAGCGCGTGGTGATAAAACGGGGCCAGCGGCGCACCCTGCCCGCCCAGCCGCACATCGGCGCTGCGAAAATTGCTGACCACGGGCCAGCCCAGGGCGTGCGCCAACACCTGGCCGGACCCGGTCTGATGCGTGCCGCGCCCGCCCGGTTCATGCGCCAGGGTCTGGCCGTGGAACCCCATCAGGGCAATGTCCGAAAACCCGGCGCACAGCTGGGCATGGGCCAGTTCCACAACCTCGCCCGCCGCCTCGGCCAGCGCGCTGCCCGGCCACGCCCCCAGCGCCGCGCGCAGCACGTCGCGCTCGTCATCGGAATAGGGGCGGAACGCGGTGTCGCCAAAGCCCGCGATCTCTACCCCGTCGGTGACCAGCACCGCCGCATCGACCCCGTCCAGCGATGTGCCCGACATCGTGCCCAGTATTCGGTGCATTCCACCCTTCAACATGGCTTTCCCTACCCCGTGCCTTCGGTCTATAGACAGCCCGACCCGCGGGCCGAGGACATGCACATGACGTATAAACCCAAATCAGACTTTCTGCGCATCATAATCGAGCGCGGTTTTCTGGCCGATTGCACCGATCTGCAATCGCTGGATGACGCGCTGATGTCGGGCACCGTGCCGGCCTATATCGGCTATGACGCCACGGCGCAGTCGTTGCATGTCGGCCATCTGCTGAACATCATGCTGCTGCGCTGGTTGCAGAAAACCGGGCACAAGCCGATCACCCTGATGGGCGGCGGCACCACGAAGGTGGGGGATCCCTCGTTCCGTTCGGACGAGCGCCCGCTGCTGTCCGCCGACGCGATCGACCGGAACATTGCCAGCATGAAGCAGGTATTCGCCAAATACTTGGCTTACGGCGACGGCGCATCCGACGCGATCATGCTGAACAACGCGGAATGGCTGGACGGGCTCAACTACCTGGATTTCCTGCGCGATATCGGGCGGCATTTCAGCGTCAACCGGATGCTGTCGTTCGAAAGCGTGAAATCGCGCATCGACCGCGAGCAATCGCTGTCGTTCCTGGAATTCAACTACATGATCCTTCAGGCCTATGATTTCCTGGAACTGTATCGCCGGCAGGGATGCCTGTTGCAGATGGGGGGCTCGGACCAATGGGGCAACATCGTGAATGGCATCGACCTGACGCGCCGGGTTGTCGATGCGCAGATCTTCGGGTTGACCACGCCGCTTCTGACCACCTCGGACGGGCGCAAGATGGGCAAGTCCCAGGGCGGTGCGATCTGGCTGAACGCCGAGCTGCTCAGCCCCTATGAGTTCTGGCAGTTCTGGCGCAACACGACCGATGCCGATGTGGGCCGGTTCCTGAA
>Ga0316208_1001974_pt1 | contig 17810 bp, 14 predicted proteins | sample 3monopyrite_MG_FD_204944 | JGI IMG/M metagenome (GOLD analysis project Ga0316208, IMG submission 204944) | Microbial mat bacterial communities from mineral coupon in-situ incubated in ocean water Damariscotta River, Maine, United States -... | ecosystem: Environmental > Aquatic > Marine >...
CCCAGGGAATTAAACTATTGCAAGAGTCGAAATTGAAATCGGGAGTAAAGAACTACTCCGCATTTGCAGTAGGTGGTGTTCATGAATTGATCGATATTTTCGAACTGCTGTTGAGAAATGGAGTCAGTAGCGGTTCGGTCGTCCCGGCTATCTGTGCTTCATTAACTCAACTGTTGTTTCTGAAAATTCAGCAATTAAGTTTGCCGCAAGGAATCACCATGCCGAAGGCCTACACCACCTACGAACGTATTCGCCACTACATCGACGATCAGTTTTTGCAGTTACATTCCGCCCAGGATATTGCCATCAAGTGTGAGATCACCCCCGTGCATCTCTCCCGTTTGTTTGGACGTTTTTCCGATTGCGGTGCATATCAATATTTGCTTCGACGGAAAATGAACTACGCAGCAGGTCTGTTGATGAAGGAAGGATTAATGGTCAAAGAAGTCGCCCAGAGGATGGGGTTTACAGACGCATTTCAATTCTCACGTTCTTTCAAACGAGTCTATGGCATTCCTCCTAATCGTGTGAATTATGTTGATCAATAATGCCAGGAAACGTGCTGTAAATGCCTCGCCAACGGCTTGCCGTTCGTTAACCGAATTAACATTGCTGCTTGAGGTAAATTCATTTCCCCCAAAGACCTGCATGATTAACTGTTTCTACATAGGTTTGTTGCCCGATTAAATCTTCCCAGGCAGAGAACCGTTTCGTGGGATTTTCTTGATGGCGAATCACCGTCCAGCAGGCTTGTTGTCCAACTTCGATACGAACAGGCTTGCCGCACGCTTGCCAACCGTTAACTGTTGCCATGCGTAGAATTTGCTCTGCATCACGGGATTGTGAGATCTTTCCCAGAAATTGAACTTCTTTCCATAAGTCGAGATCGGGATTTGAACCACGTCCATCCGTGCCGAGCGCGACATTAACTCCCGCTTCGCTCATTTCTCGCCAGCGGTGTTTATCGTGCTGAAAAAAAGCATGGGTCCGCGGGCAGTAGGCGATTGACATTTGAGGCTTGCATGCCAGAAAGTCGATTTCTTCGTCATTCAAATAGTTACCGTGAGCCAGTATCACCAAGGGGGCTTGCGAGAGTATGCGAAGATAATCAAGCGGTTTGGTCCCCGATTCAATCATTTGTGAATCCCAAAGATCAAGTCTTTGAAGCATCTCGACAATTTCGCCCGTTCCTGAATTCATCAGTTCCAACTCTGCCCGCGTTTCCGCCAAGTGCATCGTTACCGGCAACTTGAACTGACAAGCCCATTCGATAGATTGCTTCAACAGTTCCGGTCGAACGGTATACGGTGCATGCGGACTTAAACCAAGCGAATGCTGATTCTGATACTGCTTCAGAAATGTGGTGACGATTTCTTTCTGCTCTTTAACTGCCGCTGGTGTTAAGCCAATCAGTTCACGAAACAGTAACAGTGAAGGGTCTGTTTTTTTTTTCACATAGTTCACTGGCGAGTGAGTCACAATTTCCCCGAGCATAGCCACGCCCACATTGGCAGATTCAGCAATTCCTGAATTTATCGAATGTTGCACATCGGGGTTGGCTCGCCGATCTGCAATTGTTTTGCCGATCCAGTTTGTGAATGGAAGAGCGGGTGAAAGAGGCTGCTTCAAATGGCTGAATTCCAGATGAGCATGCACATTGACCAGCGGAGGAATGATCACCGCATTCCCTAAATTAACAGCGCCGTCAACCCGATTGGTTGTCATCTCGGTGATGATTCCCTGCTCGGAAATGAGCGTCACATTTTCTCGAAGTGTTGAGCCAACTCCATCCCAAAGATAAGCCACTTTTACAGATTGTCGGGAATTCGATTCAGGCACTGTTTAATCCAGGTTTGTTTGCAAAACCGATCCAATGAAATTCTGCTCCAGCCGCCCTTGCAAAATCAGAGTTTGGCAAGGGCGTTTCCTCTTTCTTTCAGCGGGAACGTGAGCGCTGCACTGTTTTGTTGATGTGAAGCGAACACGGCGCAAATCATTTCTACTGTCGTCGCTCCTTCATACATATTACAGAGAGGTTGGCGGTCGTTTTGCATCGCATCGATTAAATCGCGAACCAGTCCGACGTGGTGCCCGATTGTTTCGCTCAGGTTTTTCAAAGGTTCAGGTTTGCCAACTCCCGCAGAGGTGATGGGAACCCAGGGACGCGGTTTGGTGGTTGGTCGAAAAGGATTGCCCGGCACCAGGTATGCCAGCGGCTGCACGTCGCAGCTCATGTCGATCATCCCTTCGCTGCCGATAATCTGTAAACCGAAGCCAGCGTTCTTTGTGCCGTCGTTGGCAATGGAATCGAAATAGGCGATCATCCCGCGCTGCATTTCGTATCGTGCATGCACTTCGTTACCTGCCAACAAACCGAGAGCCTCGTTTCCCTGTTTCACGTCGGCTTTGGTGACACGCTTTCCGTTTTGTCGCAACATCGCAGAACAGGAGATCGGCTTTCCACCGAAGTAGTTGATCATATTCAGCACATGGGAGCCGAGTACCCATAAATCTTCTGCTCCTCCTCGGCGGTCTCCTTTGCCTCGTCCGCGAATTTCAAGAACTTTGCCAAGACCGCCGCCTGCAATATACCGATCGATCGCTTTGAGTGTCGGGTGATATCGATTACGATGCGCCACCGCCAGTTTCACATTCTGCTTTTCACAGGCGGCGATCATCTCATCCGCTTCGGCTGGTGTTCGGCAAAAAGGTTTTTCGATGAAGATTCCTTTTGCTCCTGCTTCAATCGCTGCCAGACACATATCACGATGTTGATCCGGTTGCCGCGGGCAGATTGCAACAATGTCTGCGTTAGTGACTTTGAGCATCTCGCGATAATCTGCAAAACCATTTTTAACTTTCAATCGCGATTTTGCTTTGGCTAACCCGTTCGCATCGGCATCAGCAACGGCGACAATTTCAGTTTCCGGCACGTGCAGCCAGACAGTATCGATCCCGTGGCCATAATTGCCGCGACCGGTATGTCCGATAACAGCAACACGCAGGCGGTTCTTCTCATTTGAAAAAGCCAGCCCGGTTGCCGCCATCGCGAGTGAACCCGTTCCCAAAAATGCTCTGCGATCCATTTTATACTCCGTAAAACTAACGGTTATTTTTACCCCAGATAAACCGAAACCAAACAAGCAGTAGGTTAGGCTTTCCAGCCTGACAAATGTGCTTTCCAAGATTACCATCTTGCGTTTTACCAGCAGGCAATAAATCAGGATTCGAAAAGTATGCGTGCTATTATGCCAGGCTGGAAAGCCTAACCTACCGGATTGCAATGCTTATGTGAATCCACCAGCAATAAAATCATCCGTTCTGTTTCAATTGGTCACTCGACTGTGTTAAGCTCTTATCAATAAAATGCTGCGTGAAAGTGGCAGGGTTTTTATGATGAATCGTAGGTTAGGCTTTCCAGCCTGACACGAATTACACTGATTCTTCCAATGAATAAAATAGCGATCACTGGTCAAACAGAGAGTAAATCTCATAGAGGCCACATTCGTCAGGCTGGAAAGCCTAACCTACTTTTTCCTAACGCCTATTCCCCTGTTTGGTTCTGGCTATGCCGGGTTAGGGTAATGCGTCACTAATAACAGAGTTCAAAATAAAAAAAGTGAGGGATATTGATGCGTTATATGCTCAGCGGTTTAGTTTTGGCGTCGTCCGTTCTTGCTGTCAACTTCGACAAAACATTTGCACAAGTAGTCCCTGCAGAATCTTTGACAATTGCTCAAGGAGTGGTTTATCACGATGTAAACAACAATCGCCAGTTCGATGAAGGGGATAAACCGCTGCCGGGGGTTCGGGTTTCTAACGGGTATAATATTACGAAGACCGATCAGCAGGGCCGTTATAAAATTCCCGTTGGCGACGATTCCATCATTTTTGTGATCAAGCCACGCAACTGGCAAACGCCGATCAACAAACAGATGCTGCCCCAATTTTATTACATTCATAAGCCAAACGGTTCGGTGGCATCGAAATTCCCTGGCGTTAAACCAACCGGCCCGCTGCCCGCTTCCATCGACTTTCCACTGTATCCGAAACACGAACCGAACGAATTCAAAGCGATCATGTTTGGCGACACACAGCCACGCAACGTTCAGGAAGTTGACTGGATGTCTCACGATGTGATCGAACAACTTGTCGGGACAGATGCTTCACTGGGTGTGACGCTAGGGGATATTGTTTTCGATAATCTTTCGGTGATGCAGCCGCATAATCAATCCATCGCGATCCTCGGAATTCCCTGGTACAACGTAATTGGAAATCACGATATCAACCTGGATGCCAAAAACAGGAAAGATGTCAACGAAACGTTCGAGCGGGTTTACGGGCCTTCCTATTACTCTTTCGACCACGGTCCGGTTCATTTTCTTGTGGTCGATAACATCGAATGGATTCACGATGCGAAGACGAAAAAATCTCATTATCGCGGTGGCATCGGCAAAGAGCAGATGCAGTTTATCAAAAACGATCTGGCGCTCGTGCCGGACGATCAGCTTGTTGTGTTAATGATGCACATTCCGCTGATTGCCGTGAATGATCGCAGCGGTTTGTATCGATTGATCGAAAAACGAAAATTCTGTATTTCAATTTCCGGGCATACGCATCATCACGAACATGTCTGGATCGATCAAAAAGATGGCTGGAAGGGAATCAAGCCGCATCATCACATTATTAACGTTACCGTCTGTGGCAGTTGGTGGTCGGGGGCGAAAGATGAGCGTGGGATTCCGCATACAACCATGGCCGATGGCGCCCCGAACGGTTATTCGATCCTCTCGTTTAACGGGACCGATTACCTTCTCGATTTTTATGCAGCCGGTCGAGACAAAAGCTATCAGATGGAAATATCTGCTCCCGAACTGATCCATAATTCTGCTGCCAAGCCAAGCACTGTTTATGCAAACGTCTTCAATGGATCGGTTAAAACAAAAGTGAGAATGAAAATCGGTTCCAAAGACTGGGTTGAAATGAAGAAAGTATCTGAAGTCGATCCGAAATTGAAACAGACGCATGAACGAGAAAAAGCGTTACTCAAAGGACGCAAGCCGATTCCCTTTACGGTTATCAAGGCACCGAAAAAATCTTCGCATTTATGGAAAGCGGAAATCCCTAACGATTTGCCCGCGGAAACCTATCACATCAATATCGAAGCAACCGATTACCGAAACCGCACCTATCACGGTCAGCGATCAATTCGTATCGAAAAATAAAATATGGTTCATGCTAAGAAACAAAGGCCTTGTTTATGCGTTATTTGTTACTGATTATTATTGCCGTTTCTCTTTTTCAGCAGCCCTCTCCAACAGAGGCAGCCGACCAGGCTGTTGCCGAAAAGTTTCACCAAATACTGGATGATCACTGGGAATGGCATTTGCGTTCGCAGCCGGTTAGTGCGAGTTATCTGGGGGATAAACGGTACAACGACCGCTGGCCCGATCTCAGCCCGAAAGCATTCGCCAGCAGGCATGCCTATCGTCAAAAGTTACTCAAACGTCTTGAGGAAATTGATCGAAAGTCTCTTTCCGCAGAGGATCAAATCAACTATCGACTGTTCGAGCGAAAAATTGCGAAGGAAGTGGAAGGCTGGTCTTATCGCTGGCGGTTCGTGCCGTTAAATCAGCGAGGCGGCATTCAAACGGAAAACGAAACTGCAGATGCCCTTTCGTTTCGCAGCGTCAAAGATTATGAAGATTGGATCGCAAGGCTCAATTCGTTTGATGTTTATATGAACCAGACGATTTCGCTGATGCAGCAAGGTGTTGATCACAAAATTATTCATGCCCGTGTTGTGATGAAACGAGTTCCGCACCAAATCCGCAGGCAAATTGTCGATAAGCCTGAGAAAAGCCTGTTTTATAAACCGTTTCACTCCATTTCCGATTCTATCGATAAAAAAACAGCAGAGCGTTTACAGCGCGAAGCTAAAACAGCGATTCACGATGTGGTCGTTCCCGGTTTCAAACGATTCCAGAAATTCTTCAACGAAGTTTATCTGCCCGCCTGTTTTGAAAAAGTTGGATTCTCGCAAATTCCGGATGGTCAGAACTTTTACGCCTACCGCGCCCGCCTTTACACCACGACAGATTTAACGCCTCAGCAAATTCACAACATCGGACTTTCAGAAGTGAAACGGATTCGTGGCGAGATGGAAAAGATCATGCAGGAGGTTCAATTCAAGGGGAGTTTTCGGGAGTTTCTCGAATACCTGCGGACCGATCCACAATTTTATTACCAGAACGAAAACGATCTTTTTCAAGCCGTGCAAGCAGTTTGTAAGCGAGTCGATCCACAATTGGTGAAGCTGTTCAAAAAACTGCCTCGCATGCCTTATGGTGTTGAACGAATTCCGGCATCGATTGCTCCCGACACCACGGCTGCCTACTACCGGCAACCGGCAGCAGACGGTTCACGGGCGGGGAGTTATTTCTTCAATTTGTATAAGCCGCAGCAGCGCCCGAAATATACGATTGAAGTTCTTTCGCTGCATGAAGCGGTGCCGGGGCATCATTTGCAAATATCGCTGGCGATGGAACTGGAAGACCTTCCTGCTTTTAGGCGCTACGGCGGTTACACAGCATTTGTTGAAGGCTGGGGATTGTACAGCGAATCGCTCGGTGCAGACTTGGGGCTTTATCAAGATCCTTATTCCCGCTTTGGTCAATTAACTTACGAAATGTGGCGAGCGATACGCCTGGTTGTCGATACCGGCATGCACTCATTCGGCTGGTCACGTCAGCAGGCGATCAATTTATTTCTGGAGAACACCGCGAAATCTCGGCTTGATATCGAAAACGAAGTAGATCGCTATATTTCCTGGCCCGGTCAGGCGTTGGCGTACAAAATTGGAGAATTGAAAATTCAAGAGTTACGCAAACGGGCAGAAAAAAAGCTCGGCGATCAATTCGACATCCGTGAATTCCACGCAGCCGTTCTCGACCACGCAGCCGTCACGTTAGACGTCCTTGAAGAACAGATCGATGCCTGGATCGACTCTCAGAAATAACGCTCATTCAAAACGACATACTCTACTCCTACAATGATTGTTATAATGGAGGGATTAAAGATGTCATTTCATGTGAAATTCCAGATAAACGGTTCCTGACACCTTTGTTTCTCACCTTTGTTTCTCAAATGAACGAACTACAAAATATGAATTCAAAGGATACTTCTGGTCTTCTTACAGAATACCAGGCTGCTCACGATTCCACTGCGTTATTCGATATTTCGTGCCGTGACGAAATACGATTGACCGGCGAAGATCGCAGTACGTTTCTGCATGGCTTTTGCACCAATGAGATCAACAAATTACAGCCGGGTCAGGGGTGTGAAGCTTTTTTGACCAGTATTCAAGGTAAAACATTAGGACATATTTTTGTCTTTGCAGAACCGAATCAATTGGTTATCGACACCAATACGGGGGCAGCCGAAATCGTGATTCCACATTGGGATCGATATTTAATTACGGAAGATGTCACGATTGAAAACGTGACGGCATCCCGAAAGTTATTCTATCTGACTGGCCCCGAAGCTGCTGCATTGCTTGAAAATATTGGTCCTCAAGTGGCAGGACTTGGCCTCAACGAGCATCTGCAAATCGAAAATGAAGGGAATTGTTTTCATGCCCGAAGAGTAGACTGGTTTAAACAGTCGGGCTTTCAGATTTCGGTAGAGCAAGAAAACGCAGACGAATTAAAAAAACAACTGATCAACTCAGGAGCAACTTTTGCCGGTCGTCAAACATGGGAAACATTGCGGATTGAAAGCGGCTTCCCGGAATATGGCGTCGATTTTAACAGCGAAAATCTGGCTCAGGAAATTGCTCGAACCGATTTGGCGATCTCATTCAGTAAAGGTTGTTATCTGGGGCAAGAACCAATCGCGAGGATCGATGCGATTGGGCATGTGAATCGATTACTTCGTCAATTGAAAATATCTGGAACAATCGAATCGACCGAATTGCTGACACAGGAAAATCTAATTTGCACCGACGAATCAGAAAAATCACTCGGGCAAATCACTTCCGCGGCAACACTGCCACAGGCGACAAATGCCGAGTCAGTCGTTGTTGCGATTGCAACAGTCCGCAGAGAAATCGCAGAGTCAGGAACAATCGTGATCGTAAAAACAGATTCCGGAAAATACCCGGCTATCATTCAATAGGAACAATAGTCTCAATTATTTTGGGGGATTGTTTTTCATCAACAACGTATCGCGAAGCGGGGCGAACGGGGTAGCCCGTCCGCTTTTAGCGGTCGGGTTGCGTAGCAACAAGACGAATGCGCCATGTGGGCTCTATTCTGATTAGAAACACAAATGAGATGAAATGCACATGGCGCGTCCTTCATGTGCCTGATGAGACCCAACCACTAAATACAGGTGGTAGGGTACACCGTGCGTACCATTATAGACGTTCGATATAAAATATTCATTGCCATTGTTGTACTTATATCTCCAACGGTGCGGTACGCACAGCGTACCCTACGGTGCTTCGCCTAATTCACCTGGATCAATTCCATACTCGATCAACTTTTCTCTAATTTCTTCATCTTTCTCACCATTCAAAGCAGCTTTGATTTTCAGGTAGCTTTGCAGTAATCCTTTGTGCCACTGCAATTGTTGAAACGCAAGAGCTGCATCATGAAGAGCCAGTGATTCAGGCGAGTCGTTTGGATATTGCTGGGATATTTTTCTCAGTAGAAAACAGACTCGATGAATTTCGGCTTCTATTTCACGAGAAGTTGATTTTGGAGGATCATCCATTGAATTTCCCCAGATATTTGGCAATCGCTGGCTCTTTCAGGAGTTTTTCCTGTTTTTCTTTACTTAATGGATTAACCGGGCGCGGCGTTGTGGCTGAATAAATTCCGCGAGCATTCAAAATAGCCAATGCGGCTGGCATGACACGATAACTAATAAGCACCAGCAGAAGTTCCGACAGTTCGTGTGTCAGTTGTTCTGCTTCGGCCCACTGATTGGATTCTGCTGTTTCGATAATCTTGACGGTCAGTTCAGGAAAGATCGAATAAATCCCGTCAAGATTATCTTCTACACCAAGCCGGATCAGTTGATCCATCATCAGTGGCTGGGCAGGAATTACACGAACTCGCCCTGCCATCGCGCCCATCAATTGACGTGTTCCCTGCCAGGCGCCGGAGCATTTGATGCCTGCAATATTTGGATGATCAGCCAGCGTTTGCATCATTTCGACATCAATCGAAACGCCGGTCAAACCGGGCAAATCATAAAGATAAATCGGCTTGCTGGCATAATTGGCCAGGTCGGTAAAATACTGGATCAATTCGTCTTTGCTGAATTTCCACCAACTCGGAGTCAGGACAACAATCCCGTCAATTTTGAACTGCTGCACGTAATCAATTCGGTCGCGTGTTCTGGCGAAACTGGTATCGCCCACGCCAACCAGCATTTCGAGCCTGCCGTTGTTGGCACGGACGCCCTGTTCAATTAAATCGCGATAGGTTTGATCGCAAAGCAATTGCATTAGCCCCATCGAGCCCCCCACCAGCAGCCCTGCAAACCCGGCTTGCACCTGGTCTTCAATGTGCATCGCCAGCGATTCGGCATTAAGTGATTCATCTTCATTAAGCGGCGTACATAACGCGCTGATGATTTTCGTACGGTAACGACCAAATTGTTTTGTCATCTCTGGATGTTTCTTTTTCAGGCGAGCCGGGGGTGTTAACCCTCGGGTAAGAATGATTTGTTTAGGATTGTAACAACGCAGCGGTTTGGTCGATATCAAGCGTGGGGACTTCAAGCCCCTCGTTCATTTTATCGACGGAGACAGGATCTTTGAAACCGGAGCCGGTGATTAAACAGACGATTTTTTTACTCGGGTCGATCTCGCCGGCGGCCATCGCTTTCAATGCCCCCGTGGTCGCAACCGCACCGGCTGGTTCACTGAAGATCCCCTCTTCCCGGGCCAGGCGTTTTTGGATTTTCCAGATCTCTTCGTCGCTCACAATATGTCCCGTTCCCCCGGATGCACGGGAGTGCGCAACGACTTTGTCGCCATCAATGACTGAGGCGACCTGTAACCCGCTGATCGCGGTGGTACAATCAACTGCATTGGCTTTTTCTTTTCCATTGCGAAGAGCCGAAGCGATCGTATCGTTTCCTTCAGGTTGCACAATTTCAACAGAAGGCATCGCACGACCTGCCTGTGCCATTTGTTCGAAGCCGATGGTTGTTCCCAATGCGAATCCGCCGCCGCCTGCGGGAACGAAAACGTGATCGGGATAGCTTTCCATTTCTGCAAATTGTTCAGCCAGTTCGTAACTGATAGTCTGCGTGCCTGACATCCCCACGGGCGAATAATGAAAAGCACTAATCTGCGGCGGACAGCCTTGCTCGTTTCCAATTCTCGCGAGCATTTCAAAAATGGCTTCACTCAATGTGGGGTCAAGGCCAAACCCTTTGACGCGAATTAGTTTTGCTCCATGAGCGAGCATTTGCGTCAATTTGCCCAGCGGGGTCGTTTCGAGAATCGCGATTGTGCATTCGATTCCCGCAGCCGCACAGTAGGTGGCAATCGCTGCCCCGGTGTTACCGCTTGATGTGGCGAGGCACTTTTTCACGCCGCGAGAAAGCAAATCGGCAACTGCAACAACGGCGAAACGGTCTTTGAAAGAACCACTCGGATTTGCTGTTTCTAATTTGAAGTAAAGGTTATCGAATCCCATCTGCGGACCAAGACGCCGGGACTTCACCAACGGCGTGTCCCCTTCCCCCAGTGTGATTCGCGAACCTTCCTCGACAAAAGAAATTTTATCTGCCCATCGCCAGAAACCTTTGTTGTTACTCATTGTTAATACTCTTCCGGGAACATTTGATGTTTGAATGGATAAGGTGAAAATTGCACTTTGACGCCGCCATCTGCAACGATAGTGGTGCCTGTGATATAGCTGGCGTCGTCCGAAGCGAGCATGGCGATTGTTTTAGCGATTTCTTCTGCGCGTCCCCAACGGCGAAGCGGAATCATTTCTTCACTCCATTTTCGAAGCTGCGTTGTTAAGTTATCCCCCTCGCCCGATTCATAATCGCGGCTGCCATCGGTATCAATCGCACCGGGATTGACCGCAAGAACACGAATCCCTTTCGGTCCCCAAAGTGTTGCCAGTTCATAAGTTAGGGCATCGAGTGCCCCCTTGGAAGCAACATAAGCCGGGCCGATCCCCGCGACCGATTGTGACTGAATACTCGATATATTGATGATGACCCCTTTGCCTCTTTTTTCCATATTGGCTGCCGCCCAGCGTGATAAAAAAGCGGGCGCGGTCACTCCCACTTTCATCGTTTTTTCCCACGATTCAACCGAAATCGTTCGCATCGTTTTGATCTCTCGCCAGGTGGCGTTATTCACCAGCACGTCGATGCGTCCAAAATGTTCAATCGTTTTATTGATGGATGCTTCTGCGTAATCGAGATCCGCCAGATCACCTGGAAGTAACAACGTCTTTGTATCGCCAGAGTTTATTTGCCCGGCAAGATCTTCCAGTTTCTCTACGTTTACATCCGCCACCGCGATATCGTAACCGCGCCGGGCAAATTCCAGACACGTTGCATTACCGATCCCACCTGCTGCACCGGTAATGAAAATAACGGGACGTTCACTCATGAGGATTCTTTCCAGTTTCAACTATGTAACCAAGACAATCGTTTTTCCTTACCGAAGGAAATGTCCGCAGGCAATTGATCAATCCCGTTGCTTCTGCGGGAATATCGATGCGAGTTTTTCCCAGCGGGTCAACCACCGCGCCAATCGGTTCCCCCTGACCAATAAAGTTACCGATAACTTGATCTGTTTCAAAGTAACCATCGCAAGGCGAAAGATGCGAACGCTGGAAGAAACCGGAGTCAGAACGAGTTTCCTGCACATCGTACAAAATATGCGAGTCGGCTTCAGGTCGCCCAAGCATTTTAAGGCGGACCATCACATTCAAACAGCCCTCCACCATCGCATCAACTCCTGCAGGATCACATACCGCTGCCCCATGATATTCAACATAAATTGCAGGAATGTTCGCATCCCGAGCGACCGAAAGTGAGCGTCCATCGAGATTCGGATCGGTTCCCCAGACAAGTGGCAGGTTAAATGCGCGAGCCATGTTGTGCTGAGTTTCTCTGATCTTCAAATCGGTATCCAACATGTAACCGGCAAGCGGATAGATCGACATCGTTGTGCCGCCAGTGTGCAGGTCGATGTAGTAGTCTGCTGCCCGAATGAGTGTTGAAAGTTCGTGCGCAATTCGCTCAGTTATCGAACCGTTCGGGTCTCCCGGGCACGTTCTCGCCAAATCGAGTTGATCCTCTGCCGTCCGACTGCACCAAAAAAAAGCATCTTCATTGACCACAGGCACCAGCGTCACCGTGCCTACCAGATCATCCTTATCTATCCGCTTTGCAAGACGACGGATCGCTGCCATCGGTTCAAATTCATCACCATGCACACCGCCGGTAATGAGCAATTTCGGACCGGGCTGCGTTCCCTGGCAAGTGATTATTTTCAATTCGATTTTGTTACTCATCAGTTGTTTCTCGTTCAAAAGGAAACAGCGGTTTGCGGCGATGCTGGTAGGTAAGCTGTTCCATATCTGCTGAAGTTGGTCCCGGCGTGTTGACACGAATAGAGTGCGGACAAACCGGACTGTACGCTGCCAGCGGAGCTTGAACCCCCTTGGCGATCAACACTTGAAATTCTTTCGGATCGATCCCGCAAGATGTCAATTGCTTCAAACTGAACGGCGGCGTGCGAAAGCTGTTCAGCAAAACGGTTGCCCCGAAATCTGTTTGAACCACAGCGGATGGCCCCATCTTGTATTCAGTTTTTCCGCCATGACGAACTTCATCTTCAGTGAACAATCCATCGTGAACACTGACAACTTCCACATCGGTAATAAGCGGCGGTCCGAGTCGTTCATCCAGTTTGCCGCCCATCGAAAACTGCGTTATTTTCGCTCCAACCCCGGCTGCAATCACCTGCCCGGCTGCCTGTGGATCGAATAAACAAGCACAGCTTTTCATCGCCCCGCGATCTCGCAGGGCATGCAGAATTAATGTACCATCAGCAGACGAACCCCCGCCGACATTGTCACCCATATCCAGCAGGCAAACCGGTCCCTCCAACTGGCTGGCGGTATCAATCGCTTCTTCAATGCCGATTAAATGAGCAACAAATTCTTCCCGACGCGACATCAATTCATCACCAAGATTATTGGCAAGTTCGGCTGCGAGCTCTGGATCGTTATCTGTCACAACGATAAAACTGGCTCCCATCTCTTCGACATCTGCATACGGAAAACCAAGCACAACACTGTTGGAAAGGACGCGATCCAGCTTGAGCATTTTATCCGCGGATTCGATCAGCGATTGACACGGCTGCGATTCTGTATGTTGCCGTTCGATGTTAATAGCGACCGGAACCAGACAAACAGCTTGTGTAGGACGGACAGTTCCCTGAACCGTTTTTACCATTAAATTCGCCGCTTCAACACCCCGTTCAAACTGATCAACATGCGGATTTGTGCGATACACAATTGTCGCATCACACGCATCAATCATACGCAGTGAAACATTTGCATGAGCATCGAGTGTGCAGATCATCGGAACTGCATTCCCAATTTTCTGCCGAACCAGTTCCAGCCAATAACCATCCATATCACGAACAGATTCGCAAACTCCGGCTCCGTGAGGTGCCACCAGCAAACCATCTAAATCACCAGCCGCATCGAGCTGTTTAAGCATCGTTGCGACCAGCTTATCGAAAGTTTCTTTTGTAACCGCTCCACCTGGAACCGCGCGAGCTGCAAATATCGGGACCGCTTCTGCCTGTGCCTGTTTCAGCCCCGTAAAAAAGCCGCCCACTTCATGCAAGGCTCCCTCAAACAGTAGCCGAACTTCATCGCCGCAAACCAGCGCATCGTGCTGAAAGTCGTCCAGCGTTGTTGCCGTTTGAACAAACGTGTTCGATTCATGTTGGATCGCAATAATACCAATTCGCACAGGCTATCTCCCGTAGATTCCACTCTTCATGATGTTAGATCGCTCAAACAATAACTGTCGCAACGATTGCTGCTGTATCGTAGGATGGTCAGTGCTTACTTATTCCCCAATAATCTTCACCAAAATCCGCTTACGTCTTTTTCCGTCGAATTCGTAATAAAAAATGTGTTCCCAGGGGCCAAGGTGTAATTTACCATCAGTGATTGCGACAACGACTTCACGACCCATGATTTGTCTTTTATGATGAGCATCGGCATTGTCTTCGCCGGTGCGGTTATGAAGATAGCCACCAGAGGCAGGATCGGTGCCGGGATCAAAGGGGACAAGCTCTTCCAGCCAGCGATCATAATCTGCATGCAGACCCGATTCGTCATCATTGATAAACACCGAAGCAGTAATGTGCATCGCGTTGATCAGGACCAGGCCCTCGGAAATTTGACTTTTGGCGACAAGCTGTTCAACTTGATGATGAATGGAGACAATCGCCCGCCGCTGCGAGATTTCCATCCAGATTTCTTTTGTCAATGTCTTCATGAAATCGTTTTCCTGGTAACGAAATTAACTTGTACGAACGAGCGGTCAATGTTATCTCCCGTAAAGACCACTACAGTGGAATGCGTGGGAAAGAGGCCGTTTCAAGCAAGCAAGCCCGGCATCTGGATTGCTTCGATCTTCAAGTCAGAACCTTCTATTGAGGGTTGTACCGCGTGTTTTGAAAAGATACGATCAACTTAATGGAACAGACAGCACATGTCAAAGGCTCGGTTTCTTATTGAACAAGCTTCGAAATGATATTTTATTTGAATAGAAATAACGATTGGATTACCCCGTGGAAGAACAGATTACGTTGGATCAGATGCGTCAACACCTCTTTAGTGCTATCGTTTGTGATGCGCTCGATTCGGTCGGACTGCCGCATCAAGCGCCGAGAATTCCGCTGCGTCCGATGACGGTGGAAACCGTACTGGTCGGGCGATGCAAAACGACGTTGTGGGGAGAAATGTTTCACCACGATAAGAACCCGTATGAACTCGAACTGCAAGCAGTCGATTCTCTTTGCCCGGATGAGATTCTGATTGCCGCTGCGGGGGGCTCGACTCGCTCCGGTATTTGGGGTGAACTGCTTTCAACCGCTGCGAATTATCGTGGTTGCAAAGGAGTGATTGTCGATGGAGCCGTTCGCGACATTCGACAGATGCGCCAAATGGAATTCCCGGTCTGGGCAACCGCTGCCTCCATTTACGACAGCAAAGATCGCAATCGTGTTGTTGATGTCGATGTCCCTGTTGAAATCGATGGCGTTCTCTTTTCGCCGGGCGATCTGGTCTTTGCAGATATCGATGGCGTTGTCGTTGTGCCTGAGCATGTCGAGAAAGAAGTGATCAAACTCGCTTGGGAAAAAGTTCACGATGAAAATGAATTCCGTGACAGCATCAAAAACGGCATGAGTGTTACCGAAGCATTCGAACGATACGGCGTGTTGTAATCTCTAAGGCGAGTCGGGGGTGTTAACTACCGGATTATCGACATTCGTTCTACCCAGTCACCAGTTTTTTCATGAACGATCCCTGATTGAGTGTCGGACGTTCCGGGCGGCCCTGGTGCAGGTATTCGAGTTGCAATTTCCCCAGTCCAAGCAAGTGATAAATGCTGACGTGAATATCCTGCACGTGCATTTTATCTTCGATGGCATACAGACCCAGTTCATCGGTATTGCCGATGACCTGGCCTCCTTTCACACCGCCGCCCGCCATCCACATGGTGAAACCGGTCGGGTTGTGATCGCGTCCATCTCCTTTTTCACTCATCGGCGTGCGACCGAATTCACCTCCCCAGACAACCAACGTTTCATCAAGTAATCCACGCTGCTTCAAATCTTTCAGTAACGCCCCGACACCCTGATCCATACTTCTACACATTTTGGGATGCTTCACCTCTAGATCGCTGTGCTGATCCCATTGACTTCCCGTACCACTATAAAGCTGAACGAATCGAACGCCCCGTTCCACCAGTCGGCGGGCCAGCAAGCAGTTGCGACCGAACGATTTGGTTTCTTTGTTATTCAATCCGTAATTGTCGAGTGTTTCTTTCGTTTCTGTTGCAAGATCAACCGCTTCCGGAGCCGCCGCCTGCATACGGAAAGCGAGTTCATAACTGAGAATTCTCGCTTCCAGTTCCGACTGCTGTTCGCGTGAAGTGGCATGTTGTCTGTTCAATTGATTGAGAAGACTCAACTTTTTCTGTTGTCGAGATTGTTCAACCGTTGAAGGTGTAAAGAGATTCGGAATGGGAACATCTCCATTACTGAATCTCGTCCCCTGAAAAGCAGCGGGCATGAACGCGGTCCCCCAGTTTCGCGGACCGTTGACGACCGTTCGTTTGATGTCATCCTGCATGACCACGAACGCGGGCAGATTTTCATTTTCAGAACCGAGTCCATAAGTGACCCAGCTTCCCAGTGATGGTCGCCCCGCGAGTGGCGTGACGGTATTCATTTGGCAAACGCCGCCTGCATGGTTGATGCCGTTTGTCCAACAGCCGCGAAGTACCGCAATATCATCAACCGATTGGGCAATATGAGGCAACCATTCCGAAACCCAGGTGCCACTTTCGCCATGCTGTTTCCATTTGCGAGGACACGCCAGCAGCGGCGATTCCTGTTCCCCCATCGCAGTCAACGGTCGCTTAAAACTTCCAGGAAGTGGCTTGCCTGCCAATTTATTGAGCGCCGGCTTCGGATCAAACAAATCGATATGGCTCGGCCCCCCTTCCATAAACAGAAAGATGACACTTTTCGCACGTGGCGTGAAATGAGGCAATTTTGCAGCAAGCGGATTCTTCACTTTTCCTGCATGCGATGCAGCCAAAGCCGCTTCTGTTGAAGCGAGACCGCTTAACGCAACGGCGCCAAAACCCATCCCGGCTTGTTGCAACCAGTTCCGACGGGATTGCGTTGGGGCATCAACGTATTCGCTTTTATGTTGTTTCGACATGTTTTTGATTCCAAGGTTAAGCTCTTATTCAATGAAATGCTGCGCAAAAGTGGTAGGATATTTTGAAGAATCGTAGGTTAGGCTTTCCAGCCTGATGAATGCGGTTTCAATGAAATTTACTCTCTGAATTTACCAGTAAACTCTGTATTATTAATTGAATGTCAGTGCAATTCGTGTCAGCCTGGAAAGTCTAACCTAATCTTTCTTTTTCTCGTTCAATTAAAAAGTTTATTCAACATATAAAAACTCATTCGAGTTGAGTAACACATGGCACAAATCGATCAGTGCCTGCTGGTCGGTTTGGTCTGCTGTTTGATTTTTGAGAAACGGAACAAGAGTTTGCAGCTCTGTCTGGTTTGGGCTGCGACCATACGTCAGGTTGTAAGCGGCTTCAATTTGAGCAGCTTCTGTCTCCAGTTCCATTTTTGCAATACGATCTGCCATCGAAGTCGCTCGTTTGAGTAGCCAGTTGCCGTTGATCATCAACAGCGCCTGCGTTGGCGTGGTCGTCACGTTTCGATGGGCGGTGCTGGTGATGCCTCCCGCAAAATCGAAAGCTCCCAACACTTCGTCTTTCACATTTCGTTTGATGATGACGTAAATACTGCGCCGCGGCACGTTCCCCTTCACGCTTGCACCACCCAGTTCCAGATTCAATTCGCCAGAGACAGCCAATGCGGAATCACGTATTTGCTCGGCTGTTAAGCGACGAATATCTCCCCGCCAATGCAATCGGTTCGCGGGATCTTTCATTTCGCCCTGTTCGGGGTGAGGGTGTTTTGC
>Ga0316208_1001975_pt1 | contig 17804 bp, 17 predicted proteins | sample 3monopyrite_MG_FD_204944 | JGI IMG/M metagenome (GOLD analysis project Ga0316208, IMG submission 204944) | Microbial mat bacterial communities from mineral coupon in-situ incubated in ocean water Damariscotta River, Maine, United States -... | ecosystem: Environmental > Aquatic > Marine >...
TCTGCGGTGATCTTTTATCCCGTCTAAAAATGTCAGTATCATTGGTCTGAATATCAGTACCTTGCAAGGTTATTAACAATTTTTGAAATAAGAGGCCTTTGAAATAAATAGAATTGAACAGCCCTGCATTTTTACCAATACATGTTGTTGCATGCCCAAATTTGTACTACTTTCGACATGAAACCAAGGCAGAATATGCCTAAATAAGGCAGATTCTGACTAAAACAGGCATAAAATGACTAACACTTGGAACTGCAATGGAAACGGAACGGAAAATCTACCTGACAAGGAAGGCCCTGGGGTGGTCTCCAGAGTACCTCGGCTCACATCTCGGAATCAGCCAACGCCAATATGGCCGGCTGGAAAGCGGAGAATGCAACATTACCCTTAAAACCCTTACAGTGCTGTGCCGAGAATGGGGCATCACGCTAAATCAACTTACGGGCATGAGCGTGGAAGAACTGTCCGGCCTTATCCGGGAAAATCGGAAGGGAAAACCGAACACCGGCAGTGAATAAGCTGAGTGTTCGGGCACGGTCGGCTTCCAGAACCCCATTATTCTGCCGCTTTTCTTAAAGGAAACCGCTGTACTGTAAAAAGCAGCCACTTTCTTATCTATTGAAGAGCTGTTTTCATCCTTTTTGGCAATCACTACTTTTGGCATTATGAGATACGACAGAATAGACAACGAATTATTTATCAATAACCGCAAGCGTTTTATTGATGGAATCGTTCCGCAAAGTGTAGCTGTTTTCAATAGCAATGATGTAATGCCAACCAATGCGGATGGCACAATGAAATTCAAGCAGAACAGCGACCTGTTCCATCTTTCCGGGGTCGATCAGGAAGAATCCATTCTGGTATTGGCCCCGAACGCCCGGGAAGAAAAGCACCGCGAAGTTCTGTTCCTAAAAGAAACGAACGAGACCATTGCCATCTGGGAAGGCGCAAAACTCACCCTTGGGCAAGCCCAACAGGTGTCTGGCGTGCAAACGGTTTATTGGCTCAAGGATTTCAATCGGATATTCAATTCTCTGGTGAATGAAGCTTCTCATATTTACCTCAACTCCAACGAGCACGGCCGGGCCACCATTGAAGTAGAAACCCGCGATGCGCGTTTTGTAAAATGGTGCATGGGCAAATATCCGCTGCACAAGTTTCGCAGATGCGCCCCTGTTATGGAACGAATCCGTGCGGTTAAATCCAAAATGGAAGTGCTGCTTTTGCAAGAGGCGTGCGACATCACCGAAAAAGGTTTCCGAAGACTTTTGAAAACCGTGAGACCGGGCGTTTGGGAGTATGAGCTGGAGGCAGAGCTAATCCATGAGTTCGTAAGGAACCGAGCGCAGGGATTCGCCTACGAGCCGATCATCGCATCAGGAAAAAACTCGTGCGTACTGCATTACATTCAGAACAGCCACAAGTGCAAGGATGGCGATATGCTGCTCTTGGACATCGGGGCGGAATACGCGAATTACGATGCAGACCTAAGCAGAACGATTCCTGTGAACGGAAGATACAGCAAGCGACAAAAGGACGTTTACAACGCAGTTCTTCGTGTGCAGAAAACAGCAATTGAAATGCTGAGACCAGGCACCATTCTCAAGCAATATCATAAGGAAGTGGGGCTTTTGATGCAAAATGAGTTGCTTGGCTTAAAGTTGATAGATAAGGCCGACATCAAGAACCAAGACCCGAAATGGCCCGCGTACAAGAAATATTTCATGCACGGCACCAGCCACTTCCTTGGATTGGATACGCATGATGTCGGGAATTGGGACACACCGATGGAAGCTGGTAATGTCTTTACCTGCGAACCGGGAATCTACATTCTAGAAGAAGGAATTGGAGTGCGGATAGAAGATGATATTCTACTTACCAAGAAAGGGAATACGAACCTTATGAAGAACATCCCTAAAGAGGTTGAGGAGATTGAGGCGTTGATGAATGCGTAAGCTCTCGCAAAGGCGCGAAGAATAACATGAATAAAAGAAAATCCCCCGCCTTCGGCACCCCCTTTGAAAGGGGGATAGCGGCAGTTCCTCCTTCCAAAGGAGGTGTCGAGGAACGAGATGGAGGATTTATTTAACGATTGAAATGAGTAGAAAACTATTGATGATACCAGGGCCGATTGAGTTCGACCCAAGTGTGCTAGAGAAAATGGGCCAACCAACTTTGAGTCATGTGGCGCCCTCATTTATTGATTCGTTTGGCCGTGCGTTAGAAATGATGCGCAAAGTATGGCTTGCTCCAAGCGGGCAGCCGTTTATTGTAGCAGGTTCTGGAACCTTGGCTATGGATATGGCTGGAGCAAATTTGATTGAAGCCGGAGACAACGTTCTAGTGGTTTCGACAGGTTATTTCGGAGAACGCTACGCTGAGTTGCTAAAACGTTATGGCGCGAATGTCACTTTCCTACAATCAGAAGTTGGGCAAGTTGTGGCATTAGAAAAAGTGGAAGCAGAACTTTCTACAGGCAACTATAAACTGATGACGTTCACACATGTAGATACTTCAACGGGCGTTTTAGTGGATGCAAAAGCCATGAGTGCTTTGGCTCAGAAATACAACGTTCTTAGCATTTTAGATGGTGTTTGTTCGGTTGCTGGGGAAGAAATTCGACAAGAAGAATGGGGAATTGATGTGGTGGTAACGGCATCTCAAAAAGCTGTAGGTGTTCCTCCAGGATTGGCTCTTTTGGTTGTGTCAGAAAAAGCAATGAACGTTTGGAAGAACAGAAAAACTCCCGTTGGAAATTACTATTGCGATTGGCGCCTTTGGCTTCCGATTATGCAAGCGTACGAAGGACGAAATCCCTCCTACTTCGCAACGCCTCCTGTAAATCTTATTCAAGCCTTGGAAATAAGTTTGGAACTCATTCTAAAAGAAGGAATGGACGCTCGTTTTGCACGACATGAACGATTGGCCGAAAAGTTTCGCCAAGAAATGAAGACACTTGGTTTAACTTTTATTCCAAAATCAGAAGAGATTCAAGCAAACACATTAACTGCGGCCTATTATCCCGAAGGGGTAAACGGTGGCGAATTTCTTGGTAAGGTTGGCCAAAACGGAGTGGTCATTGCTGGCGGATTATTGCCATCGCACAAGACACAATATTTCCGTGTTGGTCACATGGGAATTGTGAGTGATGAACATATTGATAGAACGGTGGCGGCTGTTAAGGCGGCTTTAGGGAAATAGAGGGTTCAGTCCGTCTTTTTCATAATAAACCGAATCCCTTGGGTTCCTCCATTCCCTTGCTGCATGTGGATAACGTCTAGAGTCTCGACCAATTCGTACCCATTAGCAACCATGTAATTAAGGATTGATGCGAATGATTTTTTATTGTTGAGAACTTCGCTAAACTCTTCTCCTTTTGCAACCTGTTCTGGCTCATCTCCAAAATCAACGTCCACTTTCAATTTCTTTGAAAATAGTTTGCCGTTTACCGAAACGTACGCATAGTGAGATTGTGCATAACTGGACTGCTCAGCTATCAAAATGAAACTGAGTATCAGGACTAGGGTTGAAATGGCTTTCATTATTTTGGGGTTAAGTTGAAGCCACAATATATAACAAAAGACAGCCTAAAACATAAGGCAGCTTAACGCTCGGGGTCAAACTTGGGAATAAGTACTTCTAGTTTGAAGTCATCGAGGTACATTTCGTTCTTGCCCCGGTTCCAGATATAGGTTTTGAATTCATCATCTCTGAATCGCATTTCAGGACTGAGGTAGTCCATTTTCACATAATTCCATTCTCCAACTTTTAGGTCGAGGTTTTCGGAATTCAAGCTTTGATACATGTAGGAGAAATTACCATGCATTGTTTCTGCCACTAGCGTTATCGGGTGTTTGTCAACAGGTTTCAACGGATAAATGTAAGCGCTTAGTCGAACCCACACATAATGTCCAGACGTCAGGTAGTTGAATTGTGTGGATTGGTTGAAGGAGAAATCGCCTTCTAAATACCCACTGTACTTTCCGTTTTTAGCAAACGCAGAATCAGCAAGAATGTGCTTCACATCAATGCCGTCTTCAAAGGTGTAATTGCTAATCTCAACTACAAAGTAATCGTCTTCATTTCCGAGGGTTGCTTGCTCCCAATCATCGCGCCTAACAAGTTTTAATGAATCGCGCTCTGCATGAGGTTCAGTATCGAAAAACGAAGCCATGTAATACTTCTTTGTTTGTCTTGAAGCATCAATTACTCCGCGTTCATACTGATACGATTGAAACAAATTGAGCACGATGGTGGCAACAACCGCTAATCCAGCAATTGCACGAAACCATTTGCTTTTGGGAAGGCTGAGGATAGCGCCCAAACCAAGAGCCATAATGGGATAAGATTGAACCAAAGACCGCTGTCCAAAACATTCGGCATACCACCAGCAATGCCAGCTAGAAACAATCCAAAGATTGAAGATGAAGAACAAAATAAGCGAAGTTGACCAAGCTTGCTTTTTGCGAATTCCGAAAATCAAACCAACAAAAGCCAGCAACATAGCAGGCGAATACACAAACCAACCTTTTCGGAAGCTGAAAAGCACCTCCATCAAATGCGGTTGCCAAAAGTTGAAGGCAATGCCAGATTCGCTCCCTTCTCCCGAGCTCACATAACTGTAATGAAGCCAGTTTCCGGTTATATATTTCCAATAAATAAGCTGAATTGAACCAACGCAAGCAATCACTAGAGAGAAGACGAGCAACTGTTTCCATTCGGAAAAAAGCAGAATTATTCGGTCTTTAAGTGATGTAAAAGAAACGACACTCCAAAACAGTGGAATCAGCAAACAGACAATTTCAGACGGGCGGCTTAGAATGGCCAAACCGCAGGCAAGCCCAAGCAGAATGATGTGTTTGATTTTGCGCTCTTCCTCCCATTTTATGGTAAGCCACAAGATGAGCGCATACGCCAGAAACAGATAGTTGTGCGTTTGCGTTCCGGCAGCAACCAGTGTAATGTTGATGAGGTAATTGGTGCCTAAAAACACCGATACGAGTACTAAAGCGGTTACTTTATCAGTAAAGAAACGCAACAATACTTTTCGGAGAAACCAAAGGCCAGCAATAGCTACCAGTACCATTTCTATAAACATTCCAAGTTGATAAGGGAATGAAAAGCCATCTGCTGGATAATCTGAAATCAGGGCAATAGCATGACCAAAAACAAACGCTGGTAGGTACAGAATGGCCATTCCAACCGAGTATTTCATCACCCAATTACCGTTGGGTAATTCAAACGCTTGATAGAAAGTGCTCGATGAGCGATAAGTTTCAATAATGTCTAGCACAACTTGATGGTTGTGCAATGGTAAATCACCGTAAATGAAGGCCATTGGTAGGTACAAATAATACCCAAAAACATCCCACGCAATAACATTGGATGGATACCAGAAAACACTTAGTGCAATAAGTGAAACAGAGATGAGCATGAAGCTGCCCAGCGAAATAGGAAACGATGTTTTCACCTTACAATGATACCAACAATTACTGCCTGTACTTATCCATCAGTTTATCCATGTCAACATCTTTGTAAAGCTCTTCGCAGTCTTCAATAAGCCCACCTTTTTTGGAACTTCCGCAGCCTCGGAAGAAAAAGATTACGCCAACATTCAAATCCCAAAATCCATCCTTTAGTTTAGGGTTTCCTCTGGCGCTCACATCATCTAAATAGTCCGTTAATGTCCAATGGTAATTTACTTCTCCCTTTAAAGCCCAGCGGCAACTAATAGTATACTTTACGCCCATTCCGGTAGGAAAGCTGACATTCCAATTAGAGTAACTTCCTACCTCAGGCTGTGTGGTTTCGGCTGTTGGCCCCGTGCTTTTGGGATTGAAGTAGATGGCAGAAACACCAGCTGTAATGTATGGCAATACTCGCCATTTATCGTTAGGAAGAATATCGAACGTACCGCGCAACCCAACTTCATGGACAAGCGAACGGAAACTCAAATTACGATTACGTCTCCATTCGCTGGTTCCCAATGCGTCATTTCCTATAATTTCTCCAACGGTGTAGTTTAATTGTAGCCCCCAACGCCTGGTTATTTGCCAGTGCAATCCTGCATTGGCTGTCCACCGCATGGTAAGCGGCTGCGGCCACACAAACTCTTGAAGATCACCGCTGTAAAACATGGTTCCAACCCCAACAAAGACTCCGAGTTTACCTTGTGCCTGAGATGTTGAGGAGAAAAACATCAACGTAGAAAACAATAGAATAGCGACACATCGTTTCATAATAAATGGAATTGGTTTCGTTTCTTAAACGGACTTGTCTTAGGCTTAGTATGTACTTTTAGCCGCCTTACAAAGTTAGCTTGCGAAAAACCATAGACTATAAAGGAGTAACTGTGGTTTATTCACAGATTGGTAGTGGACAACCTATTGTTCTGCTGCATGGTTTTTTAGAGGAGCGTAGTATGTGGAACGATTATGCTGAAAAACTGAGTTCGACTTTTAAAGTGATTTGTATCGATTTACTCGGACAGGGAGAGTCTGGAAGTACGGGTTACGTCCATTCTATGCAGGAGCAGGCAGCTGCGGTTGCAACAGTTCTGTTTAATGAAAACGTGGAAAAATGTAAAGTTGTCGGACATTCGATGGGAGGATATGTAGCATTGGCCTTGGCAGAAAAACATCCCGACTTGATAGATGGTTTAGTTCTTTTTCATTCAACTGCTTATCCCGATTTGGAGGAGAAAAAGGCAGACCGAGAGCGTGTGATTAGCCTTGTTCAGCGAAATAAAAGTGTTTATGTAAATGCAGCAATTCCTACGCTGTTTGCGGAACATTCTCGGTTGATTTTGAAGAATGAAATTCAGCAAGTGATTGATATTGCCAATAGCTTTTCCGATCAAGGAATTATTGCCAACATTAGAGGGATGATGGAACGAAAAGACCGCTCTAGTCTGTTGAAAAACGGAAAGTTCAGAAAACTGATTATTCACGGAGAAATGGATTCGGTTATTTCGCTAGATGATGCCAAAAACATTGCAGCTCTTAATGATGATATTCAACTTGAGGTTGTAGAAAACATTAGTCACATGGGACATTTGGAAGCACCCGAAAAATGCTTTCAACTAATTGCCGATTTCTGTAAAAATTGATGGCTGAAGAACTTGACATAGTTAGCGACCTTTCAAAAAAGGAGAAGTATCAGCAATTAATTCCGCAGATTAAGGGGTTGATCGAAAACGAACCCTCATTGATTGCGAACTTGGCAAATGTGGCTGCTGCTTTACGGCAAGCGTTTGGTTTCTTCTGGGTTGGGTTTTATTTGGTTGATGGAGATGAGTTGGTTTTAGGGCCGTTTCAGGGAGAGGTTGCTTGCACAAGAATTGCCTTTGGTAAAGGCGTTTGTGGTACCGCTTGGAAAGAGAATCGATCCATCATTGTGCCAAATGTGGACGAGTTTCCAGGACACATTGCGTGCAGTTCGGATTCGAAATCTGAAATTGTAATTCCAATTATTCTACATAAAAAACCAATTGCCATTTTGGATGTTGACAGCCATGTTTTGAATGATTTTGATGAAGAGGATCGAAATGGATTAGAAGCAATTGCTACTTTTTTAATTCCGTATTTCAAATGAGAAAGGCGCTATTCCATGTTTCAGTTTTGTTGCTGTTTGGTTGCGCTCAGCAGGTAGCTCCAACGGGTGGACAAAAGGATACGACACCGCCAGAAATTGTTCGCGAGCTACCAGAAAACCTCTCCACCTATTTCTCCGCCAGTCAGATTATCATTTCGTTTGACGAGTTCATCCAATTCAAATCTCCATCGGAGCAAGTAGTTATTTCTCCGCCCATGTTGAAACCTCCAACATACCAGCTAAAACAAAAATCGTTGGTTATAAAATTTGAACAAGAGCTTTCTCCAAACACTACCTACACCATAAATTTTGGGGAAGCGATTCGCGATAATAACGAAGGAAACGTTCTTGCCAATTACAGCTATGTTTTTAGCACAGGCGCGCACTTAGACAGCATGCTAGTGAAAGGCAAATTGTTTGATGCTATAACAGGGGAACCCGAAAAGGACGCACTAGTAATGCTGTATAAAAACAACATCGACTCCTTGCCTCTCGGTACGATTCCAGATTACTTCATGCGGTCGTCTGAGGACGGTTCATTCCTTATTGAGAACGTGGGAAATCAGCCATTTAAGATTTTTGCATTGAAAGATGAAAATGCCAATTACATGTTTGATGTTCCGGAGGAAAAAATTGGTTTTCTTGACTCTGTGGTAATGCCGTATTCTCTGCCAGTTGCCTTTATTCCTGACACAACTATTTCTGATTCAACCACTGTTAATTCCCTTGCAACAGATACGGTTAGCTCACTTAAAGGAACGAATGCCTCTCCAATTCCGAATTATGAAATTCAACTATTTGTAGAAACAGACACGTCTCAATTTTTGAAAAAAAGCTATTGCGAACACTTCGGAAAACTAGTTTTTGTGTATAACCGACCAGTTGAAGAATTGAAAATTGAAATGAAAGGCAGCTCGTTTAAAAGGGAATGGATGCTGAAGGATTACGGAATGTTTGGCGATACGATAACCATTTGGACGACTTATCAGGTTCCTGACACTATGAATCTTCTTTTGGATGTGGGAAAAGCGAATAAAGACACCGTAGAATTGGTGATGAAAGCTAGGACAGAAGAAGTGGACGCCTCGGGCAGTTCGTCACAAAAAGGAGCTGGAAGAAAGGTGAAGGAAAAGTTTGCGCTAAAGGCGAAATTCAATCCTCCAACTGGTCGGGCACCAAAGCCGCAATCTCCTCTTTCGTTGATTTGGAATCATCCTGTAATCGGAATGGAGCTTTCCAAAATCAAGCTTTATGAAGATTCCATTCGCGTGAAGTACGACATCAATTCCACCGACCCAGCGCTTCGCAAGTTTGATGTTACTTACCCCTGGAAAAAGGGCAAACATTACCGTCTTTTAGTGCTCGATAGTGCATTTACAGATTTATATCAACTTTGGAATGACACCTTAGAATCAACATTTATTGGAACAGACAAAGATGCCTTTGGCGAATTAAGTCTGAATATTACCGAAGTTCCGAAAATCCAAGTTGTTGTCGAGTTGTTGAACACGGCAAATATCGTGTTGGAACGCAAATCTGTTACTGACAAAGGCCTAGTGCTTTTCACACGTCTCGATCCTGGTAACTATCATATTCAAGTGATTACCGATTTAAACACTAACGGTATTTGGGACAGCGGGCGCTATTCCGAAAAGCTACAGCCGGAGCCAATTAGAATGATTCAGAAAGACACCGAAGTCCGCGCCAACTGGAACATGGAGTTGGAATGGAATCCAAACACCGATGAGTAATGCACTTGGCATGGTCTATATTTGTCGCCCCTTAGCCGCATGATGAGTAGACTTCTAGCTGTATTTCTTTGCGTTCTTATCACGTCCTTTTGCTTTGCCCAAGAGGTTACAACGGAAGCAGAAACTGACCCAAAACCCAAGAAAAAACGGAAGCCACCTCGTAAGGAGATGCTTCTCATCAATCTCAATTTTGATGGATGGATAGGCACCCCATCTACCATCAAATCCAAGTGGTTTGCTTCGAGGGGTGTCGATATAGTTGTTCTGTATGATCAGGTGATTGCTAAAAGCCTTTTCAGCGTGGCGGCAGGCGTTGGATTCAATTCTCAAAACATTCATATGGAAGGTTTTCCGATTGAATATGTCCTAGAATCAGGCGAAACTTACACCAAGTTGGACGAATCGTTTTTTGATGGGAAGCAGATAAACGTGAATAAGATTTCTACCAATTTCATTGATATTCCGTTTGAAGCACGATTTCGATCTAAGCCACATAAGAACGGAAAACGAATAGCTGCTTCTGTTGGGTTTAAATTGGGTTGGTTGGTTCAAAGCCACACAAAAACTAAAACAGACCAAGACCTGTTTTTTCAGGGAATAAACTTTCGAAGTAAGATCAAAACATACGACATACCCAACCTTACTAAATTCAGATATGGCATAACTGCACGAGTTGGTTATGCCAATTTCTACGTCAATTTCTTCTATTCGCTTACCCCTTTGTTCAGAGAAGGAAGGGGAACAGAAGCCATTCCAATTTCAATTGGAATTGGTGTAACGCCTTTTTAGAACAGCGTTATATACAGAACGCTGCATCTCATTCATTTACAGATATGTCTAATGTTCCCGAATTGTTGAACTTGGTTTATGAAAGTTCCAGCAAAAAATGCTTATTTGCTAGCTAGAATAAGGGAATGGATTACGCTGGAGCAATTGAAAACATACTGAAACAACTGGAGTCTGACTTGCCGGGGCATCTTTATTATCATGGCCATCACCACACGCTGGATGTTCTGGATGCCGTTGAAAGAATCGGAAAGTCGGAAGGTGTTTCGGAGGCTCAACAAAACCTTTTGCTAGTTGCGGCAGCTTATCACGATTGTGGTTTTTTGAAAGGACATCAAGACCATGAACGCAAGGGGTGCGAGATTGCTAAGGATAGCCTTCCCGAATTTGGATTTGATGCTGGTTCAATTAATCAGATATGCGATATGATAATGGCCACCAAAGTACCTCAGGGCCCTCAAGACCAATTGGCCAAAATTCTTTGTGATGCCGACCTTGATTACTTGGGACGTGAAGATTTTGAACCGATTGGTTCAAACCTTTTCAAAGAACTTCAGCACCTAGGAATTGTCACTGACATGAAGGTTTGGAATCGGATTCAACTAGGCTTTCTTACTCAACATGCATACTATACAACCTACGGTAAGTCCATTCGTCAGCCAGAAAAACTGAAGCACCTTCAAAAAATAAGGACGATTGTAAACAGTTATAAAGACTGACTGGGCTTTATGCGCGTTCAAATAATCTATTTTAGCACCTTCAAAAAACAACTGATTAGATATGTCTGATAAAAAACCGATTATTCTAGTGCCAACCGATTTTTCTGATGCGGCAGACACTGCCATTAACCATGCTGCAACAGTAGCCGCTGTTTCTGGGGATGAGATTCGTTTGTTACACATTGTAAATAAAGACACCAAGAGCAAGCTTAAAAAAGCGGGAGAATCGCTGGATGATTTGAATGCGAAAATGGCTGCTCAGGTTGCCGAGATTAAGTCTAAGTATGGCGTAAAAGCAGATTCGCATTTACGCGAGGGCTCTATTTTTTCAACTATTGGAGAAGTGGCCGAAGAGGTTGGTGCCCGTCTTTTAATAATGGGAACGCATGGGGTAATAGGCATGCAGCATATTACAGGAGCTTGGGCGGTAAAAGTTATTACCTCTTCTCCAGTTCCCGTTATTATCGTTCAGAAAAAAACGCTTGCAAATCACGGTTACAAAACCATGGTTTTCCCAATTGATTCAAGCCGCGAAACCAAGCAAAAGGTTATTCACGCTATTTCAATGGCAAAGCATTTCGACTCTGAAGTAAAGCTGTTCGCAAGTTATGAGGATGATGAATTCCTAGTCAACGCCCGAAACAACAACATCGCTTGGGCAGAAAACATGTTCAAGAAAAATGGCGTGAAATTCTCGCTAGAGCACGCCTCAGCTAAGGGAGGCGGTCTTGCAAAGCAATGCATCAAGTATGCTTCTCAAGTAAATGCCGACCTCTTAGTTATCCTTACAGATACAGGAGAGGTAAGCGTTTCGGAATTTGTTCTTGGAGCAGACCATGAAAAAATCATCAATAACGATGCTCAGATTGCCACAATGTGTGTTAATCCAGTAGCCAACCTATACAACATAGGCAACGTCTTGTTCATGTAATGAGAAGTACAAAAGCGGGCACTCCAAATAGAATCGTTGACTTTATATGCCTAACAACGGTCTCTGTTTTTTTGATTTCGGCAATTTCTTCTTGTGAGGAGACATGCTATGACGGAATAGAAAATCAGAATGAGGAGCAAGAGGATTGTGGAGGCCCATGTGTACCATGCGACACAACCAACGGAACCTGCTTTGACGGAATACTGAATCAAGGAGAGGTGGAGATAGATTGCGGAGGCCCGTGTAACGCTTGTATTACTGATACGACTGTTCTAGCACCTGATTTCATTTGTACAGGTACTGGGAGTAGCTCATACTTTCCTCTTTCAATCAATAGCTATTGGATTTACCTAATGCCGTCTAACGAATGGTTTCAGCTGGCCGTTATTGAGGAGACCCAACTTGGCAATGGCGAGTTTTATGCGCACATGATTACCACTGGTGCTTTTGGAACTATACATGATTATTATCGAGAAGAAAACGGGCAAACCTTCAAGTGGAACAATTCGCTCAGTACAGAGGAAGTGTATCTGCCGTCAAATCCTTCGGCAGGAATGAGATGGACTACAGCTGGTACAGATTCCATCGTTGTGGAAAGTATTTCTGAGAGTCTCAATTCACAGAATGGCTGTTCGTATGATGAGTTGCTAAAAGTGGTTTCATATTCAGCTGGATCTACTTCTGGCTCCAGCAGCTATTACAAACGAGGCTTAGGGTTAATAGAACTGTCCAGCGCATCAGCGTATTTAGATAGTGCGGTTGTTTATTGAGATTTGATTCGGGTTCAAATTGCCACGATTGGCGAATGATATAAATTCTAATCATTCCTATTTTCAATCCATGAAAACCACCGTCCGTATCCTCGCCATCCTAGCGCTCATTTATCTCATTCCAACCGCTTACCTCAATTACACAGAACCCGTGGAGCATTGGGATTGGGATGAGATCGATCTGAACGATATTCCCTTCCCAGAGAATTTCATTTGGGGAGTTGCTTCTGCGGCTCATCAGGTAGAGGGTGGGCACACATCAAACAACTGGGCTGATTGGGAGAACACAAGCTTTCCTGATGGCAGTCCGCACATTGCCCGTGGCGAGAAATGCGGCATTGCCTGCGACCATTGGAACCGCTATCCGGAAGACATCAAGCTGATGCAGGAACTGGGGGTGAAAAGCTATCGTTTCTCTGTTTCTTGGAGCAAGATTATGCCACAGCAAGGTGTGATTGACACCGCTGCCTTGCTGCATTACGTTGATGTATGTGATAGCCTGTTGATGGCTGGAATTCAACCAATGGTTACGCTGCACCATTTTGCGCATCCCATGTGGTGGGAAGAAAAAGGAGCGTTTGAAAAGGAAGAGAATATTCAAGATTTCGTTGATTTTTCTGAGGTAGTTTTCAATGCTTTAAAAGGTCGAGTTACATACTGGTGCACACTTAATGAACCAGCCGTTTTCGTCATTGCCGCATACTTCGATGGCAACTTCCCGCCAGGAAAACAGGATCCGAAACTCGCTGCTGAAGTTTTGAAAAACATGTATCTGGCACACGTAAAAGTGTATGAGAAACTAAAAACTCTGCCCGGTGGCGATCGGGCGCATATCGGCATTGTGAAGAACATGCACCAGATTGACCCCATGAACGATTGGAACCTCTTTGACCGACTGCTTTCGCGAACGGTTAATCAGGGTTTCAACGGGTCTTTTATCAGCACGTTTACCAAAGGCAAGTACAAATTCAGCTTTCCAACATTGGTCGATCTGGAGACGGATGTTCCCAACGCGCCCTACTCATTGGATTTTGTCGGGTTGAATTATTACAGCCACAACGCCATGGATTTTTCCTTCAATTTGGATGAGGCGCTGAAGACAAGAATGTACCCTGATGAAACGCCAACCGACATGGATTACACCATGTATCCTGAAGGGTTTTACCGTGCCATCAAAGAAATTTCGGTGCTTAACAAACCCATCATCATCACCGAAAATGGCGTGGCCGATGCAGATGACGACATGCGTGGCGAATTCATCAAAAAGTACCTCTACGCGGTCTCAAAAGCCATTGAAGATGGCTACGATGTGCGCGGTTATCACTACTGGTCGCTGATGGACAATTTTGAATGGAATCTCGGTTATGACGAGCGTTTCGGGCTGTATGAGGTTGATTTTAAAACACAGAAAAGAACCTTGCGCGAAGGCTCGAAGGAATATCAAAGGATTGTAAAGGCAAACTGACAGATTACCCCAGCCGTATGGGTTTGCCGCGGCAAACCCTAGCTACATGGATAAAATTAGGGCTTGATACATCAAGCCCTAACATGCCGATCTTTCTTAAATTCGACTGATGCGAGATTCACGTTACATTCTCCTCTGCCTGCTTGCCGGCATGGCTTTTCTCCTTTTTCTGACCAGCGCAGCATTCGGGCAATCACAGCATTGCCTGGCCGACCGTTACTCGCAGGATGCCCTGTTTGATAGCACCGAGATTCAAATAACAACAGATGTGCATTACGCCACATCCATGCGCTGGCCCGGAACGCAGATGGACAGCCTTCGGATGGACATTTATCAGCCCGACCCGAACATCGATTCCGTAGAAAAACGTCCGCTGATCGTTATGACGCACGGTGGTTCGTTTGCGGCTGGCACACGCTCCGCCATGGCCTATTACTGCATGGAAATGGCAAGGCGCGGCTATGTTGCGGCCACCATTTCCTACCGTTTGGGGTGGAATTGCCCTGTTGGAAACGGAGACCCTTGCATCATCTGCCAGGGGGAGGCGGGAAAGCTGAAAGTTGCCACGTATCGGGCGGTTCAGGACCATCGTGCGGCCATGCGGCACTTGGTTCATAACGCATCCGATTTTGGAATTGACACCTCTTTCATTTTCGTGCAGGGAGAAAGCGCGGGTTCCATCGCTTCGCTGAATTCTGTCTTTTGGGATCAGTCCGAAGCTGATGCGTGGTGCCCGACCTGCGTTGACAACGTTGGTGAGTTGGACACGGCCGGGAACAGCCACACCGACACCTACACCATCAAAGGCGTGGTGAACCATTGCGGAGCGGTGACGAATGCCGATATATTGGACGGCCCTCAGATCCCGGTCATCAGTTTCCATAACGACCCCGATTGCGTGGTGCCTTACGGTACAGGACAGGTGATAAACTGTTTGGGATGTTCAGCATTCTATTGGGCTTCTGGCTCCAATTCCATTCAAGCACGGCTGAATACGAATGGCATTTGCACACAACGACACGCACGGCAGGAATTCCTGCCCAACCACTGCACCTATTATGTGCAGCCGCTGCTCAAGAAGTCCACCTGCTTTCTGAAGGACATACTATGCGGAAACTGCTCGTCCGCCAACACGGTCAACGATTTCAGCATTCCCGACTGTGCCGCTGGCGAAATCGTTTCCATTACTGAGAATGAAGCTGCCCAATGGGTCCGATTGAACAGAAACCGACTGATATTCGAACCCCAGGTCAACGTTTCTTCCGTTCAGGTTTTTGATGTTTCCATGCGATTGCTGATGGAGCTTCCTGTGAATGGTTCAAACAGAATGGAACTTCCTGTTTCGCTGCGCGGATGCATGCTCGTGAGAATTGATGCGGAGAACCGTTCTTCTGAGGTGAAAAAGTGGTGCAGTTTCTAAATCGGTGCTCGAAGAGAGCTCCGAAGTTTTTGAAACAGGGCTGTCCGAAATGCAGTTTTTAAGAACGAATACGTCAAGTGTAGGGTGTCGCTCCTACGGAGCTAAAACGTGGAATAAATTCACTTTCTATCATAATACCGTCCCGTTGGGACTTTTTTAGTCCGCTTGGCGGACGGCATTATGGTAGCACATACGCTTACTGCTGCTCTCAAGCTCCATAGGAGCGAAATTTAATCGAAGAAATCAAATAGGTAGTTCTCATCAAATGAAACATCAAATTTCTGAAGTAGTTCCAAATACTCCTCTTTGAAACTTCTTTTTGCGTGATGCTTTTCTTGGTTCAGAATGTAATTGATTACCGTATCTCGTTGCGAACGCGAGTATGAAAAAGCACCATAGCCCTCTTGCCATTGAAAGTGCCCCCTAAGAAAACGGTTGTCATTAATCCATTTGGAAGAGCTGGCCTTCAGGTCTCGCATCACTTCTGAAATGTTCAAGGTCATGGGAAGTTCAAAGAAAACATGTACATGATCTGTCCATCCGTTAATTGCTAACGAATGAATCCCGAGATTCTTTAAAATGCCATGCATGTAGCGGAATAGCTGTGGTCTAACCTGCCCAGAAATCAGATTCTCATGTCCCTTGACCGCAAAAACACAATGGATATTGACCTGGGAGTATGTATTAGCCATAGACCGAATTTATGAATTTGGAGAATAAAACGTATCGCCCCTACAGGGCTTTGCTTATCTATTCCAGATTCGACTACCATAATTGCGCCCCGCTGGGGCTGCTCTTTACGTTAGTTCCGTAGGAACGTCATTATGGTAGAAAAAACGCATCACGCTTCACAAGCTCCGTAGGAGCGACACTAAACACGACAGATTTGCGTGTAAAACCCGTATTTCAAACACTCTGTTTTCAAAACCTCGGAGACCTGATTTAAAATTCCATCAATGATGGTGTTCCGATTCTTATCGTTTACGGCCATGGGCAGTTGCGCGGTTTAACCCTTAATTTTGGGTACTACCACGAATTTAGTGGAACTCATTGATGGCCGTGGCGTTTGAAAAAAATGCTTGTACTGCTGATACGAATTACGAATCGTGTACGACAAGAAATCCCACTTCCATTAAAATAACAGTAGAACCTTTTAGTAAAGGCTTGATGCATCAAGCCTTTACTTGCCCATCCTACCATTTGAGGTACTTTTGCAGCCTTGCAAATGAAGGAAAGCAGCACAGACAGACGCCACATCGCCATTCTCGGTTCCACAGGTTCTATCGGCACGCAGGCCTTGGAGGTGCTGGAGGCCAATCCTGATGCGTTTGAACTGGAAGTGCTGACCGCCCACGCAAAGGCAGACCTTCTGATAGAACAGGCGCTCAAATTCAAACCAAACTGTGTTGTAATTGGTGATGAAGCGCAATTCAAGAAAGTGCAGGATGCGCTTTTTGATGAGGGCATAAAGGTTTATGCGGGTGCTGATAGTTTGTCGCAAGTGGTGCAGATGGATGAGATTGATATCGTGCTGACCGCGCTGGTCGGCTACGCTGGTTTGCGACCGACATTGGCCGCAATTGAGGCTGGAAAACACATCGCGTTAGCGAATAAGGAAACGCTGGTTGTTGCGGGCGAAATTGTGACTAACCTCGCGAAGCAGAAAGGCGTGAATATCTATCCTGTGGATAGCGAGCATTCGGCCATTTTCCAATGCTTGGTAGGCGAGTTCCACAACCCAATTGAGAAGATTTACCTGACTGCTTCTGGCGGACCATTTCGTGGTCAATCGCGCGAGCAATTGGCCTCAGTTACCAAAGCACAGGCATTGAAACACCCGAACTGGGACATGGGCGCCAAGATTACCATCGACAGCGCATCAATGATGAACAAAGGCTTGGAAGTGATTGAGGCCAAATGGTTGTTTGGGCTGAAGAATGAGCAAGTTGATGTGATCGTGCATCCGCAAAGCATTATTCACAGTATTGTTCAGTTTGAGGATGGGAGTATGAAGGCGCAAATGGGATTGCCTGATATGAAGCTGCCAATTCAGTTTGCATTGGCGTTTCCAAATCGATTAAAATCCGACTTTCCGCGCTTCAACTTTCTAGATTACCCACAGCTTACTTTTGAACAACCAGATAAGCACACTTTCCGCAATCTTGGATTAGCATTTGAAGCTTTAGAACAAGGAGGAAATCAGCCTTGCATCCTCAATGCCGCCAACGAAATTGCGGTGGACGCCTTCCTGAAAGACAAGGTGAGTTTCCTTGGCATGTCTGACGTTATTGAACAAAGCATGCAGAAGGTGTCTTTCATAAAAAAACCTAATTACAACGACTATGTGGCAACAGATGCGGAAACTCGCA
>Ga0316208_1001976_pt1 | contig 17796 bp, 15 predicted proteins | sample 3monopyrite_MG_FD_204944 | JGI IMG/M metagenome (GOLD analysis project Ga0316208, IMG submission 204944) | Microbial mat bacterial communities from mineral coupon in-situ incubated in ocean water Damariscotta River, Maine, United States -... | ecosystem: Environmental > Aquatic > Marine >...
TTCTGCTGTTTCTGACTCTGTAGATTCTACTGCTTCGTCAATTTTTGTCTCAACATCTTGATTTTGTTCTGTTTCGCTCATTCCTAACTCCGAAAAATATTATCTTTGCTTTATATAGGGCCATTTATTCTGAACTCAAGAGAGAACCTAATAATTTTGCAGTGACATCGACTAGCGGAATGACCCTGTCATACGCCATACGGGTTGGCCCGATGACGCCCAGAACCCCCACGACTTCCTCGCTCACTTTATAAGGCGCAGTAATCACCGAGCAACTCTCAAAAGCGGAATAACCCGATTCCTCACCAATGAAAACTTGCATACCCTCAGCCTTAATGGATTGATCCAACACGTGCAATACGTCACGTTTGGTATTAAACGCTTCAAATAACTGGCGCAATTTTTCCATATTGGCCATTTCGGCATATTCCATAAGATTCGTTTGCCCGGCCATGACAAAATCATCATTATTTTGATCTTCAACGACATTATCCGTCATTTGAATGGCCATTTTCATAATGTGCTGCATGTCATCGCGTTCTTGTTTCATCGTATCGAGAACGGATTGACGAATCTGTGATAAATCTTTGCCGATAAACGCCTGATTCAGGTAATTAGCGGTCTGGAGCAGTTCAGGCTCGGTGAATGCACGATCAGTATGAATGACACGATTCTGCACCTCCTGTTCATTCACCACCAAAATGACCAGAATACGGTTTGAAGTTAAAGGTAAAAACTCAATATGCCTTAAAATGACTGCTTCACGCCGTGGAATCGTCACAACACCAGCCATTTTGGTCATCCCTGATAACATCGAAGATGCTTTTGCAATCAACCCTTCCTGAGAATCATCAATTCCCATTTCCTGACGCAAATTTTCGACCGCTTTACCCCGTAGTGGCTTTACCGCCACCAAGTTATCAACAAACAGGCGGTAGCCCTGTGGTGTAGGAATGCGACCCGCTGAGGTATGCGGTGAAATAATCAGCCCCAAGTCTTCTAAATCAGACATCACATTGCGGACTGTCGCAGGGCTTAGATTAATTTGCTCATCATTCGACAACGTCTTAGACGCAACAGGCTGTCCATCATTAATATATTGCTCCACCAAAACCTTAAATAGTTGCTGAGAGCGTTCATTGAGATTGTTTAATGTCGAGTCAGTAGACACTTTTTTTTATTCCAGCAAATGGTTAGACGAAACAAGAAAATAGCACTCTTGTACAATGAGTGCTAATAAAAATTAGCCGATTTTCCACTTTATGCTCCAGCTTTTACCTCGATGACAAATAATTGTCGAAGATTGGCTAAATGAGGTCTACCTGTGCTAATTTATCTATACGCTTCACAGCCTGAACATTTAAAATAAAATAAAATATATTATAAAGTAAAGTACATTCATGACAGAACGCAAAAACAGCTTTAATACTATTGGCCTCATCGGCAAGTTTGCAGACACCAGTGTCTGCTCAACACTATTGGCTCTTTCACGTATTTTAATCGATCGTGGCTGCACCGTTTATCTTGAGCGTGAAACGTCTCGCAACATGGATGAGCATGATTTAGAAATCATTACCCGACATGAAATTGGTAAACGTTGTGATCTTGCTGTCACGGTTGGCGGTGATGGTACGTTGCTCGATGCGGCACGTGGGCTGGTTAATTTTGAAGTCCCTATTCTCGGTATTAACCTGGGTCGATTAGGTTTTCTTGTTGATATTTCACCTAACGAAATGTCTATGCGCATTACTGAAATTCTTGATGGTGAGTTTGAAGAAGAGCACCGCATTCTATTAAATACGACCATTGAGCACAGTGACAACCCAACCAGTGAAAGTGATGCGTTTAATGACGTTGTTATTCACAAGTGGGAAGTTGCGCGCATGATTGAAACGGAAACGTATATCAATGGTAAGTTTCTTAACAGCATGCGTTCAGACGGCTTAATTGTTTCAACACCAACAGGCTCAACAGCGTATGCGCTTTCAGGTGGTGGCCCTATTTTAGAACCGGATATGGATGCCATGGTTTTAGTGCCTATTTGCCCGCACACCATGAGTTACCGACCTATTGTTATTGCCGGCGATAGCGTGATTGAAATTATTGTAAAAGAAAATCAAAATTCTCATGCACAGGTAACCTGTGACGGACAGATCAACCTGGGGGTTGTCTCTGGCGATAAAATTACTATCAAGAAAAAAGATAAAGTCGTAAAGCTTATTCATCCCAGACAACATAATCATTACGAAATATTGAGAGCAAAGCTCCACTGGGGCGAACACTTTTAGAGAATACTGTCATTGCGAGGCGGTTTTTTATGCCGAAGCAATCTCCAAGTTAAGTACTCATAACTGAAAGATTACCGCAGTCACTCTCGTTCCTTCGCAATGACCGGTTACCTTTAGTTACCAACAAGATTATAATAACCAAACTATGCTAACTCACATTCACATCTGGAATTTTGCTATTGTCGAAGCACTCGACATTGAACTCGAATCAGGGCTTTCAGTTCTTACGGGGGAAACCGGCGCGGGTAAATCTATTTTACTTGATGCGTTAGGTTTAGCATTAGGTGACCGGGCAGACAGTACGGTTATTCGTCATGGTGAAAGCCGGGCAGAAATTAGTGTCACTTTTGATACCCGTCAGGCAAGCAATGCTGAAACATGGTTAAAAAAGCATGAGCTTGATAGTGAACATGAATGCATTATTCGACGCACGGTAAATGAAAAGGGTCCGTCTAAAGCTTTTATCAATGGTAAGCCTGCCACGGTGCAACAACTTCGCGAACTGGCAGAAATGCTGGTTGATTTACACGGCCAGCATGAACATCAATCATTAATGAAATTAGATGTGCAACAGCAGCTACTCGATGATTACGCCAAACATTCTGATCTGGTAAATAAAGTGAGTGCTGCATTTAAGGAGTGGAACAAACTTAACACCGAATTTAAAAAATTAAGTTCCGCTAAAAATGAACAGGATCATCGCTTAGATTTATTAAAGTATCAGGTTAACGAGCTTGAAGCACTGAACTTACAGCAAGATGAATCAAAAAATTTAGATATTGAATACAAACGCTTATCGAATGCGAGTCAGTTATTACAAACAACCGAGCAAACGTTACAAGCCTTAGAAGATAACGATAAAGGTTCAATGTCACAACAGCTAAGTCAGTTTACTTCAGAATTACAAATGCTGGGGAAAACAGATAACAAGTTAAATGATATCGCTAATTTACTCGATAACGCACAGATTCAAATTAATGAAGCCAGTAGTGAATTACATCAATATGTCGATAGCCTTGAGCTTGACCCACAACGATTAAGTTTTCTCGATGAACGTATCAGTACTGTTCACAATCTTGCGCGTAAACATCAGGTCAATCCGGATGCGCTTCCTGAATTGTTTGATAACTTGCAAAAAGAACTCGATTCAATTGAAAACGCAGACGGGCATTTGGAAAAGTTACAACAAGACATTGCTGTCACAGCCAATAATTACCAGCAAGCTGCGAGTGCATTAAGTAAAAGTCGCATAAAAGCAGCAAAAACGTTATCCACTAAAGTCAGTGAAAATATGCAAGAACTGGGAATGGAAGGTGGTGCTTTTGAAATCGCATTAAATTCTTATACAGACGATTCTTTTCACGCTAATGGCAATGAACAAATTGAATTTCTTGTTAGCGCAAACCCCGGCTCACCGGCAAAATCACTGAGCAAAGTTGCTTCAGGTGGTGAAATTTCCCGAATCAGTTTAGCGATTCAGGTGATTGCTGCTGAATCAACACGAATCCCGACACTTATTTTTGATGAAGTGGACGTGGGTATCGGCGGTCGTGTTGCAGAAATTGTTGGTTTAAAACTCAAACAGTTGGCAAGCCACCGGCAGGTTATTTGTGTCACCCACCTTGCTCAGGTAGCCGCATTAGGTGAGCATCATTTACAAGTCAGTAAACAATCTGATACTGCGGCAACCATCAGTCAGATAAACTATCTTGATCAGGCACAACGCGTTAAAGAGCTGGCTCGCATGATGGGTGGAATTGAAATTACTCAGCAAACCTTATCCCATGCAGAAGAAATGTTAGGGCAAGTTGGAAACGGTTAAAAACTAAACACCTTTCTGACAATCGCCACACACGCCATATATATAGAGTGAGTGATCTGTCATGGCGTAGCCCTTTTCTTTAGCAATCTTTTTCTGCCTATCTTCAATAGTTTCATCAACAAATTCATCGACTTTACCGCATTTCACACAAAGTATATGATCGTGATGTTTGCCCTGTTCCATTTCAAAAACAGATTGTCCGCCTTCAAAGTGATGGCGCACCACAAGACCAGCCGCTTCAAACTGAGTTAAAACGCGATAAACCGTTGCCAAACCTACTTCTTCGCCACTTTCCAGCAAGGCTTTATAGACATCTTCTGCACTCATGTGACGTACTTTACTGTTTTCGAGAAACTCCAGAATTTTCAATCTCGGTAGCGTCGCTTTTAAACCGGCACGTTTTAATTCATTACTGTCCATGATTCCTCGCAAAGTAGTCGCACAATAGGGTATGATTCGTTTTTTAATCCTCGCATATTGGAACGAAAATGAGAAGAGTTCTCATTCTTATTATTAGTCTGTTTTTTAGTCAACTTTTGGCAAGTTGCGCCTATAAGCCTGACGTTCAACAAGGGAATACCTTTGATGATAAACAGCTGTCTCAACTTAAAGTTGGAATGACCCAGCAACAGGTTCTTTTTGTAATGGGCGCAGCTTTGTTACAAGATCCTTTTCATAAAAACCGTTGGGATTATCTATACACCTTTTCTAAAGGCCAGAACAAAACAAACCGGCGTTTGCTGACATTACATTTCAAGAATAAAATCTTGTCAAAAATTGATGATAGCCAGATAAAGGAAATCACCTTAAAGTGATTTTGAATTATTGCCGCGCTATCGCTCGCAATGACAGTTATTTTTTTTGGGCCTCTTTTTTCTCGGCGCGTTTACGACGTGATTCTTTTGGATCGGCAATTAATGGACGGTAAATTTCGACACGATCTTTATCGCGTAATACTTGATCGGCTTTAGTCGCTTTACCAAATATACCTAACTTATTTTTCGTTAAATCTATATCACTAAACTTTTCTAAAATCCCGGAAAGTTTAACTGCCTCCTCAACGGTTGTGCCCTGCTCGACATCTAACGAAATCAACACCTGTTCTTCAGGTAACGCATAGGCAACCTCTATAAAATATTTTTCCAAGTTATCCATATACAGTATCCGCTCGTTTCATAAATGCATCGACTAAGTTACTTGCGATTTTACTAAATATTGGCCCTAAAGTAATACTAATAATTTTACTGGAAAATTCGAATTCCAGGTTTAACGATACTTTACACGCGCTTTCGCCTAAAGGTTCAAATAACCAAACACCATCCAGGTTTTTAAAAGGACCATTCAGCAGATGCATTTCAATTTTATCAAAAGCAGTATTTTTATTTTGCGTGGTAAATTCTTTATTCAAACCACTATGAGAAATAAACAGACTGGCTTCAACATTATTTTCATCCCGAAACAATTCTGTCGCTTTACCACACCAGGGTAAAAAATCTGAATAAGCTTCAATATCATCAACGAGTTTAAACATTTGCTCAGGTGAATAATTTACCAAAGCACTTTTATTAATTGTTGTCATAAATTTGTTTTATTTTAAAAAAGTCCGGTTATATTTAAAAAAACCATCGCCACTAATAATGGACTGACATAGCGAACCATGACATGCCAGACAGGATAGATATATCGGTTGTGAAATGAAAACTCACGTTCCGTTGAGTCCTGTTCCATGACCCATCCGGCAAAAATCGAAATCAATAATCCACCAATAGGTAACATGATACTCGCCGTTAAAAAATCTATAATTTGAAAAAGAGTATAGTTAAAAATACCGGCCTTTAATTCCATATCACCAAATAGTGATTCAAAAATATCACCCAGCGTTGTTCCCGTCATGGAAAAAATAGTGGCTAAACCAATAAACCAGATTACCACACCGGTCCAAACGCTGGCTTTAATACGTCGCATACCTTTGCTTTCAATTAACCATGCAATAGTTGGCTCGATTAAAGATATTGCTGAACTTAATGCGGCAAAAAATAGTAAGGTAAAAAAAAGTGTTCCTATGAACGTTCCACCAGCCATACTACCAAATGCGAGGGGTAAGGTTTCGAAAATTAAACCAGGCCCAATAGCAGGATTTAAATCGTTGACAAAAACAAGGGGGAAAATGGCTAAGCCGGCGAGTAATGCAACAACGGTATCAAGGCTAACGATGATTAATGTCATTTGACCAATAGAAACGTGACGGTTCAGGTATGAACCATACATCATAATTGCTCCCATACCTAAGCTTAAGGTAAAGAAAGCATGCCCCAATGCAACCATCATTGGCTTCCAGGTAAATATTTTTTCACCATTAGCATCCATTAAATACTGCCCTAACTCACTGCGGGCATAAAAAAACTTATCTGCATCCGGGGTAAACATGAAATCAAGTGCTTGCTGAAAACCACCTGAATTCATTGCATAAAAAACTAAAAATACCAGAATAATAAAAAGTGCCGGCATTAAAAAGCTCACCGTTTTTTCTATCCCCCCTCTTACGCCTTTTGCAACCGCAAGTACGGTTATGCTCATGAAGATGGTATGCCATGCAAGTAGTTTTTCCGGTTCAGAAACGAGTGAATTTAAAATACTTTTAATACCATCAGCCGTTTGATGATTAAAAATGCCTGAGCTGGCACGGAAGCTATACGCTAAAACTTCTCCCGCGATCACACTGTAATAGGAAAGGATTAAGCACCCCGCGAGCATGCCACTCCAACCCAATATACGCCAGGCAGGATGACCGCCTGCTTCAAGCGATAATTGCGTCATTGTATTAACAGGACTTTGTTTGCCGCGCCGACCCAGGGCAATTTCTGCCAGCATAATAGGCAAACCGATTAAGGCAATACAAACAAGATAAGCCAAAATAAAAACACCACCACCATATTCACCGGTGATGTAGGGAAACTTCCAGATATTACCTAAACCAACAGCAGAGCCCACTGCGGCTAAGATGAAAGTTGATTTGCTTGACCATTCATGTTTCATCATACATTGCCTTTACTGAACCTCACGATCCAGCTCACCACTTTTCAGTTTTAGTAAGTAGCTTGATAAAGCGTCTCTTACTTTGCCATGCAATATGTATAAGCCAATAAAGTTAGGCAATGCCATGCCAAGAATTAATAAATCACTGAAATCAAGAATATTACTCGCACTGGTTATTGAGCCCAGTACAATAAAAATAATAAAGATAATACGGTACGCCATGGTTGAGCTTTCACCAAACATATACGTCCAGCAGCGTTCACCATAATAAGACCACGAAATCATTGTGCTGTAAGCAAATAATACGACTGAAATTGAAAGAACAATCGGGAACCAGGAAATTTCTTTTCCAAAGGCTTCTGAAGTTAACGCGGCGCCAGCTTTATTTGCTACTAAAGCCGCAGTCTCAGGACTGTTATAGACACCCGTAATGATGATGACTAACGCCGTCATAGTACAAATCACGACAGTATCAATGAAGGGTTCCATTAACGCAACAATACCTTGTCGTACCGGGTACGCCACTTTCGCAGCTGCATGTGCAATTGCAGCAGAACCAATACCTGCTTCACTCGAAAATGCCGCACGTTTAAAGCCTTGTACCAACACACCAATAAGACCACCCATACCTGCCGCCGGGGTAAAGGCTTCTGTTATAATTTTTCCCACGGCATCCGGAATCATCGTCGCGTTACTTAAAATAATCCAAACACAGGCAAGAACATAAATAGTGACCATTGCAGGGACGATAGCTTCTGCAGTATGTGCAATACGACGAATACCACCGATAATAACAACCCCAACCAATGTGGCCATGACGACGCCATAAATCCACGGTTGTTCCGCTAACAAAGGAATTTGTATTTTCACTGCGGTTAATGATTGACTCACCTGAAAGGCATTACCTGCACCTAATGAACCGCCTATCGTCAACACACAAAAAATAATTGCTAACACCTTACCCGTTTTTGCCCAGCCTTTATCGGCTAAACCACGGGAAAGATATTCCATCGCGCCACCCATAATATGGCCATCCGGTCTTACTTCGCGATACATTTGCGCAAGCGTGGCTTCGGTAAACTTTGATGTCATACCTAAAAATCCCGCTATAATCATCCAGAATGTTGCACCGGGGCCGCCAATCATAATGGCGATAGCGACACCGGCAATATTCCCCAAACCGACCGTTGCTGATAATGCCGTGGTTAATGCCTGAAAAGAGGTCACCTCGCCTTCTGTACCAGGAGTAGAATATTTACCACGTAATATATAATAAGCGTGACGAAACACGCGTAGATTGATAAAGCTCATTCTTATAGTAAGAAAAACCGCACCCACTACAAGCCAGGCAACAATAAACGGCATTTCTTCAACGCCAGGTAAGACATCAAAGAAAAAAACAGCCGCCAAATAGCCATTAATAACACCAAATAAATCATTCAATGCTGTTGATGTTGTCGCAGGTTCTGCTGCCATAACCAGGTTACTGGAAAGCACCAGTAGCAAAGCGATAAATAATTGTTTTAGGTGAAAATTATTATTATTATTTTTCACATTAATGAGTCCTTATATATTTAAGAGCAGTGAAAGATGTAGTTTGAACCTTTCAAAACAATACTAAAGAAGGTTAATTTCACAACTTAACTATACCTCACACACTCCTATTCCGGCAGTGTTTTAAACTGCCAGATAGGCAAATTATCTGTATAATCCCGAATTATGAGCAATTCCAAAAAAGACAAATCATCCAATTCCAATACAATCGTGCTTAATAAAAAAGCACGACATGACTTTACTCTGGGTGAGCGCTTTGAAGCTGGAATTATGTTGCAAGGCTGGGAAGTTAAAAGCCTGCGCGCCAAAAAAGTTCAAATTCGTGACAGTTACGTTTTCATAAAAAATAATGAAGCATGGTTAAGCTCTACTGTAATCACCCCGCTGGAAACAGCGTCAACCCACATACACCCCGAACCGCAACGCATGCGTAAATTATTACTGCACCGCGATGAAATCACTAAACTGATAAGTGCTGTCGAACGAAAAGGCTATACGTTAGTTGCAACAGCAATGTATTGGAAAAAAGGACGAGCTAAACTCGAAATCGCACTGGCAAAAGGTAAAAAAGAACATGATAAGCGTGCGTCTGAAAAAGACCGGGACTGGAAACGTGAAAAAGCAAGAATGCTTAAATCATCATAACTAACCGGTTAAAAATTTACGCACATATTCCAGTTCATTCGAAATTTTTTCTATTTCTGCATCTCTGTCAGCATATTTTTCTTTACGTAAAAGCATTTCAAAACTCTCACAAACTTTGAATAGCTTTTTTGCTCCCATAGTACCACTGCTGCCTTTTAAACTATGAACATCCTGAATGAGTTTTTCAAGATCATCAGAGTTATTAATAATTGATTTTTTTAATGCAGCACTTCTTTCTATATATGTACTTACCAAATCATCGTAACCTTCACCCATCATGTTTTTTAAACCATTAACAATGTCCACATCAATATTTGATGTGTCGACAACAGAAACCGTATTCGTTTGATTCATTTCCGCTTCTGTATCAGTTTGATGCGCCCATTTAATTAACGCATCACGAAGTTCGTCGGAAGAAAAAGGTTTGGCAAGGTGATCATCCATACCCGCTTTATAATAACCTTCTACATCTTCTTGCATTATGTTTGCTGTCAAAGCAATTATCGGCATATGTTCATTTTCTTTTTCTAATGCTCTAAACTGTATTGTTGTATCACAGCCGTTTAACTCGGGCATATTTATATCCATCAGCACTATATCAAACTTATTCTTTTTCAAAACATCTAATGCAAGCAAGCCATTGTCTGCAATGGATACTTTACACCCCATATTCTCCAGCATACCTTGCGCAACCATTTGATTGACTTCATTATCTTCAACTAACAAAACATTTGCATTTATAATCTCATCTTCATCATCTTCAAATAGAACGTACTTTTGCTCAACCGCAGATACAACATAGGCATGCACCTGCCTTGTTTGCAGTGGTTTGATGAGCGTATTAAAGACACCTATATAATTTACTTTTGTTGCTTCAGTACAAATTACAGCTACATTAATTGACTGATGAATCAGTTTCGATAATTTTTCCTGTGACGCAGAATTTTTAGACAAAATCGCTTCATCGACAAACAAAATATTATTTTTAGCACTGTTATAATCAGAGAAATCAGGAAGCGCAAGCACGTTTTCAACAGATGAAAATATCCTGTAATTAAGGTTAAGTCTTATAAAGATTGATTCTGCAATGTTGCAAGCTTCCGTATTTTCATCAACAAAAAAAATGTTTGTTTTATTGAGTGTTTCTTGCTCAAACGAATACACGTTTTCCACTTCAATTACCCGTTTGAATTTAACTGTAAAATAAAATTCGCTTCCTTTTCCTAATGTTGATTTCACATGAACATCACCGCCCATCATTTGAGTTAATCTTTTACATAAAGCCAGACCAAGGCCGGTACCACCATAGTGCCGTGTTGTATTAGTTTCTGCCTGTTCAAAAGATTCAAATATTTTCTCCAGCGCATCCTCTGCTATACCAATACCACTGTCTTTAATTTTTACTAATATTTCCAGCTCGTTATTTTCTTCATTGTTCAGCTCCAGACTCAGTTTTATTTCTCCCGCTGCAGTAAATTTTTTTGCATTTCCTAATAAATTCATAACTACTTGCCAAAATCGGGTCTTACCGCCATACAAAAAAACTGGTATTTCAGGATCCAGATATACAAGCAGCTCTACCCCTTTTGCCTGTAACTCAAGCGAGAATAATGAAACCAGATCATCAATTGTATCGACGATATTAAATTTTTCTTCTTCGATTTGCAGTTTTCCTGACTCATATTTTGATAAATCAAGAATATCATTAAGAATAACCAACATATTATTACCAGAATTTTTGGCGGTATTAACGTAGTTGAGTTGTTTTTCATCTAACTCCGTTGCTCTTAATAATTCCATCATACCTAACACCCCGTTCATGGGTGTTCGTATTTCATGACTCATGTTTGCCAGAAATTCGGAGCGTGCCTTGCTGGATTGTTCTGCGCGTAATTTCGCGGCCTCAAGTTCTTTTGTTCGTTCTGATACTTTATCTTCGAGGTTACGTGCATGGTCGGTTAATTGTTCTGTTAATTGAAGGTTATCAATACTAAAAACAGTAATTGACAAAATAAGTTGTAATATATCCAGGGTTACCCCGCTCACATCACCTTTATCTTTTGCGTTGGCGATAAACATGCCATGTATTCGACGCTTGGTTGATAATGAAACCAACACCTGGTTATATCCTGAGTCTGGACCACTAACGACAACAGGACGGGTATTATTTAATGCCCAGGCAAACGTCCCGTTATTAATATGTTGTTCTACATCCTGCTCAATTAATTGTTGTGCCGATTCCGGATAACAAAACGACTGTTTAAAATCAATTAAATCTTTTATTTTATAAAAAGCAAACGAGTCGAAATAATCCAGTATTTTTAATTTTTCGGCTAACATATTCAGAACATCATCAACAGTATCATCTGTATTTAAAGACAGCAGGTCATTACTTATAGATACAACTGATGAAATCCCATCGTGTATAAAATTAAAAATATTATTAAGATTTTTTTTATTAAAGTCAGCCACTATTCTTACCCAAGAATAAATTTAACAGCTTCAGTATATTGAACATTTAATTGTTCAATAACAGAACTTAATATTTCAATATCCAAATCTAATGCCTGCCATGCTTTTTCATTTAAGGTTGGTACAAACATTTCACCGCTTGAACCAAATTGGAGCGCATGTGCCAGAATATCTGCAATATGGATAATGCCGGGACCAGTAATATCGCCTGATGAAAAAGACGGCATATGATGATAATGAACAGTTGAAATAATATCTTCTGGCAACTTCCATTTTTTTAATAACATTGCACCTAATTTTGCATGATCAAAACCCAGAACTTCCTTTTCAACCTTATGCATTAATTCATTTGTTTTCGTACATTGTGTAATAATTTCAACTGCATATTTGGGTGCTTCAACAAATATAATGAGTTTACCGATATCATGTAATAATCCGGCAGTAAAAAACCGTTCTATATTTTGTTCATGTCGTGATGCTGCTAAAATTCGTGCTGTTGTTGCAACCGCAATACTGTGTCGCCAGAACATATCCATATCAATAACATCTTGTGGAATGTCTTTGAACATGGCAACGATCGAACAACTTAAAATAATTTCACTGAGTTGTTTATGTCCAATAATCGTAATCGCTTTAGATATCGTATCGATCTTAGAAGGAAAATTAAATAAGGCACTGTTGGCAATCATTAGCACTTTCGCTGCTAACGCTGAATCCTCGGAAACAATATTTTCCAGATCCTGATTAGAGGTTAAAGGATCTTTTATCGCTTCACTAAACTTCAATGCCACAGCCGGGAGAGCGGCTACCTTTAAAACATTCGCTACAATGCGCTCTGCATCCAATGCCATACTACTCTCCTAATTGTTCAACAAAAAAACGAACAGATTCATCTACCAACTCTTTAACAAATGGCACATTCATATCATTATGCTGAAAGCGGGTTTTAACCTGTTCTTCTATCGCATGATAGACTTCAGGTGAAATTTCAATTCTATTAATATCTTCAGGTATGTCGTCATCACTGATTTCAACACTTATCACCCCCCATGCATTTAACGCCTTAATATGCTTTTCGACTAGCTCACACCCCTTGCCAAGTAAAAAACGGCCATTCGGGTCACACACATCGGCTGTTAAAGTCATGCCGACTTCCAGCTCTTTTACTTTTATTTTTGCCATAGTTCGTCCAGATAAAATTAACGTCTATTCGTCTCATTATCGGCACTTTTTGGTATTTCTTTACAAAATTCACCATTCCCACACTTTAATTTGAGTTTTTAGGCCACATAATATTAAAACTGACTTCTATACAATTATTCGGTAAAATTGGAGTCTTAAGTACTAAAGGGGGCGACACGGCTTCGACGTGGATTGCGAAACTTGAGGTGCATGCCGAGTGACAGATTAGCTCGTAAAACTAGCTGTAACACATATAGTTGCAAACGACGACAACTACGCTTTAGCTGCCTAAACACCAGTTTTAAAGCCCTCTGCCTGGCAAGTGCTTATGCTTCCAGATCACAGGGGTCACTAACATAAGATCGCGCGAAAAGTACGTCTGGGACGGATCCGCTAAAACTTACCAGAACAGCCGTTTGTGATCCCTGCCTGTCGGGCAGCAACCGGTTAAAATTAAAGACAGAATAAGCATGTAGATCTGATAGCAGAGAATTTGCGGACGCGGGTTCGATTCCCGCCGCCTCCACCAAACAAGAAAACCAACTAATTGTTTTAGTTGGTTTTTTTATTTAAATAAGATCAACCAGTGACTAATTATTAGTCACTATTCAGCATGATTAAGCATAGTTTGGTCACTTTATCGGTCACTAAAGATCAACAAATAATACCTTTAAAAGACAATTTTTGTAGTTAATGTATAACAAATTTGTAATGGAAGTACTAAATTTAATACATAATAAAAGAACAATTTCTAATGCCTACAGTTTGACCAGTAAAATCAGATCATTCAATTAATGAAGTTGTTTTTGTATTAAACTTTTCACAGCCATTCTCAGAAAAGAGCTTACACTCACTAATAGAATTAGAAGATTTAGTAAATGATCAATTACCCAAGTTGGAACAAAATGAAGGGGCTGGATTTCAAATAAAACCTGATGGTCAAATAGAAGCGCAGCTATCAAGATTGCTATCATTAGCTTTTAAAAATTTTAATATCAAAGGTGAGTTTGATTGGGCACTACGTGCAGAAGGAAATTTCATTGCGATAAACTGTTTAGATTACAGTGGTGGTTGGAAAGAAATTTGGCCAAAAGTCCAAAACTTTTTAAACCTTACAGTAAACAAACTGATAAGCACTGAAAATCCCCTTGAAAGTATAGCTTTGCAGTATATAGATCGTTTTATTTATGAAGGGCAAATAGAATGGTATAAAACATCCACCATTTTTAATAATGAATCGCCATACTTAAATAAAAAAGTGACTGGTTCAGGACCTTTGTGGAACTACTTATCCCGTGATTCAGGCTCAAAACGCTTTTTTCAGTATTCTTAACCGTATTTGTTTTTCAATTTCAATTACGGAAAACATTATTATTCCAACAGCTATAATCAATAAGCCATCTAGTAAACCAATCGCTTCTGTTTCAAACACGCTTTGAAGCCATGGTACATAAGTAATAGCGAACTGCCCGATAGTAACAGCAATGACTGAGATCCATATAACACGTGTTCCACATATTGCTTTCCAGGTTAACGACGGCCCATACATATTGCGGATAAAGAAAAGATGAAATATTTCCAGTACAACCAGCGTATTTAAGGCCATGGTACGCGCCAGGTTTTCTGAATAACCCTGTAAAATGGCATATTCATAAATACTAAATACACCTAATAGAAACAGGCCGGCTACCAGAACAATATGCCACATAAGACCACCACTTAGCAGTGCTTCTTTGCGAGACCTAGGTGGCCGTTGCATGGTGTTTTCTTCTGTTGGTTCGAAGGCCAGTGCGATACCAAGCGTCACCGCAGTTATCATGTTGATCCACAATATTTGGATTGGCGTGATTGGCAGGCTCAATCCAAGGATTAACGCGAGGATAATAGTCATTGCCTCACCGGCATTGGTTGGTAATGTCCAACTGATTACTTTTTTTATATTATCGTATACTGTTCGACCCTCGCGCAGAGCTGCAACAATGGATGCAAAATTATCGTCAGCTAATACGATTTCGGACGCCTCTTTCGCTGCTTCGCTGCCGCTTTTCCCCATGGCAATTCCGACATCGGCACGTTTAAGCGCGGGGGCATCATTAACGCCATCACCAGTCATTGCCACAGTCATTCCATTCTCTTGCAATGCCATGACGAGACGTAATTTATGTTCAGGGCTTGTGCGTGCAAAGATCCCGGTGTCACGTACAATAGATTCGAGCTCGGCATCATCCAGTTTATCCAACTCTGTGCCGGTTAATATATTGTCAGTATTTTTCAATCCAAGTTGTTTGCCAATAGCAACTGCAGTGATAGCATGATCGCCGGTAATCATTTTGACATCAATGCCAGCATCATGGCACTTGGTGATTGCTTCAATTGCTTCCTGCCGTGGTGGGTCGATGAAACCAGCCAGGCCCAGCAATACTAGTGATTCTTTTATATCAACCTGTTCAAGTACAGTATGTTCAGGTTTCACTTCTTTAGCGGCGAAGGCAAGAACACGCTGACCTTGAGCCGCAATTATATTGGCTTGTTCGTTCCAGTAAGCAATATCCAGTGGTTTGGTTTCATTACTGCCAGTATGTTGTTTCTGGCACATAGCAAATATCGTCTCTGGCGCGCCCTTTATAAAAATGAATGCATGATTTTCATGGTCATGGTTAAGTGTCGCCATGTATTTATGCTTGGTATCGAAAGGGATAACATCAGTGCGTGTCCATTGATTACGTATCTCGGTACCATCTATTCCGGCTTTGTTGGAAAAAGCCAACAAAGCGGTCTCCATCGGATCGCCGAGTCCTGTCCACACATCTTCTTTTTTTATCAGTTCCGAATCATTGCAAAGGGCAGACACACGTCCTAATTCCTGTAACGCCGGATGTTCTGTCACAAAGACTTCGTGGTCATTGATTGTTATATCGCCCAGGGGTTCGTAACCAGTCCCATGGATATTAAAGTGTTCAAGGCTTGTGACAATCGTGGCGACGATCATTTCATTTCGTGTGAGAGTGCCAGTCTTGTCGGAACAGATCACTGAGACTGAGCCAAGTGTTTCAATAGCGGGTAGTCGTCGAACGATAGCATTACGTCGTGCCATGACCTGCACACCCACTGCCAATGTGATGGTCAACACTGCAGGCAAACCTTCAGGAATGGCAGCGACCGCAATACCAACGACCGCCATAAACAAATTAGTAAAGTCGTGATGCAGTACAAAATAACCAAGGAATAAGATCAATGCCGCAATGCCAAGAATAAACAAGGTAAGCCATCGGGCGAAAACAGCTATTTGCGCTACTAATGGCGTATTCAGGGTCTGCACTTCCGAGAGTAAACCACTTATACGTCCGATTTCTGTCTGTGAACCTGTGGCAACCACCACTCCCATCCCCTGTCCACTTGTGACTGTGGTACCGCTATATCCAATACAGAAACGATCGCCAAGTGGTGCATCAGTTGCGACTGGTTTGGAATGTTTATCAACAGCCATAGACTCGCCGGTCAATATTGATTCCTGGATCTGCAAACCATGAGTTTTTAATAAGCGTAAATCGGCTGGCAACTTGTCACCTGCATCGAGCAAGACAATGTCACCGGGTACCAGTTGTTCACCTTTTACGGTTTGGCGCTTACCTTCACGAATGACCGAGGCGCGCAATGCAAGCATGTGCCGGATAGCATCCATTGCTTTTTCTGCCTTGCCCTCCTGCAAAAAACCAATAACAGCATTGATAATTACCACAGCAACAATCACAAATGTATCGACCACATGACCAAGTAGTGCTGTAATAGCAGCCGCGCCCAGAAGTACATATATAAGAATATTATGAAAGTGATGAAAAAATCGCAGTAGTACATTACGGCGCATGGGCTCTGGCAGCTTATTGAGCCCAAAGGTAGTTAGCCTTTGGTTTGCGTCAGCCTCACTCAAACCCAAGTGCGTTGTCTCCAATGCAGATAATGTCTGTTCAGAGGTTTTGTTATGCCAGTTATGAATATTTTTCATTGACTCATTATCGGCTTAATGTCCGCTTTCGGGAAGAATAAAGTAGTATTTACTACTGTCGCCTTTGGGTCGCATGCAGTCTGTTAAAAATATATTGCGAATGGCTGCATTAAGCACACTTTATCAGTTTACCAATTGTCAGCCCATATAGAAGCTCTATTCTTCACTTTGTAAGATTAGGTCTGAACTACTACAGATTAGTCATCCAGTAAGGGTTAACTTGCTGTCTGGTCATTATATGGTCGCCCATACATTGTATATTATTGATTTCATGAAATATTTTATACAAATATGGAAATTCGATTCCCGCCGCCTGCAATAGCGGAAATGTATTCCCCGGTTAATCCCCTATCCATTGTTCTTCATTGTTAAAATCAGTGCCTTATTCTTGCTTTTGGCCAATTAACCTAAAATAAGCCTTATAGTTATTTTATTTTAGCCGTCAAAGTAAAATAAGAAAGGGTTTTATTATAGTTTGTGACGCCATTTTAGACCTTATGTCGATATTATTTGATTATTTCGACACTTAATTTGCTCATGTCGATGGCCTGGACATGAACAGGCTAATTAACCTACTGGACTTCCCAGGGTTTGCTATGTTCGCAAACCTCCACCAAACAAAAGGTTCTGCTATTCTTACCAGAACCTTTTTCTTTTTCAGGAGTGATGTTTATGGCTGCAAATGCTTCATCTGATCGTATGCCTGTCTGGTTTCTGGCTCATGGTGCGCCCTCTCACCTTTTGGGTGAACAACCGGTACGTGAATTTTGGCAAAGTTTGCCTGAAAAATTAAC
>Ga0316208_1001977_pt1 | contig 17791 bp, 19 predicted proteins | sample 3monopyrite_MG_FD_204944 | JGI IMG/M metagenome (GOLD analysis project Ga0316208, IMG submission 204944) | Microbial mat bacterial communities from mineral coupon in-situ incubated in ocean water Damariscotta River, Maine, United States -... | ecosystem: Environmental > Aquatic > Marine >...
CTGAAAGGGACATATCTTTCAGGGATTTGTTTAAACCTTTAGCTTTACTTTCGAGATACTGAAAGCGTTTTATAAACTTTTTATTTGTACGCTCTAATGCATTTTCAGGATTTACTTTAAGGAAACGAGCGTAGTTTATCATAGAAAATAAAACATCACCAAATTCACTTTCAATAGCATTTGTATCTCCTTTTGCTATTTCAACTTTAAGTTCAGCCAGCTCTTCCTCAACTTTTTCGAATACTTGTTCTGGTTGCTCCCAATCAAAACCAACACCAGAAACTTTATCTTGTATGCGATTGGCTTTTACCATTGCTGGCAGGCTTTTTGGCACACCTTCAAGAACACTATTTTTACCTTCTTTCAGTTTTAGCTGTTCCCAATTACGCTTTACCTCTTCTTCATCTTTAACAATAACATCTCCATAGATATGTGGATGACGATCAACTAATTTATTACAAATACTATTACAAACATCTGTAATATCAAAATCGTTGGTTTCGCTACCAATTTTAGCGTAGAATACAATGTGAAGTAATACATCTCCCAATTCTTTTTTAACCTCGTCTAAATCATTATCTAAGATAGCATCACCAAGTTCGTAAACTTCCTCAATGGTTAAATGACGTAAAGATTCTAAGGTTTGCTTTTTATCCCACGGACATTGCTCTCGCAACTCATCCATAATAATTAACAAACGTTCAAAGGCTTTTAATTGAGCTGTTTTATCAGACATAGATTCAATATCATTTATGGTTTAAATTACCACAATTTAGAAAAGAAACAGTTATAACTTTTAAAGTAATTGGTCAGTTCGAGTGAATCTTGGGGTTGATAATGAGTAAAATTTGCATCTAGAATTGAAATTTTCAAATTTATACTGTTCTCGATACGATTCTTCGTATCTCAAAATCACTCAAACTGACGTTAGAATACTTTTAAAAAAAATTATTCTTCCTCGTCAGAAGTATCTGTATTATCATCTTCAGCTTCAAGTGTATCTAAAAGATTGTTCTTTTGAAGTAAGTTATACCACTGCACAACTTTTTTGATATCTGAAGGATACACACGATCTTCATCATAATCTGGCAATACTTCGAAGAAAAATTCTTCCAAAGTATCCTTTCCATCCTTGTGACTAATCAATGTTGGTTGTCCATTTTCTTTATCCTTTACTTTTTTAAGTACTTTTCTTAAAGGCACTTCTTCTGTTAAAGTATAAATGGCGATTTCGCTTAAAATGCTAATGTTGCTATGTGCACCAACAGTAATACGTTTTTTATCAATTAAAGATTCTACAACAGCACCTGTTCTTGTCTGTGTTACAATTTGGAATAATCCAGGTTTACCGGAAATGGACAAAATTTTATCTAAACTCATATTATATTTTAGTTTTCAAAATTTCAATACAGCAATCTTATTTTTGTTAGGCTGAGTAAAGTCGAAGCCATAACTTTAATTGAAATTACATTTAGACTGCATTCTATGTAATAGTCTTATTTTTTTAAAATTCTGAAGTTCATATTGTTCTAACGTTTTTTGCTCATTGCAGGAAAACGCATTTTATAATCTATTTTAATCTTACCTTTTGAAATATTAATGAGCTTACCTTTTATTAAACGCTTTTTAAATGATGATAGTTTATCAGTAAATAAAATGCCTTCAATATGGTCATATTCATGTTGAATGACTCTTGCTATTAGTCCGTCGTATTCTTCTACATGCGTTTCAAAATTTTCATCTTGATACTGAATTTTAATCTTTGGTTGTCTAAAAACGTCTTCCCTTACATCTGGAATACTTAAACAACCTTCGTTAAAAGCCCATTCATCTCCTTCTTCTTCTAAAATCTGAGCATTAATGAACGTCTTTTTGAAACCCTTCATTTGCTCTTTTTCTTTTTCAGAAAGCTCTTCATCTTCTGCAAATGGCTCTGTATCCACTAAGAACAAACGAATTGGCAAACCTATCTGTGGTGCCGCCAAACCAACACCAAACGCACCATACATAGTTTCGTACATGTTTTCTATAAGCGCATTTAGTTTAGGGAAATCTTTATCAATTTCCTTAGCCTTTTTCTTTAAAACAACATCGCCATAAGCAACGATTGGTAAAATCATAATTCGTTTATTTTCGGATGCAAAAATACAATTCTTATTTAAAAATTAGAAGTCAAATAGCTTTGTAAAATAAGTGTAGCACTAATTTCATCAATTAAAGCTTTATTCTGACGTTGTTTTTTCTTTAAACCGCTATCAATCATAGTTTGAAATGCCATTTTTGAAGTAAAGCGTTCGTCAACACGTACAACAGGAATATTAGGAATTATTTTAGCCAACTGTACTAAAAATTTCTGAATATAGACCTCACTTTCAGAAGCTGTGTTATCCATTTGCTTTGGTAAGCCAACTACAAATTTTTCAACTTTTTCAGAATCAATATAATTCTTCAAAAACACAAGGAGTTCTTTGGTATCAACTGTTGTAAGACCAGATGCTATAATTTGCATTTCGTCAGTCACAGCTAATCCTGTTCGTTTTGTTCCGTAGTCTATGGCTAAAATTCGTCCCATGATTTGCAAAGATAATGCAATACTAATTCTAATCTAAATTAAGATTAATAAAAAACGTCTCTTAATAAAAAGAAGCGTTTTTAAATTAATTAAGTTATAATTTTGCTATCCTCTATAAATAAATCATGTTAACTACTTTTAAGACACAACACTATTCTATTAGCTACAAATTTCTTACAGATTTTTCTAAAAAAACTCCTCAATCTTAAAGGGAGAGTAGTTTTCGAAATTAGCTATTATTTAAATTCTTAGACATACTTATTAGAAATAAATTATCGTCATATAATTACTTATAAGATACTACTCTATTTAATAGGTCACAATTTTTTTAAAATATTTTTTGATGGCCAGTTATGAGCTTATCTTTACGGTTAAATATTTACCTTTTAATATGACACATTTACAATCTATTATAGAGAATGCCTGGAACGATCGTTCGCAACTAAAAAATGAAGAAACTATTAATGCTATTCGTAGTGTTATTGATCTTATTGATTCTGGTAGCTTACGAGTTGCAGAACCTATTGAAGATGGTTGGCAAGTAAACGAATGGGTTAAAAAGGCTGTGGTTTTGTATTTCCCTATTCAGAAAATGGAAACTTTTGAAGTTGGCATTTTCGAATATCACGATAAAATTCCACTAAAACGAGGTTATGCAGAAAAAGGAATTAGAGTTGTTCCTCATGCTGTAGCTCGACATGGAGCATATATTTCTTCTGGTACAATTTTAATGCCTAGCTATGTAAATATTGGAGCGTATATAGGTGAAGGTACAATGGTAGATACATGGGCTACGGTTGGAAGCTGTGCACAAATTGGTAAGAATGTGCATCTTTCTGGTGGTGTTGGTATTGGTGGTGTTTTAGAACCTTTACAAGCGGCACCTGTAATTATTGAAGATGGTGCGTTTATAGGTAGTCGTTGTATAGTTGTTGAAGGTGTCCGAGTTGAAAAAGAAGCAGTTTTAGGCGCAAATGTTGTTTTAACAATGAGTACAAAAATAATTGATGTTACTGGCGACGAACCTATTGAGACTAAAGGTGTTGTACCAGCGCGTTCTGTTGTAATTCCAGGAAGTTATACGAAAAAGTTTAAGGCAGGTGAATTTCAGGTTCCTTGCGCTTTAATAATAGGAAAACGTAAAGAAAGTACAAATAAGAAAACCTCTTTAAATGATGCTTTACGTGAATATGATGTGGCTGTTTAATTTTTTAATGTAGATTATGAATAATGAGCCAAAATTAGATTTGAAACATTTTTTAAGTCATACACACATGTATGTTTATCCTCTAAATTTTGACAATGTTGCAAATTATTTAAATGGTTATGAACATGGAATTAATAATAAGGACATTACTTCTAATCTAAAACAATTCGTAATTAAAAATCATAGTGTTAATTCTAGTAGTGATGGATGGATTGGTCAAATGAAGAGACTTTCTAATAGATTAAATCAAACACCTTTAGAAACATTCAAAGAAGTTGTTTCGAATTTGATTGAAAAAACAAATACTTAAACTTTGAAAATCTTAATCATCCAACAAAAAATGATAGGTGATGTTTTAGCAACAAGCATTTTGTTTGAAGCTATAAAACACAAATATCCTAATGCCCAATTGCATTATGTCCTTAACTCGCATACATATCCTGTTGTTGAAGGAAATCCTTTTATAGATCAATTTCACTTTTTTACACCAGAGCACGAAAAGAGTAAGCGAAAATTATTTCAGTTTGCTAAGCAGCTAATAAGTGAAAATTATGATGTTGTTATTGATGTGTATTCTAAATTTTCTAGTAATATCATAAGTTACTATTCTAATGCAAAGACAAAGATTTCTAAATACAAACACTATACTGCATTTATCTATTCTCATACATATAGAGACGCTAAAGTGACAAAAACAAATGCTGGCTTAGCAATTGAAAATAGATTGCAACTTTTACAGCCTTTAGAAATAGATAGCTCCAATATCATAAATCCAAAAATATATCTAACCACAGCCGAAAAAACTAATGCAAAACAGTTTTTAGAATCAAACGGAATTAATTTAAAAATGCCTCTTTTTATGATTGGTGTTTTGGGCAGTGGCATCAATAAAACCTATCCTTTTGAGTACATGGCAAAAGTGATTGACAACATTGTTTCTAAGCAACCCAAAAGTCAGGTATTATTCAATTATATTCCTAATCAAGAAGCAGATGCCAGAGCCATTTTAGAGCTATGTACACCTGAAACTAAAAAGCACATTTTCTTTACAGTCTTTGGAAAAAGTCTCCGAGATTTTTTAGCCATAACATCACATTGTACAGCTTTAATTGGTAATGAAGGTGGCGCTACAAATATGGCAAAAGCATTACAGATACCAACCTTCACTATTTTCTCTCCTTGGATAAAAAAAGAAGCATGGAATATGTTTGATGATGACAACAAGCATGTTTCTGTTCATCTAAAAGATTTTAATCCAAATCTGTATGAAAGTTTATCAAAAAAGGAAATGAAACGCGATGCTCTAAAACTATATAAAGAATTTAAACCTGAATTTTTTATGTCTCAATTAAAAGGATATTTAAATCAGTTTTAAAGTTTCACAATCCCAAAAGGCGTTTTTGTAAGTTTATCATTTTTTGTAGTTGCTCTTATCTTTAGATTCCTCTCAATCATCTCAGGTTTTACGTAACCTCTTTCGTGATCGAGATGCAAGCAAATTGCACTATATCTTACTTGCTTCGCGTTTAAACCTGCATTAAACAAGCGCTCACCTAGTTCTCTATCTTCACCTCCATATTGCATGCGCTCATCATAACCATTAGCAGCAATGATATCTGTTTTATATCCAGAAGCATTATGTCCATTCCAAGTTGCAGTAGTTGGAGTCAATGCATTTAAAAGTTTTTGTTTTAAGCCTTTAGCTGTAATCTTATTGTTTTTAAACGAGGATTTAAGCCCATGGGTTTTTAACCAATCTATATCAAAACAACGTTGTGTTTTAATATCATCTTCAGATATAAGCTTACTGATATCCATTGGTAATTTAAAATAACCACCAGATAAAAAATAACCAATTTCGCGCTTATTTATATGCACTTGCAAAAAATCGTTTCTTGCCATACAGTCTCCATCTGTATAAACCAAGTAATTACCTTTACTTGCAACTGTTGCCTTATTTAGGATGATCGTTTTTTGAAATCCGTTATCCTCATGCCAAATATGTTGAATAGGAAAATTTACTTTTTCTCTAATAGACGTAATCAATTCTGCAGTTTCATTATTAGAGCCATCATCAGCAATGACAACTTCAAAATTTTGATAGGTTTGCACATCAAAACTCCACAGCACTTTTTCTAACCATTTCGGATTATTGTAAGTACTTATGATTACGGAAGTGTCTATAGGTTGCATTGGTTCAAAAATAGTTATTTTTACCAAATATGTCCGTACAAATGATTAAGCTTTCTGCTGTTATTATTACATACAATGAGGAGCGCAACATTGAAAAATGCCTTCAATCTTTAGTAAATGTTGCAGACGAGATTGTGGTTGTAGATTCGTTCTCTTCGGATAAGACCAAATCTATTTGCTTACAATACAATGTAAAGTTCATCGAACAAAAATTCTTAGGTTATATAGAACAGAAGAATTTTGCATTAACCCAAGCCAGCTATGACCATGTGGTCTCTTTAGATGGTGATGAGTCTTTATCTGAAACACTTCAAAAATCAATAATAGAATTAAAGTCTAATTGGAAATTTGATGGCTATTACTGTAATCGTCTTAACAATTTTTGTGGCCAATGGATAAAACATTCTGATTGGTACCCAAATAAAAAACTTCGTGTTTTTAATAAAACCAAAGCTAATTGGGCAGGAATCAATCCACACGACCATATTGAATTAAATCATATCGCATCTAAAATTGGTCATTTAAAAGGTGATATTCTGCATAAAACGTATCAGAGTTTTTCAGAGTTTAACCAAAAGACGGAATATTTCTCAACTATTGCTGCCAAGGCCTATTTTGATAATGGTAAAAAAGCACCAATCTGGAAAGTTATTTTTAATTCAACTTGGGCATTTTTTAAAGCTTACTTTTTAAGATTAGGATTCTTAGATGGGTTTAATGGATTGGTAATTTGCGTTCAGACCGCAAATATTACGTTTTTGAAGTATTCGAAATTAAGAGAACTTTATAAAAAACAGTGAAAACTAACTTTTAGATTTCCAGAATTTTAGCTTATTCTTAATGCGACGTCGTCTCCAATAACGTCTTTGAAAATCCTGCGTATTATTCCACATTAAATTAAAAACAGTTTCATAAGATTCATTACTGCATTTAGCATACTCCTCGCTCATCACTTTAATTAAAGACTTATGCGTCGTCAGCTTTGCGAAATTTTTAATACGCGCTTCTAAATCCATAGGTTTAAATTCCATTCGGTTTAAATCTACCAAATAAAATTCATAATCGTCATCAACTTTTTTAATCAAAGTGTTTCCTGGAGAGTGATCTAAAAACTTCACTTGTTTTTGGTGTAGATTGTATGTAAACCTTGTGAATGCTCTTAAAATAACTTCATGATTTGGATAATTAAAATCCTTAGTCAATTCTCTATAGGTTAAGTCGCACTCTAATTGCTCTGAAACATAATAGCTTTTATTGAATAAAAACAAAGACTTATACTCATAATATGCTATGGGTTGTGGAGTTCCAATATCTAAACTTTGAAGTTGTTTTGCGTATTCAAAAGAACGTTGCGCTTTACTTTTTCTTAAAAAACGATAAGCCAATTGATTAATAACATTAGGAACTCTAAAAGACTTAACATTTAGTGTTTTGTCTTCAAGCTTAAAAAGCTTTAAAGAATTTCTATCTTGGTTACCGAAAGGTGTTCCTGATGTATCAAAATTAAAAATAATAGTGTTAAGCTTATCTTTCCATTTTTTAAATGTTCTATGTATGACAGTCGTTGTTCTTAAATTACCCATTATTCATTTAAAATATTATCAAATATAAACTATATTAGTTTTTCAATCTAAGTGGTAAATGAACATTCTAATAATTTCTAAACACAATAAAATTCCAGCTTTACAATATGGTGGTACAGAGCGCGTAATTTGGTATTTAGGTTATGAACTTTCTAAACTAAACCACAATGTTAGTTTCCTAGTAAAAAAAGGGTCTTCATGTAATTTTGCCAATGTTATTATTTATGATGAATCAAAGGGTTTAAAATCTCAAATTCCAGAAAACACAGATATTATACATTCTCACAACGTAGAATATTTATCAGATATTAAAACACCAAGTGTATTTACTCTTCATGGTAACACTGAAGCAGATTCTATATTGCCAAAAAACACCATTTGTATCTCTAAAAACCATGCTGAAAGAAACAATCTTAACACCTTTGTTTATAACGGTTTAAATTGGGATGATTATAATATTGAGTTAACAAATTCAGCTCGTTCTTATTATCATTTTTTGGGAAAAGCCACATGGAAAGTAAAAAACTTAGCAGATGCTGCAAAAATAGCCGTAAAAACTAACAATAGACTCATAGTTTTAGGAGGTGAAAAATGGAATTATAAAAACCTAAAAAAAGGTTTTATTTGGAAAGTTAATCCTTTGATTAAATATCATGGTATGGTTAATGATAAACAAAAAATGGCTATTCTTTCAAAATCCAAAGGGCTTATTTTCACTGTGAAATGGCACGAACCTTTTGGGCTCGCTATTATTGAAAGTCTTTTTGCTGGTTGTCCAATTTTTGGGTCTACACTTGGCTCTCTTCCTGAACTTATAACAGATGATGTTGGTGTTACAAGTGATGATAATGATATTTTAATTGAAGCTATTAAACACAATAATTTTAACCCAAAAGTTTGTCGGGATTATGCATATCATACCTTTAACTCTAAACAAATGGCGAAAAACTACATTAAACTTTATGAAAACGTATTAAACGGAGAAGCATTAAATTGATAATCAAAAAACTATTATAATTTAATGATATTTATCAACACCATTGGCTGTCCAAGTTAACTTTTCTTTAATCGTTGTTAATTCTATATTATTATTAAGTTCTAATCTACTCTTCGATTTTTCATGGTGATAAATATGATATACTATACCTCTATAACGCAACCTTCTGGATTTTAATCCTTTATTAAAAAAGCGTAATGCAAGCTCAGAATCTTCTCTTCCCCAACCTTTAAAATCTTCATTATAGCCATTAACTTCAATGAAATCTGATTTAAAATAAGACGTATTACAACCTCTAAACTTCTTAGAAAATTGATGGTTCGATTTATAAAATTGACTTAAAAATGGACTATAAATCGCTCGTGTTCTTTTTTTTATGCCTTTAGAAAAAGGACTAAATTGAACTTGTTGATTTTTATAAAGTGCATCTAAATAAGGTTTTTGTATGTTAACGCGACTTCCATAGAGATAACAGTTTTTTGATGCAAACGTTAAGTGATCTTCAATAAAGTTAGAATGCATTATACAATCTCCATCTACTTGAATGATATAGTCTCCCTCAGTTTTTGCAATAGCTTTATTTAGAATAATAGCTTTTGTAAATCCAACGTCTTCGTGCCACACATGGCTAACAGGAAAAGTTGACTCTTTCTTGAAATTTTCTATCAATAACTTTGTTTCATCAGTAGATCCATCATCTGCAATAATAACTTCATCTGGCAAAACCGTTTGATTTTTAAGACTTTTTAAAACCAAAGCTAAAGCTTCTGGCCAATTATAGGTTGATATGATTAAACTGTTTTTGATAAGGCTCGTTAATTAAAAATAAGTTTCAAAATCGTGGTTTTTATTCATTCTAAAAAGCTTCAAAAATTTGAACCATTGTCCAAAATTCTTCTTAAATAAATAAGACTTAGACAAACTTAAACTAGGGCGTTCTTTAATAAGATCTTTAATTTTATCTAAATTTCTAGATTCAATGAATCCTAATTTTTTCCATTTATGCGGCTCTAAATAAAAGACATCTGTAATGGATTTATAATTATCCTTATTCGCTCTTCTCCATTTTTCAAAAAAGTTCTTATTAACTTGGTCATTATGTCCCCAATTATCGAGTTTAAACCTTAATTCTTTCTCTGTCCTTGACAAACATTCGTGCAATAATATATTATCGGTGTAAATAATGCGTTCTTTTGTTTTTCTCGCCACTTTATAATTTGGATAATTAGTAGCTAATAAGACTTTTGTTGGTTGGTCCACATATAAAATACCATCCTCTAAATATTTATAGACATTTACTAAAAATCCAGCAATTTGAATTGGGTTTTTCTCTGGTGATTCTAAATACTTATTGCGCAATCTTAATTGTTTCACAAATTTAGAAAAATCAATAAATATCTCATCAGAATCTACCTGAACTAACCAATTTCCTATACCCATTTTTAGAGATAGCATATGGCGCTCTCTAGAATCATTTTCTATAGCAGACAACTCTGGTATATAGAAATTATCTTTATAAATGGTAATTTTATTATCAGTATCAAATGACTCTAACCATTCAAAAAAAATAGGATCAATTTCAAATTCTTTCCCTGACCAAGTGCGTTGTTTCTCATCCATAGCCAAAAAAATAGCATCAGCTTGATCATAAACTGGCGGAATTGAAAGCTTCAACTTTTCATAATCGTAGGATAATAAAAAACCAACTTGAATGTTCTTCATAAATATGCTTTGGAATACTACAATATTAAGCATTTATGAAAACTTAATAACTTAAAGCATTGTTTTTTTATTAATTTTGTTCACTTTCTAGCCTATGGATATTTCAATTATTATCATCAATTTTAACTCTTCAAACTTTACTATCAACTGTATTGAATCTATTTATAAATACACTAAAGATGTTACGTTTGAAATTATTGTGGTTGATAACAATTCAGCTTCCGAAGACAAAAAAACACTAAGCGATTTTTTAGAAAATAAGCCTATTACTTTCGTAAAAAGTAAAATTAATTTAGGCTTTGGTGGTGGCAATCATTTTGGGTACCAATTTGCAAAAGGCAACCATTATGCGTTTATAAATAATGATGCAGAACTTACTGAAAACTCTTTGTTAAAATTATTGAATTACAGTAACGAGAATAAAGATGTAGGAGTTTTGGGACTTTATCAAGTCAACAAAGAAAACGAAAAATTCAAATACAGTTACAGACAATTTATAGATTTAAAGTATCACTTATTTAATCAACAAAAACCACATAAATATTACTCCAAAAAAACGAATAGTGATCTAACAAGTCCGTTTGAAGTCGATTTAGTTTCTGGTGCTTTTATGTTTTTCAAAAAAGAAGCCTATAAACTTTCTGGTGGTTTTGACCCTAATATCTTTTTATTTTATGAAGAAATGGATATTTGCCTTCGGCTGAAAAAGAATGGATACCAAACCGTATTTTATCCCGATTCTACATTTATACACTATATGGGACAAAGCTCTACTAATGTTAGAATTAAAAATGAGTTTACAATTTCCTATTTATATGTGATACAAAAAAACTATAGTTATCTTTACTATTATACATTGCGAGTCGTTTTGTTATTAAAATATGGGTTCAAATCTATTATTAAACCAAAGAAATACTTCTCTTCTTTTAAAATAATTTTAAAAGGTGGAAATTCTTTAGTTTATTCAATGAAACCATAATATTAAAGATTATTACATATAATGATTTGTAAGTTCAAGTAATAAGTGCAACAGATAAATTAAAAACACTTGGAGAGTTCTCCAAGTGCTTTAGGTCAAAAACCTAAATTTGTCTTGCATGAAAAATTATAAACAGTTAACCTTAGTACAAAGATATCAAATAGAAGCCTTACTACAAGCTGGATTGTCTCAAACCTTAATAGCAGAACAACTAGGCTTTCATCGCAGCACCATTAGCAGAGAGCTGAAAAGATCTATTGCGCTTCGAGGTAGAACATCAGGCTGTTATATTGCCGAAAATGCAGAGCGAAAATCACAAAATCGTCATACGCATAAGTTCAAAATAGTTTTATTAACTGCTGATGTAAAACAGATTATTTCAAGGAAAATGGAACAAGACAAATGGAGTCCTGAACTTATTTCTAAGAAATGTAAAGAACTCGGTATACCTGAAATATCTCATGAAACCATTTATAAGTGGATATGGAAATCAAAGCATACTAACACAAAGGAGAATCGTAACTACAAATACTTATATAAAGAGTTAAAACACGGAAAACGAAGACAGAAACGAGGAAACATAAAAGATACTAGAGGTAGTATTCCAAATAGAGTTCATATCTCACAACGCCCAAAAATAGTAGAACAAAGAAAAAGGATTGGTGATTTAGAAGCCGATCTAATGATGGGTAAAGACCATAAATCAGCATTATTAGTACTTACAGACAGAGCCACATTAATTACCATGATAGAAAAGCTAAAAGGGAAAACCGCCAAAGAAGTCACTTCTAAAATAAAAGAAAGACTAAGCAGATTTAGTTCTAGCTATCTCAAAACCTTAACTTTTGATAATGGTAAAGAATTTGCTGGACATCAAGAAATAGCAGAAGAATTTAACGTAAAGACTTGCTTTACAACACCTTATACATCTCAAGAAAAGGGGACTGTAGAAAACAGAATTGGAGTAATTAGAAGATTCTTTCCTAAGAAAACAGATTTAAGAAAGGTTTCTAAAAAGCGAATTAAACAAGTAGAATTATCAATCAATAACAGACCTATTAGAAAATTCAATTACCTTAGTCCTATTGAAACTCTAAATAATAAGTTTGTTGCACTTATGAGTTGAACACAGCATTCTTTTATATTCTGATAGTTGACCAAAAAACATAAAGGTTGATTGGTTGTTTTTTGAATCTAGTTATGTACCTTTAAATGAAGTGATTTATCATCAAGAATTTTGTAGAGACAGAATTTGATTTGAAAAACACATAAGCCAAAAATCAATTATCAAGTTCAGCTTAAAAATTTAATATCTTTCAACCTAATCAATATTTATATAAATGGATTATAACAACAAACCAGATGCCTATTATAACTTTCCGAGACCTGAAATGCTCAAACTATTGCAAAAAACTGCAAAACGCGTATTAGATGTAGGTTGCGGACAAGGTACTTTTGCTGTTCAAATTAAAGACTATAATAATGCCGAAGTTTGGGGAATTGAATACATGCCAGAAGAAGGGGAAGTTGCAAAAAAGGTTTTGGATAAAATTTTTATCGGTGCCGTTGAGGATTATATTAATGAATTGCCAGACAACTTTTTTGATGCTATTTATTTTAATGATGTTTTGGAGCATTTAGCATATCCTGATGATGTTTTACGTGATCTAAAACCTAAATTAGTTAAAAACGGATTAATTATTAGTTCTATACCAAATATCAGGTATTTTAGAGTAATGAAAATGTTAGTTGCTGATGGTAATTGGGATTACGCAGACCATGGTGTTATGGACAAAACTCATTTGCGTTGGTTCACAAAAAAAAGTATTAGAAAAATGTATGAAGGCTTAGGATATGAAGTTATTAGCAATGATGGTATAAACCCAAGTAAATCATTAAAGCCATATCTCTATAATATTCCACTATTCTTTACGGCAATGGATATGAAATATGTACAATTTGCAACTGTAGCCAAGAATGTCTAAAGACTAAATTGGTATTAGTAAATCCTTATGAACCATAAACTACCGCTTAAACAAGATATATTAGACCTTATCGGTAGAAATAACGAATTATTTGAACACGATATAAAGTTATATAATGACGAGTTGAACATTATCGTATTATCTTCAAAATTCTTAGTTCTAGGAGGTGCAGGTTCTATTGGACAAGCCATTACCAAAGAAATTTTTAAACGTAAACCTATTAAACTTCATGTTGTAGATATTAGCGAGAACAATTTAGTAGAATTGGTGAGAGATATAAGAAGTTCATTTGGTTATATTGATGGAGATTTTAAAACTTTTGCACTCGATATTTGTTCTGTGGAATATGATGCTTTTATATCTGCTGATGGAAATTATGATTATGTTTTAAATCTTTCAGCATTAAAACATGTGAGAAGTGAAAAAGACCCTTTTACATTAATGCGTATGATTGATGTGAATATTTTTAATACCGAGAAAACCATTCAACAATCCATTAATAGTGGTGTAAAAAAATATTTCTGTGTTTCTACAGACAAAGCAGCAAATCCTGTAAATATGATGGGTGCTTCTAAACGTATTATGGAAATGTTTTTAATGCAGAAAAGTAATAACATCAATACCTCTACAGCACGTTTTGCTAATGTTGCTTTCTCCGATGGTTCTTTGTTACATGGCTTTGATCAACGTATTAAAAAGCAACAACCTATTGTAGCGCCACATGACATAAAAAGATATTTTATAACTCCTAAAGAATCTGGAGAACTCTGTTTAATGTCTTGCATATTTGGCGAAAATAGAGATATCTTTTTTCCTAAATTGAACGGAGCTTTACATTTAATTAATTTCGTTGATATTGCCATAAAATATATTGAAAATTTAGGTTACGAACCTTATTTATGTAATGATGAAGACGAAGCACGAGAACTAGCCAAAACTTTACCTCAAACAGGAAAATGGCCTTGTTTATTTAATAAAAGCGATACGACTGGAGAAAAGAATTGTGAAGAGTTTTTTACTAAAAATGAAATCTTAGACATGAATCTTTTCAATAATATTGGGATTATTAAAAACGATTTTAATTTTAATGATGAAGATAAACTCATTATGTTTACAAATACCATAAACAAATTCAAGACAAAAAAGGCTTGGACTAAGGAAGATGTAACTAGTTTATTTAATAAAATACTACCGAACTTTGACCATAAGGAAATAGGGAGAAATTTAGATCATAAAATGTAACTAATGCATAACAAAATAGATGTTGTAATAATGGCTGGTGGCAAAGGCAAACGTTTAATGCCATTGACAGCATACAAACCAAAACCATTGTTAAAAGTTGGTAATAAACCAATTATAGAATACAATACCGATTTACTAGCGTCTTACGGAATTAAATACATAACTATTACCATTAATTATTTAGGCGAACAAATTGTCGATTATTTTAAAGAAAACAATAAACATCAAATTAATTTCACTTACGTTAAAGAACACAAGCCTTTAGGTACTATTGGTGCTTTAAAACTTATAGACAACTTCACCAATGATTATATATTAATAATAAATGCTGACTTGCTCACTAATGCAGATTTTGACGAAATGTTTAATAATCTCCTTTTAAAAGAAGGAGACACCTTAATAGCAACTATTCCTTATAAAGTAGCTATTCCACATGGTGTTGTAGAAACAAAAGCAGGTTATGTTACTAATATTAAAGAGAAACCTTCGTACACCTATTACTCAAATGCTGGTATTTACATTTTCAAAAAAGAATGTCTCGATTTTGTACCAGAAAACGAATTTTTTAATGCAACGGATTTAATAGACGTATTATTAAAAAAAGGTAAAAAAATCATCAACTACCCTATTCTCACTTATTGGTTAGATATTGGAAAACACGAAGATTTTGAAAAAGCACAAGAAGATATTAAACACATAAAACTGTAGTATGGAATTTTTAGTCGTAATTACAGCACGTGGAGGAAGTAAAGGAATTCATAAAAAGAATATAAAACTTTTAAACGGAAAGCCTTTAATTCAATATAGTATTGATATTGCTAAAGAAATTGCAGATAAAAAAGATATTTGCTTTACAACTGACAGCGAGGAATTCATTGCTATTGCAAAAACTCTTGGCTTAGATGTCCCTTTTAAAAGACCCAACGAATTAGCCACTGACACAGCCAATTCTCAAGATGTGATTTTACATGCTTTAGATACTTACCAAGCTTTAAATAATAAAATATACGATGCGGTTATACTGTTACAACCTACATCTCCTTTTAGAACTTTAGAGCAAGTGAAGGATTGTATTTTAATGTATGATGATTCTATAGACATGGTAGTTTCTGCTAAACTAGCATCAGCAAATCCTTACTATAATTTATATGAAGAAGTTAATGGGTTTTTAGCTCCTTCTAAAAAAGGAAATTTTACAAGACGACAAGATTGTCCTGAGGTTTGGGAATTTAATGGTGCCATCTATGTAATTAACACAACTTCCTTGAGAAAACAAAAAATGAAGGCTTTCAGTAAAGTGAAAAAGTATAAGATGTCCGAAGAAACTTCAATTGATATTGATACACCTCTCGATTGGAAAATTGCTGAGTTTCATCTAAAAAATTCAAATTAGCTTTTACGTTTCAAAAAGCATCATATACATTTTAAAAGATTAGCTATGTATTGTATCTTTGCACAGCAAAAAAAATTAAGTATTTGTTTTCTATATTTTTATTTTTAAGCAACGAATACACGAATGATTATGGAGAAAATTATTTATGATAATGTATTCTTGATTTTAGATAAAAAGCAATTAATAAAGTATATTAACTGCAACAATTAATACTCAGCGAATCAAAAAAATTAGTGTATTCTTGGCAAAAAATATTAGCGTTTTATAATGCCTAAAACAGACTATTATGGCGAATAATATATATAAAGATGAAAACTATGCCATTATTGGTGCTTTATTCGACGTTTATAATAATTTAGGAAGCGGATTTGTGGGAATAGTTTACAAAGATGCTTTAGAATATGAATTTAGATCTAGAGATATCCCTTTTGAAAGAGAGAAGTCTTATGCTATAAACTATAAAGACATCGTTTTGAGACATAAGTTTTACGCAGATTTTGTAGTCTTTGATAAAATTATCCTCGAATTAAAAACTGTTGAAGTATTAAATAACAAACATTTAGCCCAATGTATCAATTATTTGAAAGTTTCTGAATGTTAATTAGCCCTTTTGGTGAATTTTCATAAAGACTTTTTAGACCATAAAAGAATTGTATTATAAATAAAATCTAAGCTTCAAACATAAAAAAACATATCGAATACAAGAATAATTAGCATTAAAGCTAACAGATAAAACAGAGAAACCATTCGCGTATTTGTGGATAAATAAAATAAGTATTCGCAGCAAAAAATCATGAACCATAAACAAGCCATAAAGCATAAAATATTTAAGATTATATCCCATTCTGCACAAGAACTAAAAGTAGATTGCTATGTAATTGGAGGTTTTGTGCGCGATTATTTGTTAGAACGTGGCATCGCAAAAGATATTGATGTAGTAGTTGTTGGTAGCGGTATAGAATTGGCAAAACAAGTCTCTAAAAATTTACCAAACCAACCAAAAGTTCAAATCTTTAAGACTTATGGAACGGCAATGCTTCGCCATGATGACATTGAAATTGAATTTGTAGGTGCTCGTAAAGAGAGTTATACTGAAGACAGTAGAAATCCTGTTGTAGAAAATGGAACACTTCAAGATGACCAGAATCGACGTGACTTTACAATTAACGCCTTAGCACTAAGCTTAAATGAAGAAAATTTTGGCGATCTATTAGATCCTTTCAATGGAATTATGGATTTAGATAAAAGTATAATTCGAACTCCTTTAAATCCTGATATTACTTATAGCGATGACCCTTTGCGCATGATGCGAGCAATTCGCTTTGCAACACAATTAAACTTTAAAATTGAAGAAGTCTCACTTAAAGCAATTACAAATAATAAGAATCGAATTAAGATTATTACTAAAGAACGTATTGTTGTAGAATTGAATAAAATTCTTGAAAGTAAAACACCTTCTATTGGTTTTATATTATTAGAACAAACAGGGCTGTTAAATTATATTTTACCTGAGCTTACAGCACTAAAAGGTATTGATGAAATTGAAGGGCAACGTCATAAAGATAATTTTTACCATACCTTAGAAGTTGTAGATAATATATCAAAAACCACAGATAATTTATGGCTACGCTGGTCTGCCTTATTGCACGATATCGGGAAAGCACCTACTAAAAAATTCCATAAAAAAATTGGTTGGACATTTCATGCTCACGAATTTGTAGGCTCAAAAATGGTTTACAAGCTATTTAAAAGGTTAAAAATGCCACTGAATGACAAGATGAAATTTGTTCAAAAAATGGTGTTTATGAGTTCTCGCCCTATTGTTTTAGCAACTAACGTTACTGATGCTGCAGTACGTCGTTTAGTATTTGACGCTGGTGATTATGTTGACGATTTAATGACACTTTGCGAAGCAGAT
>Ga0316208_1001978_pt1 | contig 17785 bp, 18 predicted proteins | sample 3monopyrite_MG_FD_204944 | JGI IMG/M metagenome (GOLD analysis project Ga0316208, IMG submission 204944) | Microbial mat bacterial communities from mineral coupon in-situ incubated in ocean water Damariscotta River, Maine, United States -... | ecosystem: Environmental > Aquatic > Marine >...
ACGGTAGCCGCAGCAATAAAGGCATATTTCCATTGATCAATTTTATGCCCAACAAAAACCAGCAGTGCAATAATTAAAGCAAATACGGTTATCCAGTATAAATAAGTGATCATGATGATATCTCCTGCATCATTACGGCTAGTTCGCTATATTAACATTTTAAAACAAGATGATTCTGTTAAACTAACATAATCTTAATTTGCAATTATAACCCTATCGCATGCCATGTCTTCAAGCTCATCCATCATTTTAACGACTCTCAATGCGCGTTATATCCATGCGTCATTAGGCTTGCGCTATTTACTGGCGAATATGGGTGATTTACGTCCAAAAACTCAATTAATTGAATTTGTCATTAATAGCCGCCCTGTTGATATTGTTGAATCCTTATTACAAAACAATCCCAAAATTATTGGCTTAGGTGTTTATATCTGGAATGCAGAAGAAACACTACAGGTCTTAAAACTGCTAAAAAAAGTATCTCCTGAGACCCTTGTTATTTTAGGTGGACCTGAAGTGACTTATGAAACAAAAGAACAGGAAATCTCATCTTTAGCTGATTACGTCATTACCGGACAAGCAGATATTACATTTCAAGAAGTTTGTCGCGATATATTAAATGGTGTTAAACCCTTACAGAAAATTATTAAAGCAAAAAATTTTAAACTAAACGAGATTAATCTACCCTACGCTGAATATACTGATGAAGACATAAAAAACCGGGTGATCTATGTTGAAGCCTCACGAGGCTGCCCGTTTAAGTGTGAGTTTTGTTTATCTTCATTAGATAAAACCGTTTACCCCTTTGATTTAGATTTGTTTTTAACTGAGATGCAAACATTATTTGAGCGTGGTGTACGCAGTTTTAAATTTATTGACCGCACCTTTAATTTAAAAATTGCGACCAGTATTAAAATAATGGAATTTTTTCTGCAAAAAATTCAAAACGATAAAGTGTATTTACACTTCGAACTTATCCCTGATCATTTACCGGAAAAATTAAAATCCGTCATACAACAATTCCCTGAAGACAGCTTACAGTTTGAAATTGGTATTCAAAGTTTAAACCCGGATATTCAGGATATTATCAGCCGTAAACAGGATAACGAAAAAGTCCGCACTAATTTACAGTGGATCAGGCAACACACCCACGCGCACATCCATGCAGACTTAATTATCGGTTTACCCGGTGAAACACCGGCAAGTTTCGCCGCAGGATTTGATCAACTGGTAAAAATGGAGCCGCACGAAATTCAGGTTGGTGTTCTTAAACGACTACGCGGCACACCCATTATTCGCCACACTAATGAATTTGATATGCGTTATAACCCGCTTGCACCATATGAAATTTTAAGTAACAACATTATTGATTTTAATACCATGCAAACACTAAAACGGTTTGCACGTTACTGGGATATGATTGCCAACTCCGGACGATTTAAACACACCAAATTGTTTTTGTTAGGCGACACGCCATTCGAGAATTTTCTGGCCTTAACTAACTGGCTTTACAGCGTAACCGATCAAACTCATAAACTCGCATTACCGCGTTTATTTAATTTACTGTTTAAATTTATGACTGAAGAATTAATTCTCGATAAAAATAAAACCATAGCGTATTTATTAAAAGACTATGAGGTGTCCGGTATTAAAGGTCAGGCAAAGTTTATGCAACAATCTGAAGTGAAAAACATTAACCCCATTAAACGCCGTTCGGAATCAAGACAAAAACGGCATCAAAATAATGGTTAAGTATGATTAAAACCTGAATCTGGCATTTCCTTAATATAAATATCCTGTTTGCTATACGGAATCTCAATGCCTTCAGCATTAAAGCGTTTATAAATTGTAGTATTTAATGTATCCAATACCCTACCGCGTATTTCAGGTGTTTCAACCCAACATAAAAGATCAATATCTAAACTTGAGTTGCCAAAAGAACGAAAACGGACACGGGGTTCCGGGTCGGCACAGACTTCATGTTCATTTAAAGCAACGTCCAGTAATACCGCTTTAACCTGATCAATATCTGAACCGTATGCCACGCCAATACTTACATTCAAACGGTATTTTTCATACGGGCCACCGGACTCATTACTGATACGCGTATTACCCATCACGGCATTTGGAATCGTGATCTCAACATCACCCCGTGTTAATAAACGTGTGCTGCGAATGCCTATGTGCGTTACCTTGCCGCGTTCGCCACTATCTAACACAACATAGTCACCAATTTTATAGGGCGAGTCTGCCAGAATAAAAACGCCGGCAAATAAATTTGCCAACGTATCCTTTGCAGCAAAACCAATTGCGATACCGACAATACCTGCTGAAGCAAGCCATGCCGTCATGTCGATATGCCATGAAATAAAGACCAGATAGATTGCGATAACAAAAACAATGATATACGCCAGGTTTTGAAAAAGCGGTTTGGTTTGAGGACGTATAAGTGACTGTTCTTTTGAATTAAGACTTATCAGTCTTAAGACAATAACGATGACGCGTAGAAAAAAGCTGCTCCATAAAACAACCATGACTGTCGCAACCAGTGATTGCATTATTCCATCTGTGACCGGGGACAATTTTAGAGGAATCATTGCCATTAATGTGCCCAATAAAAATAATGTCCAAAAAACCGGCCTGGACAACAGGCTGTTTATTTGATCATCCCAATGTGTTTTTGTTCTATTGGTAAATTGTGAGATTAAGGAAGATAAAATACGTGTTACAACATTTGCGAGTATTAAAGATATGACAATGACAACAATAAAAACAGCAAGAGGATAATCACTAAAAAAACCAAGCACAGGATCTAACTTTGAATAGGCCTCGCTTAAGAAACCAGACTCATTAAATGGCGAAACTAATTTGCTTTTATCGATACTCATAAATTTAACTTTATATATTGTTCTTTAGGTATTTAAAAATACGACCCACATATTTATTGTAGGCGAAAAAAAACCCCATGTTAGCCTAAGGCTAAACACGAGGTTTCTTCAAACCACAAATGTAATTGTAATTAAACCGTTACGTTTGAAGCTTGTGGGCCTTTAGGTCCGTCTTCCACGTCGAAAGTCACTTGTTGACCTTCAGCTAATGTACGGAAGCCTTCGCTAGCTATTGCAGAGAAATGTACGAATACATCTTTACTACCGTCGTCAGGAGTGATGAAACCAAAGCCTTTAGATTCGTTAAACCATTTAACGTTACCAGTTGCCATATTGAAATTACCTCATAAAGTTTTAAAAATATGTGTTACAAATCTTACAAGGAAATTAACAGGATAGAACGTCTGACAAGAACCAGTAAATTGTAGCGAAGAGAATTGTAACCCCTTTTTTTAAAAAAAACACCACATTCACCTTAATAATCAACTATTTTAGTCACTTAATTTAACCCTATAATGAGCCATAAACCCTTATTTATTTTGAAGATATAGTTAATCTTCTCCCCTTTTTAGTAAAACTTGCTATATACTGCGCGCTCAATTTCAGGTGCGCATCGGTCTGCACCTTATTAAAACACAGCAATCTGTTTTTGACTCACCTCGAAACACGCTAGTTAAGTTTCGCCTAAGACCGTCCCAAATGTAACGTTTTGGGTAGGCCAATCTTCATAATTTGGAGACAATTTCTCATGTCATTTGACTCACTCGGCCTTTCAGCCGAAATACTTCGTGCTGTATCCGAAAAAGGCTACACCACACCTACACCTATCCAACAGCAAGCTATCCCGCTTATATTAGAAGGTCGCGATTTAATGGGAGGTGCGCAAACTGGTACAGGTAAAACTGCCGGTTTCACTCTACCGCTATTACAACGACTACTGGACACAACTAAACCACAAAAAGGCCGTCGCCCGCTTCGTTGTTTGATACTCACACCTACTCGTGAATTAGCTGCACAGGTACATGAAAGTGTGCAAACTTATGGTCGTCACTTAGCGCTTAAATCAGCTGTCGTTTTTGGTGGTGTCAGTATAAATCCACAAAAAATGAAACTCATTAAAGGCCTCGACATATTAGTCGCAACACCAGGACGTTTACTCGATCACGTCAGCCAACGTTCTGCGGATTTGTCTAATATTGATATTTTAGTTCTGGATGAAGCCGATCGCATGTTAGATATGGGATTTATTCACGACATTAAAAAAGTGCTCGCTTTGTTGCCTAAAGAAAAACAAACATTACTTTTCTCCGCGACCTTCTCAAACGATATTAAGAAACTTGCAAATAATCTTCTTAATAATCCAGCTCTCATTGAAGTAGCACAAATCAACACCACGGCTGAACGCATTAAACAGGTTGTTCACCATGTTGATAAAGGCCGTAAGCGTGAATTGCTTTCGTTTTTGATTGGATCTAATAACTGGAAACAAGTTTTAGTCTTCACTCGTACAAAACATGGCGCTAACCGCTTAGCAGAACAGCTTGGTAAAGATGGCATTCCTTCTGCTGCAATCCATGGCAATAAAAGCCAGGGTGCCCGGACAAAAGCACTGGCTGATTTTAAAGCAGGTAAGGTGCGCGTTTTAGTGGCAACCGATATTGCTGCACGTGGCATTGATATTGATCAACTGCCCCATGTTGTAAATTTTGAATTACCCAATGTAGCTGAAGATTATGTACATCGTATAGGCCGTACCGGTCGTGCGGGTAACGAAGGTGAAGCGATGTCTCTCGTTTGTGTTGATGAGCTCAAATTATTAAAAGACATTGAACGTCTGACTAAAAATGAAATCCCCAAAATTGCCATTGAAGGTTATGATGTTGACCCATCGATTAAAGCCGAGCCGATTCAAAACGGACGCGGTGGCCGACAGCAACAACCAGGACGACGTGCAGGTAATAATGGAGCGAGAAATAGTTCAGCCAAAAATTCTTCTGGCAATGGCAAGTCAAACGGCAAAGCAAAGGGTAATAAGCAATCAACGGATCGTTCTTCAGGAAAACAGTCTGAATCACCCTGGGCAAACGCAAACAAAAATAAATCTCGCTCACGTAATAATAATCAAAACCGTTCACCATCGGGCAACCGTTAATAAACCATTATTGTTATGAAAAAGATTGCGATTTTTGTTGATGTGCAGAACATTTATTACACCACGCGTGATAGCTATGGCCGTCAATTTAATTATAGAAAACTGTGGCAACAATTACGCACAGAAGGTGAAATTGTTTCTGCAGCAGCATATGCGATTGCAAGAAAGGATGATTCACAAATAAAGTTTCAGGATGCGCTTAAACATATCGGGTTTGAGGTAAAACTCAAACCATATATTCAACGTAAAGATGGATCTGCAAAAGGTGACTGGGATGTCGGCATCACGATTGATATAATGCAAACAGCACCCTATGTTGACACCGTTATTTTATTGTCAGGCGATGGTGATTTTGATCTTTTATTAAAAAAGATTAGAACTGATTACGCAGTAAATGCAGAAGTTTATGGCGTACCTGAACTTACCGCAAACTCACTGATTAATGCGGCAAACGTGTTTCACCCTATTGAAAAAGATTTACTACTATAAAACTTATTTAAACTTAAATACTGGACTATTCCTTTGATTACAACAGCAAACATCACCATGCAATTTGGGGCAAAGCCCTTATTTGAAAACATTTCCGCCAAATTTGGTAATGGCAATCGCTATGGCCTGATTGGTGCTAACGGTTGTGGAAAATCAACCTTTATGAAAATACTCGGTGGTGACCTTGAGCCCTCTTCTGGTAACTTTTCAATTGACGTCAATGAAACAGTGGGAAAACTAGGCCAGGATCAATTTGCTTTTGAAGAATATACCGTTCTTGATACTGTCATCATGGGTGATGCACGATTATGGAAAATAAAAGCTGAACGTGATCGTATTTATTCTTTACCCGAGATGAGCGAAGAAGAAGGTATGGAAGTCGCTGAGCTAGAAGTTGAGTTTGCTGAACTCGATGGTTACACCGCAGAGTCTCGAGCCGGTGAATTATTATTAGGTTTGGAAATCCCGGAAGAACAACATACAGGTTTAATGAGTGCCGTTGCACCGGGCTGGAAGCTACGAGTATTACTTGCTCAAGCCCTGTTTGCTAACCCTGATATCATGTTACTTGATGAACCAACCAATAACCTGGATATCAATACCATTCGCTGGTTAGAAAATATTCTCAATGATCGCAAAAGCACGATGATCATTATCTCACATGATCGCCATTTTCTTAATAGTGTTTGCTCTCACATGGCCGATCTGGATTTTGGTGAGTTGCGCATATACCCTGGTAACTATGATGAGTATATGACGGCGTCAACCATGGCGCGCGAACAATTACACGCTGATAATGATAAGAAAAAGACAGAAATAGCTGAGCTACAAGCTTTTGTTAACCGTTTCTCTGCCAATGCATCTAAAGCAAAACAAGCAACATCACGTGCGAAAAAATTAGAAAAAATCGAACTCACTGAAGTCGTTGCTTCGAGTCGTAAAAGTCCATTTATTCGTTTTGAACAAGACAAAAAACTTTATCGTATCGCATTAGAAATTGAAGATATGAGTAAAGGTTTTGATGGCAAATTATTATTCGAACATCTAAACCTCTTAGCTGAAGTGGGTGAACGTATTGCCGTGATCGGACCCAACGGTATCGGTAAAACAACCTTGTTACGTACACTTGTACATGACTTAGCACCAGACAGTGGCCACATTAAATGGTCAGAAAATACCAACATTGGTTACTACGCACAGGATCACTCAGGTGATTTTGAAACTAATATGTCACTTTTTGACTGGATGAGTCATTTTAAACAACCCGGTGATGATGAACAAACTGTGCGTGGAATATTAGGTCGTATGTTGTTTTCTCAAAGTGATATTGATAAGCCCGTGAATAAAATTTCAGGTGGTGAACAAGGCAGAATGATTTTCGGTAAACTCATGATGCAGCACCCAAATATATTGGTGATGGACGAACCTACCAACCACCTGGATATGGAATCTATTGAAGCGCTTAATCTTGCGTTAGAAAATTATGAGGGCACACTTATTTTTGTTAGTCACGATAGAGAATTTGTTTCATCATTAGCAACGCGTATAATTGAATTGTCACCGACCGGGATAAACAACTACAGCGGGACTTATGAAGAATATTTGCGTGATCAAGTTGCATTAGAAAATAAGTAAACAAAATTTTACTTAAACAACCTTAACTGTACTGTAAATAAGAAATCCACGTCTTTAGCGGGAATCCAGTCTTTTAAAATTGGATTCCGGCTATAAGGTGCAGGAATGAAAGTATTTTAAATTTAGAAATTAACCATCCTTATTAATTTGCTCGACTAATTCTTTTAGCACAGCATCCGCTTTGTCATGTTCTATCTGGCAAGTCCCTGCTGCTTGATGCCCGCCGCCGCCATACTTCAGCATTAATTCACCAACATTTGTTTTTGAGCCGCGATCAAAAATAGATTTCCCTGTCGCAAATACCGTGTTTTGTTTTTGGAATCCCCACATCTGATGAATAGAAATATTACATTGTGGGAAATGCGCGTAAATCACAAAACGATTACCGGCATGAATCACTTCTTCTTCTCGCAAGTCTAAAACCACCAGATTTTTATGGACCGTTGAACACCGGTCTAACTGCTCTCTAAATAAAATGTTTTGTTCTTCGTAAAGATCAACACGCTCTTTAACATCTGGTAAAGTCATGATTTCATCTATTGTGTGGTTCTTACAGTAATCAATAAGATCCATCATTAAGTTATAATTTGAAATTCTAAATTCGCGAAAACGACCCAGTCCGGTACGTGCATCCATTAAGAAGTTGAGTAAATCCCATCCTTTAGGGTTAAGCACCTGCTCCATATTAAATTGAGCTGAATCTCCACGATCGACTGCCTCCATCATGTCATCCCATTCAGCCGGAAAGGCCTTATGTTCACCATAATGTTGCCAAACGACGCGAGCAGCAGAGGGTGCATCAGGATCAATAATGTGATTATCAACTTTTTCATTGCGAATTGTTTCTGACAAATGATGGTCGAAAGCCAGATTTACACCCGCCACATAAGGAAGGTTTGTCGTAATGTCGCTATCAGTGACCTCAATTTTTCCATCCTGCATATCCTTGGGATGAACAAACTTAATATCGTCAATTAAATCAAGGTGTTTCAGCAAAACGGCGCAAACTAAGCCATCAAAATCACTTCGGGTTATCAGCCTAAATTTAGTATCCGCCATCAATAACTCCTAAAATTGTGTTTAAAATATAATTATATGAATAGATAGCGGCAGTAAAGAATAGATATTTAGAGATTTAATGAATAAATTTAGCTTTAGCATGCAATATCACCACGCTAACGAAGTCTAAATGATATAATTTTGTTTTAATTCTGATTTTGGCTATTTTATGAAGTTATTAATACGCAATCTTGCACGCACAACCACAGAAAAAGAGCTTTTAGCTCTGTTTGAACCCTTTGGCACAGTACAGTCGTGTGTATTGGTTATGGATAAAGAAACGGGACTTTCTAAAGGTTTTGGTTTTGTTGAAATGCCTAAACAAGGTGATGGCAAAGCAGCAATGAAAAGCCTGAATGGTAAAGATATTGCGGGTAATAAAATTCGCGTTAAAAAGTCAGATTCCAAATAATCTCTACTAATATGTCAGAAAATGAACAGCAAAAAGTCCGCAAGCAAGACCCACTCCATGGAATAACGCTAAAAATGATTGTTACCCAACTTGAAGAAAATTATGGTTGGGAAGAACTCGGCAAAAAAATTAACATCAAGTGTTTCATCACTAACCCCAGTATTAATTCCAGTCTTAAGTTTTTACGTAAAACACCCTGGGCACGAGAAAAGGTCGAAGCACTTTATTTACAAAGCAAGTAAACTTAGCTCCCCTCCTTTAAAAACTTACCTTTTGAAATACCCGTTAAAATTAATGCAATCTGCATTATTAACACACCAATAACTCCAGGCAAGAAGAACCACGTTTCTTTCTCATCAGGATTAAACAGTATCCATAATAAAAGGATCATCTGCGATAATCACATTTTCAGCATCAGGGTCAGAAAAATACACATCCCCAGCAGTCACACGGCTATCAGTTGCACTAGCCGAATGATATTTCATGGCCGTTGTCAGTGACGGCATGGTTCCATCAACATAAAAAGTAATATGCGGCTGTTGATTTTCAACAAGTAATGCTGAAAAACCTTTGTTAATGGATAAACCAGCTTTAGCACGCCCTGCTCGTATTTCTTCAACAATATCTTCTTTAGTATTAACTGCATATAAATCAAAATAACCATCACTCCACAAACCGGTTTTAATTAAGTTTGTAAAAAGTGATTGATCATCATCAACATAAGCCATTTTGACATTTTTTGGTTCTAATTTGAGCGCAATGCCAAATAAGATAAGCATAACTAACGGCATAACGACAATTAAACCAATTAACCTTGGATCTCGTCGTAGTTGTAACAACTCTTTTTTAATAATCGCTGTTATCATATTCAGGCTAGCTTTCCTGTGTTAATGCTATAAAAACATCTTCAAGATTCGGTTCTGTTATTAAAACTGTAACACCTTTATTTATTACTTCAGCCAGAACACTCTGTAAAACAGATTTATTTATTTCAGGTGAAACGACCATACGTAATTCATTACCAAATTGATTGATTAATAAAATACTTTTAATGAATGCAACGCTCCATGTACTTCTGGCAGGTAGGCGATGTGACTTGTGTATACCTGAACAGCGCCAAACGTCGCTGATAACCGCCAGATAATGTTCCCGCCCTTTTGTCTTTAAAAGGGGTTAAAGCGTAACGTTCCAGCAAGGATAATAAATATTGTTTGTCATAGACATCATACATACTTGCATAAAACTTAACATTTTCCCAAACACTAAGTTCTTCATACTGACCAAAATGCTGCGCAACATAACCAAAATCCGTTTTAGCTTTATCCACACTCATATTATTGATTGTGACTTCTCCTTCATCACTTTTAATGATGCCACATAACATTCGAATCAGTGTTGTTTTACCGGCAGCATTTGGCCCGAGCAAACCAAATATTGTTCCTTTTTCTACGTTTAAAGAAACATCATTAACTGCAGCATAGTCATTAAATGTTTTTGTTAATGATTCGTTTTAATCATCAAGTCCTCACTCAACATCACAAACACAAAGATGGTTAGAATTTTATTTGTCGAGCACTTTTTATTTGCTTTAAAACAACATATCCATAAATTTATTTTTATCTTCTGAGCTTAGTTTCACATCAGTTATAAATTTCACATGTGCCCCCTCCAAACTTCCTTTGGAAAGCTCAACACCCCACATTAACCTAATCTCATTTGGTAACAATGAATATCGCACATCAGTAATGATGTTTTTTTTATTCATATCAACAGCAAGAAAATCATTTGAAAACCAGCGAAACCGTTCAACATCTTTTGCCTGAACACTGTTCGCATCTAGCCATTCAAAATCACGTTTAAGATTTAATTTTTTAATCGATGTGCCAGAAATAATCTTTTTATCCCACAACAGTTTTACCGCATCAACATAATAACGCCCGTTATATTCATATATAAGTTTCCACACATGTCTATTACCAAAGCCAGGCTTGACCAATACTCGTTCAGTCTTGTGGCCTCTCTGTTGTGCAAGAATATTGACAGCATTTTCTGCACGTTGTTTTTGAAGTAACCCCAAACTTAAAAAGACAATGGCATAAATAAATGCTACCCGCGCATAACTTCTATTATTACGATGAATCGCAATCCAGATAAATATAATAATGGGAATAGTAAAAAACGGATCGACAATCGAAACTATACTCCAGGAAACTCTTTCGTTGCTGAAGGGCCAAAATAATTGTGTCCCATAGGATGTACATGCATCAAGTAAGCCGTGCGTCGCAATACCTAAAAATGAAAACAAATATACTTGTAAAAAACGCAATTTCTTCTTTATAAATGGGTAAAAAAGAAATGTACACACTAAGGCGCCAAAAGGAATAAATATAAACGAGTGAGTAAATTGACGGTGGAACTCTAAAAATAATAAAGGATCGTCTGAAGAACGGATTAAAACATCTAAATCTGGCGCCATACCTGCTAATGCACCAATGACAAATGCTCTAAACTGCTGCACTTTGTCATTAGCAAATGATTGAGAAAGACTAGAGCCGAAAATTGCTTGTGATATAACATCCATAATAAGTTTAATTTTTATTAAATAATAAGCTAAATTTAAACATAAAGTAACGACCTTTTATTCTAAGTTGAAAAGCTATATTAGCAAGTATTATGATTTTCACTCGGTTTTTTATTGTGATTTGACCTCGGTTTGCAAACTGTCGCGCCTCAACGCCTATGCTGAGTGGGTCTATAGGTTATGCTTTTACTGATAGCTTTCAGATGGGTTTCGGTAAAAAAGTTGTGACGTATAATTTTAATAACATGTCTGTTTATCATGAGCTTGGTGGCATCCAGTTAGATTTTTTTATAGATGATTATCACCTTACACTTGGCGCTAGAACGGCCGGTGCGGCGAATAATTTTAAACTGAATGATTTTGCATTTAGTTCTAATTCTTCAGAAGCATTTTCACTTTCATCTACGTCTTTTTGATTTTGACTTCAGGGGCAGCGGTCGTGATAAAGTTTTAATAAAATCTGCAACAGATTTGATGGCAACGACATAATAAACGAATAATAGTTCGACATGTTAAGCGAATAATGATACAACGTAATAAGCGAATATTAGCGCGACATAGAAAGCGAAATATAGGATAATTGGTCATGGCTAAGCCATCGGAAAAACTAGCAGAATCCCTTGAAATACTGCACCAGCTTCAAGAGCAAGGCAGTGTTGCTATACGTTCTGCCGATTTATCACGTACCCATCGAGAGCGCCTATGCAAGAATGGTTTCCTGCAAGAGGTCATTAAAGGCTGGTATTTTCCCGCTCGCCCCGATGAAACGGCTGGAGAAAGTACGGCGTGGTATGCCTCATTTTGGCCGTTTTGTGCGGCCTATCTTGAACACCGCAAAGACAAAGATTGGTGTCTTTCGCCCGAGCAATCCCTCTTATTACACGCTGAAAATTGGATGGTACCGAAACAACTTTTAGTGCGCGCCGCTAAGGCAAGTAATAATATCACTGCTTTACCCCATGATACGTCGCTACTCGATATTCGAGCCACACTACCCGACAAAAAAGATATTGTCCTAAAAGATGGGCTGCATCTATTCTCACTACCAGCCGCGTTAATTGCCTGTGCGCCAGGATTTTTCAAGCAACACCCCACTGATATGCGTGCCGCATTATCAATCGTAGGTGATGCATCCGAAGTGTTGAATCAATTATTAGAAGGTGGACACAGTACCATTGCGGGACGGCTGGCAGGAGCCTTTCGAAATATTGGTCGTGATCAAATTTCAGACGATATTGTAAATACCATGCGTTCAGCTGGCTATGAAGTCCGTGAGAAAGATCCTTTCGAAACTCAAATCCCATCAGCACTTGCTACACGAGAACAATCCCCATATGTGAATCGACTCCGTTTAATGTGGCAGGCCATGCGAGGTGAAATTATCGAACGCTTCCCTGTCGCCCCTGGTCTTCCAAAAGATATTAAGGCGTACCTTAAGCATGTCGAGGACATTTATACGACAGATGCTTATCATTCCTTATCAATTGAGGGTTACCGCGTGAGTCTGGAGTTGATTGAACGGGTTCGCAGTGGGAATTGGAATCCAGATACTAATCCAGATGATCAAAAACACAAAGATGCACTGGCAGCACGAGGCTACTGGCAAGCCTATCAAAAAGTGCACGGTAGCGTTGAACAGGTATTACAGGGTAATGATGCGGGTACTGTCGCAGATGATGCACATCGAATTTGGTATAGGGAGATGTTTGCACCAGGTGTCACAGCAGGTCTGTTACGTCCAGCAGATCTAGCAGGTTACCGTAATGCGCCTGTTTATATTCGTCGCTCAAAGCATGTACCACCAAGTCGTGAAGCAGTACGTGATGCCATGCCTGCGCTTTTTGATTTACTACGCGAAGAAACTGAAGCCTCTGTACGTGTAGTACTCGGTCATTTTATTTTTGTCTACATCCATCCGTACATAGATGGAAATGGTCGTATAGGAAGATTTTTGATGAACGTGATGCTGGCCAGTGGCGACTATCCATGGACGGTTGTTCCAGTAGAAAAACGTGATGATTATATGGCTGCTTTGGAAGAAGCGAGTGTTAACCAAAATATCGTACCGTTTACTAATTTTCTTGCACAACTTGTTGATGATGGGCTAAAAGGAAAAGCTGAACCAAAACTTCCAGCATAATGGACTTCCCAGGCTATGGTAACTTAACGGCTGGCGATGTCGTTATGAGGGGGCGATTTGAGGGACTAATAAATTATTTAGAACATATTTTTGAAGGTGGTTACTCATAATCATAAGACCTAAAGATAACTTAAAGATAAAGAATTTGCACTTACAGTTTAATGTCTGATTATATTTTGAAAATGTTTTGTTACTTCAGCAACGACTGAACCACTTAGCACACGTTTTCCGTAACGTACTTGTACATAATAACCAGATATTACAGTTATAGATTCTTCTTTTTCCTTAAAATATTCACGCAATAATTCACAATATTCTGTCACTGTCCAAGCGGTATTTCGGGGGTTACCTCCACTAGCAAAGTATTGCTCAAGTGCAAGATACGCTTTACAAATGACATGTTCTATATCGTCCTCTTTCGCTGTTTTCAGTTGCCACAATGTCCAATAGGCACTTAATATATGACGAGTAAAATATAAAACACTCACAACAAATGTTAATAAAATAATGATTACAAGTCCTCCACTCTTCAACCAATCAAAAAGGTAGTTGCCAACTTCACGTATGCCTTCGATGAACGATTGCCATATAGCACCGATCCCTTTAAATAAAGAAGACCATAATTGTAACCAGCCAGTTTTAAGTGAATCAGGATCTACCGTTTTAGCCACATCAGCTAAGCGGGTAAAATATCGTTCAATTGATTTGGAAACATCGTCAGATGTTTGAGGCAGAGGTAAATCATAAAAGGCGGTAGGTTCAAACAAGACCCAACCATGTTCTGGAAAGTAAGCCTCTACCCATGCATGCGCATCCAAGCCTCTAACTTCATAATAACCTGTTAGAGGATTATGATTCGTAGCAGAAAAACCGGTTACTAGTCTGGCAGGAATATTTAATGTTCTAAGCATCACAGTCATTGCAGATGCAAAGTATTCGCAATGTCCTTGACGTGTTTCGAATAAAAAATTATCTAATGGAATGCTGTTACTTTCATCAAACACGGTGTCAAAAGTGTAACGATACTTTGTACGCAAATGTTTTTCTAAACCTAACGCTTTTAATAATGGAGTATCTGTAGGAAGTGTAATCTCAGAAGCCAATGCTCGAGTGCGACTTGAGATGTTTGTGGGTAACTGTAGATACTGATCCAAACTATCTACTGAGGTGACTTTACTCGCAGGATGTCCATTCACATAGTCTATATATGATTCAGCAGCGTAAATGGTATCTTTTTTCAGCTTGGCCGGTGCCTGAAAAGTACCATGAATGTCTTGCGAAATTACCGCAGCAGGAAAGATCAACTTACTTAAACGTTCAGCTACAAAGATGGTATCACCGTAGTCGATAGCCATCGTAATTTCTTGAGAAACAGGTTTCTCTTTAGTATCTTTCCTACTACCTACTTCAAAGGTGCCCTCTTTGAGTCGATACTTTTGATTATGATTATTAGATTTTGACCAGTAACGACCATCAAAAAAATCAAAAACCTTACCTTTAAGGTAGAGTGGTTGGTCAGCTTGCAAATAAAGCACAATCACATTACTTAAAGCACCTTGTTGCGGGGCTTTAATATCAAATCGTTCTTCGAAGCCCCTATACACCATACCATGCTGACCTGAATTATTTTGATATTCATTACTTTCAGATTTACTGTGGTCTGATTTATTTTCTCCCGTCATTTTATTTGACGATGAACTAGTTGAAGGTGTATTGCTTTTAGTTAAGTTATTTTTATTTTCACTTTTTTTCGAAGACTTATTTTTAGAGTGAGTCTTTTTTGTATTATCAAGTCCTTTATCATTGCTTGAAGATGCGTATTCTGGATTATCCGCAGCTCTCTCCCATTCTTTATTCTCATATTGCTGCCCACCGAAAGTATCGACGCTACCATAATGTAATGCTGCTGGCCGAGGGAAACTTAAATATAGAATGATACCCACCATCACGACCAGACTTGATAGTCCTACAACAGGCCCTAGAATAGGAACTTTCCCTAATGACTCCATGTGAACTGTCATCATTTCATTACGCTGATCAAGGTAGTTGGTATAAAGCGTAAACATCGCAACCAGAACATAAACTGAAAGATAAAACAGAAACAAACCACTTTTACTTATTGCTGCAGCATAAAGTAATAAAATAAAGGTAATAGAAAAAGTAAAATTGAGACCACGTCGTTCAGATAAGGTGAAATTTTGTGCTGCTTGAGCCCATAACAGCATACTCAACAAAGCTGGAATAAGACCTTCTGTTATAAGTAAAATTAAAAACACCAACAACCCCAGCAAAGCAATGAAGTTACCGAGTTGTTGATAATTCTTTCCGTCTTTTTTTTGTTGCAACCAACCACAACGCAAACCTGCAGCAAAAATAAAACACCACCACAGTATTTGGATAAAGCCCAAGCCAGTGTCATCTGATGTATTTATTATTGCCATTGCAGCGATGAGCTGCATAAAAAATACGCCATAGTAAACAACAGCTTGAGCTATCATTTATATGCTCCAAACACCGTAGCCAAATCATCACCGCATCGAATGTTATAGACAGGGATATCTCCCATTTGCTCGAAAGCATTGATACGATTAATTTGAACAGGGTTTAAAAAACTCTTTTTATCAAACCGAATCCACACTGGCTTAATGTGTCGCGCATAGAATTCAGGAGGTTCAAATTGTTGAGTTGAATCTGATAGAGAATCAAATATAACCATCACACTGCCGTGTGCTACTTTTGCAATAGCATGTTGAATAGCATCAGCGTAACTCTTGTTACCATCTGCACGAACAAGTGCCAAGGTAGTCAGTATGGCCTCGTAATGTGCAGCTCCAGTACCTGAGGTTATATTGACTTCATTCTCGCCATAACCAATTAACCGCACGCGGTGTCCTGCTGCACAAGCATGATTCGCAATTGAGGCGGCTATCTTAACAGCATATTCCAGCGTCGACTCTTTACCTTCACCAATTTCAGACTCATGGTGCAAATTAAGTAATAAAGTAACTTCAGTAGCCGCTAGAAACTCATGTTCACGTACCATCAAGGTATTTTGTCGTGCTGTTTGCGGCCAGTGTATATGTCTTGGTGAATCACCAGGTTGATATTCACGGACTTCAATAAATTCCTGACTACCTCCTCTTCTTGAAATGGCTTGTACTCCAGCAACAGGGATATGTGCACCACTTACATAGGGGAAATCGTGAATAAAGAATGGCGAGGGATAAACCAGTACCTCGTCTTTTGTATTACAAATAAATTTAGTTGCTTCGTTAATACCGAGAGGGAAACCACTACGCGCAAGTAAGGGGGGTAGGTAATGCAGACCTCGTAACTCACAAGGTATTTTTTGTGTTAGTTGTTGCCTGCCTTTAATCGATGGCACCAATGCCATAATAGAATCGTGTTCAGAAAGCCCCGGCATAGGCTGAATAAGTTCAACGAGATATCGTGTGAACCAACCACTATTGTGTAACGTTACTTCAATGGTGAGTAAATCGCCCTCACTCAGTGCTGTACCACAAACTCGCTTAGCACTCAATTTACTGAGGGTGAGTCGTGGGGCAATAAATGAAACGATTAAAACAGCAACGACCAGCGCAAACATGCCATAAAGTAGCGTAATGCCACGATTCCAAGCAATGAGAAATAATAATATCGATAAGCCGATAAGGCTATTTCGAAGCGTAAGATATTTTTTCACCTTAAACGACTCGGTTAACCTTGAATGACCGGTACAGGCACCTCATTCAAAATAGAATGCATAATGGTTTCCCCACTCTGGCCTCTGACATTCATTTGAGCTTTAGGTATTAAACGGTGGGCTAACACAGCCGTCGCCACTTTTTTTACTGTTTGCGGCTCAACAAAGTCCTTACCTGCCATCAATGCCATGGCTTGTGATGCTTTCATCAGCGCTAAAGACCCACGCGGACTTGCACCCAACGCAATATCAGCATGTTCTCGTGTCGCCTGTACCACTTGTGCAATATACCGACGTACGTCGTCATTAATATGAATTGCAGTGGTGCGTTGTTGTAATTCAAGTAAAGTATCCGCATCCATTACAGATTGAAGATCATTTATAGGGTGATGATCTTCTTGCATCAGCATAATTCTTACTTCTTCGTCTAAGGTAGGGTAACCAAGATTTAAACGCATGAAGAATCGATCTAATTGTGCTTCTGGAAGTTGGTACGTTCCCTGATATTCCACTGGATTTTGGGTAGCAATAACCATAAATACATCGGCCATTGCATAAGTTTTACCGTCGACTGTCACCTGAGACTCTGCCATACACTCAAGCAAACTCGACTGAGTACGAGGTGTAGTTCGGTTTATTTCATCTGCCAGTAAAACATTGGTAAATACAGGGCCACGACGAAATTCAAACTCATTGGTTTTTTGATTATAAATTGAGACACCGGTA
>Ga0316208_1001980_pt1 | contig 17781 bp, 18 predicted proteins | sample 3monopyrite_MG_FD_204944 | JGI IMG/M metagenome (GOLD analysis project Ga0316208, IMG submission 204944) | Microbial mat bacterial communities from mineral coupon in-situ incubated in ocean water Damariscotta River, Maine, United States -... | ecosystem: Environmental > Aquatic > Marine >...
CCACTGGTGTTCCGGCGGCGAACCACCACGGTCGAGGATTGGGGCGCGACAAAGATGCTGCCGTTCGGGGTTGAGGTCCAGGTTGCGGGGGTGCGACAGAAACACAGGCTGGTCTGGTTGTTGGCCGGGTTGGGGAATACGGCGAGGACCTCGTTGGTCTCACTGGGTGTGGCGTCTGCGGTGATCCGGAAACTCGATCCGCTGCCGCCGCCACCCGGACGACCGAACGTGGATTGCATGCCACCGGGGCCAAAGAAGCTTTTGGAGGCGCCGCAGGTCAGAAGGTCGAGATCGGCTTCGGTATTGCTGAAGGCGTTGTCGGCTGTGGCCCAGCGCGCCGGGGCCAGCCATTTGAATTGCGCCATGGTGTCAGAACTCCAGGGTGAGTGTGTCGCTCGCCGGAGCGGCGAAGGCGATGTCGGGAAAAACGAGGACAATGCTGCCCGCGTTGGGCGGGCCGTAGGGGCCCGGAGGTGTCGGCGGGATCTGGCCGAACACGAGGGTGATGGCATCGCTCTCTGGAGGGACGAAGGATCCCCCTATGAATTCGAGAATGATGCTGCCTGCTTCGGGCGGTTCATAGAGGTCCGGGGGCGGAGGGGTCCGGGCGCGACCTTGCGCGAGGATCGCGGCGCGCATCAGGAGCAGGCTCATGCCACGCTTCCCGCCAGCGCGCCCTGAATGATCCAGGCATCTTCGCCGCGCTTGGTGAGGGCGGCACCGGACCATGGCCCGTCGAGAGCGACCGAGCCGCCAGTCACGCCGTTTAGCGATACGCCCGTGCCCGCCGTGATCGTCGCCACGCCGCTGCCCCCCTGCGTGATGTTGATCAGCGTGCCGATCTCGAACGCCACGCTGGCCTCGGTGGGAATTGTGACGGTGACGGGGGATGCTCCGCTGGTCTCGAGGATGGCGCCGAGATCGATGGCTTCCAAGGTGTGCGCCGTGCCGGTCAGGGTGCGGATTGTCACAATGCCTGGACGCGGCACCTCGACCCACGCCGCGCCGGTGAATCGCACGGACCGCGCCTCATCGGTGATCCAAACCTGCCAGCCGTCTTGTGGGGTGAGGAACACCCAAGCTTCTGCGCCGGTCTCTCCGTCCCAAAGTGCTAGGGCATTCGCGTTCGCTGGCGATCCTGCGGGGACTATGGTGATATCGCCCGAATTTCCGCTCGCTGGCAGGGTCGTGGTGCGCGATGCGGCGCGCGCCTGCACCATCACCGAGAGGCGGCGCAGGTCCTCGCTGAGGCTGGTGCCCCAATTGCGTTGGCCGGGATCGTAGAAGGCGCGCAGCCCCAGCCCCGGCATGATCCGTTCCGGCATGCTTATCCTCGTGTGTTGTGGATGTGGTCGTGCTGTCGTCCGGCTATGTTCAGGCGGTGGCGGTGTCGGTGAACGTCGTGCTCAGCTCCCCCAAAGATATCCCCAGCCGCGATCCCATCCAGCGGCAAAGGGTGCGGTCATCCGAAACCACCTTGCCTCGCGGTCGGTGATCCAGCTGCCTTCAATGAGGCGGCGGGCCCTGACCGCGACCTCGATCTCGGCGGTTCTCTCCGGCGCGCCGCTCTCTTGGATATCTTCCGGCGTAAGTGTCCAGCTGCTGCCAGACCCCGCGTCGATGACGAGGCCCGCCGGCAGAATGGCCACGCCGGTATCGGGATCGATCCAGCGAACCTCGATGATGTACTCCACACCGGGTTCTGGGCCGATGGAGGCGCCAGTGTGATCGGTGATCACCGGACTGGTCTGGGTCAGCCGGTCCCGATGCGCCCAGGTCAGTTCCAGATCGCCGACAATGAGCGCGCCCGCGCCCGGCACGTAGCTGCCATTGCCCTGCACCCGGCCGGGCGGCAGTGGTCGGATGGCGCGGCGGTCCAGTGTCACCCCATCCTCGGGGGCCAGCGCAAAAGCCAGCGTGCCGCGCCCGGTTTCGGGTAGAAGCCGAACCGCCAAGGTCTCGCCAGCAGCCCATGAGGTCTCGGTGATCCGTGCGCCTTCGTCAAAGAACTTCACCGGCGTGCCCGCCACATGCGCGCGTGGGACCGTATCAAGGCAGCCGCGGCCCACCGTGATCGCGGTCTGGGTGATCCCATCAATGCGCACGAACTCACCGCCAATGCTGGCCAACGTGCCAATCCCGACCTCACCAATGTCACGCCAGCCGGTGACGGCAATGACCCGGTCTTCGGGATGATCCGACACGTTCGCAGCCAATACTGCCGTCGGCGCAAAAGCCACGACACCTTCCTGCACGGGGCCCGTGCCAGGATCGATCCAGAGTTGCGCGGCCAGGGCATCCGCACTTGGCCGCTCGCCCGTGGCGATCAGCGCGCCCGAATAAAAGTCCTCGGCAAGAATTCGGTCCGCCTCGCTGTGGCCCAACTCGCGGACCAGCAGCCAATAGGGGGCTTCCTCGACCATCCGCCGCGCCAGCGCCCGAGGTGGTGCCGTAACGACGGTGCCACTCGGCATGCGCCCACCCGCGATGGCCGTCGCGCCCAGCGCAAACACATCCTCGGCGAGTTTGAGGCGAATGCCATTGTCGCGCCCGTCGCCTTGGCCGATCTCGGAGACGCGCATGACCACATCCTGAAGCCCCAGCCTGTCCGAGCGCAGCCGGATCACATCACCCGGGCCGAGATCCGCGCCCTCGCGGTTGACGACGATCTCGCCCGTCAGTAGCGGCACCGACAGCGCGCGCAAGTCGCGTTCCGCCACGCGCACCGCAAGCCCCTGGGTGCGGATGCCCGGGTAATCCAGTGTGGTGGCGATCACCTCGCCCATGGCCTGCACCCGGGCGGTATCGGTCACACTGACCGCGCCCGTCTCGTCGGTGTTTGCATCGGTGAAGCGCACAGTAACCGAGTTCACCAGATCGGAGGGCGCGCGCCGCCCCAAGCGGCCCCAGTCGACGACATTCGTCTCATCGAACAGGGGCAGCGTTGCTGCCGTGTAATCGGCCCGGATCAGTTTGATCTCCCAAAGCCCGGTGCGCCGGTCGATGAACAGCGTGGCATCGATAGGGTCGAGCACGCTGGCGATGAACTCTTCGATCGAGCTGTCTTGCTGCCAGATCAGCGACAGGCCGAAGCCCTCGGCGTAGAGCGTATCGGCAGCTGCGGCAAAACTCGCCCCGATCTCGACGCTCGAGTACCCGAGACCCCAGTCGCGATTGGTCAGGCACTCGCGGATGATATGCGCGGGGTTCATGTCCGGCCCGTTGACAAACGCCCCGCGCAGGGAGGCGACCAGTGCCTGGCTGTCGCCGGGCGGGATTACCGGCACGCCATCAACCGGCGTACTGTCGATGCGCGCAGTCCAGCTTGTATCTGTGAGCGCAATATTGAAGCCAAAGATGTCGGTTGGGGGCAGGGTGGCGATGATGGCCTCCGCGGCATCAACCGAGGAGGCGGGTTCGGGAAACCCATCGGTGACAAAGATCGCGATCCGTCGTTTGGAACCGCTGCCCGCGAAGAAGGCGGCGGCCTCGGCAAAGGCCGCGTTGAAACTGGTGCCGCCAAAGGTGCTGATCGGCAGCGCCAGCATCCAGGCCTCGAGCTCCGTGTAGTCTCCGGGGCCCATGTCGCGCCGCTCAATCGATCCCGCGACCGTGGCGTTCCACAACACGATGCGCATGTCGTTGGGCCGGTCGGGATCGACGCTTGCGCCAATCTCACGGATCAGCGCGGCTACACCTGCCTTTTGCGCCGCCATACGGGTGCCCGACATCGAGCCCGAGGTGTCGAGCGCGATGTAGATCGCGGCATCCGAGATACTGGCCTCGGGGAGGATGGCGGCGCTCGAAGGATACCATTGCGCGCCACCTGCTTCACCAGAGAGCACACGGGTGAGCCGCACGGCCCAGGGCTTCAGGTACGGATTGATGCCGAGATAAACCTGCCGCAGCACCAGGCTGCACAGCCCGCGGTAAGCTGGCACCTCGCCATTCATGCGGGCTGCCAGATAGTCGTTCTGCCCCTGGTCGGGGCCGCCCATCAGCACATCGATATCGCCAGTGATGCCGCCTTCACGGCTTTCGCCGCCAAAGAGATCGGGCGCATCGATGCGGATGCGCCCGCCGACCGCGCCCGCGTTGCTGGCACCGGTGGTCGCGAGCAGGCTCTCGACCGATTGCGCCGGAAACGCGAGGCTGGCGGGCAACACCGTCCAGGACGTGGTCGCGGTCGCCGCGTCAAACGCCACGCTGTGCAGCGTGACCCGCTGGCTTGTGCCATCGGTCATTCGCAGCCGATAGTCCTGGCCGACGCGCACACCCGGCAGCGTGCCGGGAAAGGTGATCGTCGCACCGGTTTCACCGGCCAAAGCAGGGGTCGCCGCCATGCCCACAGCAAAGCCGATGGGTTTCTCGAGCGCAGAACCTCCGCCAGAGCTGCTGCTGCCGGTCGTGACGGACCAGGCGGTGCGGCGGTCGACGAGGATCTCGCGGATCGCGTCGACCGGCCCGTGGCACAGGGCGAGATGCATCCCCAGCGAATAGCGAAACCCGACGGTCTGTGATGTGCTACCTCCCATCGCCAGCCTCCTGCGATGCGGACGGCTCCAAAGTTTCCAGCCGTATTTTGGCCATGTGGATCACCGGTTCAACCAACGCGTCGCCGGTTGCCCGCAAGTGCTCGGCGTCGATGCCATGGGTGAGAAAATCCTGCCAGTTAAAGCCATGCCTTTGAAACCATGGCCGCACGCCTGCGAGGCAATAGCGCGCCGCGCGCAGGTCCTGGATCGTGACAAAAAGGGGCTCTGGCGCGGTTTGATCGGGTCGCGTCATTTCTTGCCGCCTTTCTTCTTGATGGGATCGACTTTGAGATCGCCGGCCCAGACCGTGTTGGGCCCGGTGATCAGCACGGTGCCAAAGACAACCGGGATCGGTCGGCCTTCTTCGGCGGTGGGCAGCGAGAAATCGTCAAGCCCGGCCGCTTGGGGCTTCTCGGTCTTGGGGCGTGGGTTCAGCGCATAGGAGATTGCCGAGAGCACCAGCCCGAGAACGAGGCGTGCAATGAAGGTCCAGACCATGGGGAATTGCCGTTTGCGGATGAGCGCTGCGTAGACGTCGGACTAACGCGGGCGCGTCAGACGATGGAGCCGCCACCAAAGGGGTTGCGGCCGGGGATTTCGGGAAAGCCCCCGAAGTTGAGAAGATTGCTGAATTTATCCGCACAAGTGGCGGCACGCAGGTCGCAGCCGGGGGCCATGTCGACGAGGACGGGCAGCGTGTCGCCCGTCTCTGGGTCCAGTTCTGGCACAGCCACGGCCTCGGCCAGTTCCGACATGGGGCGCGACAAGAGGAGCACAGCACCCGCATGGCCGGTGATGAACCCGAGCTGCGCCCCAAAGCGCAGCACCCCGCCGCGAAACCAGCCATCGGACTGTTCTGCGGCTTCAGGGATTGTCATCGCATTGGCGGCAACGGCTGTCACTGCCCCGGTTTGCCAGTGCGGGGCAATATCGAGCCCACAGCCTCGGCCATAAAGCGCGTGGCGGCAGAGCCGCTGGTACTTGGCGCGCACGCCGGCCCGGCGCAGTGTGCTGAAGAGGGATTCGCAGGTTAGCAGGATGCGCGGACCCTCGACCTCCGCGCCCACGACGCGGCCTTTCCAATGCGCCACCGTCTCGCCCAGCACCTGCTCATGACCGCGAAAGATCGTCAGCGTCACCGGTGTATTGCCCATGGGGGACAGAAACCGACGCGCGAAGGGATGCGACAAGGGCCAGGTCAGCTCCAGCCGCCCGCGTTCGATCTCGCTCGTCTGCACCACATCGCCATGCGCCACGGCGGCGGGTTCCCAATTGATTGTCTCACCGCCGCTGCCCGCGCTGGTCCAGGCGTCGACGCGGCTGGTGAAACGCCAGACCTGCTCTCCCTCGACGAATTGATAGAGAAAATACGGGCGGCCCTCTGCGGCAGAGGTCTCGATGCTGGCGTAGGTCATGGGTGGGGACTCAGCGTGTGTGAGTGGTCAGGGCGATCACCGGTCTGGGTGGTGCCGTAGAGCGGGACTGGGAAGGGGGTGGGGGAGTGAAGAGATCTAATTCGGCGCAAACTGGACCCTGGTGGGACACGCAGCTAACGACAGGTTCGAGCCCTTACTACCATTTGATTGACGCGCGATCTTCCCGGCGATAGCTAGTATTTCATGGAAAACACAATCATCATCGCAATGACTTGGTGGCTGGCCTCCTGACAGGGTGGCCGGATGACCAAACGTATTCCGAGGCCGCGCATGGGCGGCCTATTGTTTTCCGAGCTTCCCAATGCACGGCCTCTCGTTTCAGGGGACGACGCAAATGAACAGACCAACCATTCTGACCGGCGACCGCACAACGGGGCCACTTCACATCGGGCACTATACAGGCTCGCTTGCAAACCGGCTGCGCTATCAGGACAGCCATGAACAATTTCTTTTGCTGGCCGATACCCAGGCTCTAACCGACAACGCCCATGATCCGGAGAAGGTGCGGCGAAGCGTGATCGAGGTCGCGCTGGACTATCTGGCCGTGGGCATTGATCCCGCGCGCACGACCATCTGTCTGCAATCACACCTGCCGGCGCTGGCCGAGTTGTCGGTGCTCTACATGAACTTTGTCACGGTCGCGCGGCTCGAACGGAATCCGACGATCAAAGACGAGATCCGCGCCCGCGGATTCGGGCGCGATATTCCCGCTGGATTTCTGTGCTATCCGGCGGCGCAGGCGGCGGACATCACGGCCTTCAAGGCGAGCATCGTGCCGGTCGGTGAGGATCAGGCCCCGCTCATCGAGCAAACGAACGAGATCGTGCGGCGCATCAACGCAACAGCAGGCCGCGCCGTGCTGCCCGAGGCGCGGGCGATCATCCCCAAGTCGGGCCGGTTGCCTGGTATCGACGGCAAGGCCAAGATGTCTAAGTCCGGAGGCAACGCCATTACTCTGTCCGCATCGTCAGAGCAGATCCGAAGTGCTGTCAAAGCCATGTTCACCGATCCGAACCACCTGCGCGTTGACGACCCGGGCTGCATCGAGGGCAATGTTGTCTTCACCTACCTTGACGCCTTCGATCAGGAACAGGACGGGCTTGCTGAGCTCAAGGCACAGTATCAGCGCGGCGGGGTTGGCGATGGCAAGATCAAGGCGCGTCTGGAAGCGATACTTCAGGAGCTCATAGGTCCAATTCGCCAGCGTAGGGCTCAGCTCGCCGAAGACCGAGGCTACATTCTTGAGGTGATCAAAGAAGGCACGGCACGGGCGCGCGAGCGAACCGAGGCGACAAAGCGGGATGTGGTGAGTGCCTTGGGCCTTTTCCAGTTGTAGATGAGCAGGGGCAGGTGATCCGGATGAAGGTCCGTTTCGTCCGCATTGTGTGAGTTCATGCGCCGCGCAGCGAACGTCGGTAGGCGTGCATATTTCTGATTTTTGCACGCTTAGCAGAAAGCCGCCGTTCAAACAGATCGCAGCGAATTCGGACAGAGAGCCTAAACTGCTTGATGCTGCACCGGACTCGAACGACCGCTAGGAGACGTTTGGCAATGACAGGCGCATTTCAGACTGAACGATAAAGCGATGAGCCCCAAGCTTCTGCACAAGAGAACACAAGGCGTTGTCAGCGGAATCGACATTGACCAATGTCAGCGAGCCGACTGTGGCTGCCGCAGCGAGGAGGTCCGCCAAGGCCGAGGGGTCGCTGGCGGCTATCTGATGCACGAGACCGCCTGCACCGACGATCGCGCCGCCTTTTTCATGCAGGAAGGACGTCAGCGGTGAGCCGGAGATGGTTTCCGTCGCGTTCTGCCAGGTCGGCTTCCAAGTCGAATTCGTCTGAATGGCATTGGCAACGGTCCCGAAATCCGACCGTTCGCATGTGGACGGATCGGGAGATGGATGATCAAGCCGATAACAGTCGAGCTTTCTGGTCACCTCAAAACCCAGCTTCCGATAGAGACGCTCAGCGCTTTCGTTTCCCTTGATGACCTCAAGCCAAAAGCTCTCGCTTCCGGCATTCTCCGCCGCACGTATCGCCGCCATGCCCAAACGAGACGCCAATCCCCGGCCTCTGTGGCCAATCCGGGTTCCGCTGCCTATCAGATACCGTTGGGTGTTCCGCGTCGCCACGTTCCAAAACCCGATGACTTCACCATCGTCGACGGCTACGAAGGACGCTGCGGGGTCAAAACCTCTCGAGCTCAGCGCCGCCTTGAACGTGTCTGCATCTGGTTGCAACGGAACGACATAATCAGAAAACGCGGCAAGCATGGCGCAATGCAGAGCACCCAGATCAACGCCGGATTCTGAAAAGGAAACAATGCGTGTCATCTTCGTATTTTCCCTAATCTACGGGTGGGCCTGTCGACAAGTCCCGATCCTAGTCAGACAGACACAGCTTGTTGCCATCAAGGTCTCTCACATAGGCCGAGAATTTCGGCCCACGCTGACCCGGTGCGCCCTCGCAGGTGCCGCCCAATTCAAGGGCCAGGCCGTGCATCCTTTCAACCTCTTCCCTTGTCCCGACAGAAAAGCCGACCATCGTGCCATTCCCGTTGGTTGCCGCCGCCTCATCGAAGGGAATCGCGATTGCGAAGGCAAAACCCTCGCCAAGCCAATAAGTCATGCGGTCCGACGGTGACATGGTCTGAAGACCCGCGCCGGCGAAAAGTCCGTCATAGAAGGCCTTCGATGCGCGCATGTCGTTCGTTCCGACGACGAAGTAATTCATTTTCATTTTTGTCTCTCCGATTGAATTGGTAGTTCAGCTGACAGCGTGCCGCGCGCTTACACTACGACGACATTGCCGCGCTTGTGACCCGTCTCCATATGGCGGTGCGCCTCGATCAGGTCGGCCAAAGGGTAGACCCGGTCCATGACAGGCTCCAGCTTGCGGTCCTCGACCATCCCGACAAGGGTGGCGAGCATCGGGCGCAGCACGTCCGGCTTGAGCATGCCGGTCGCCGAGAAGCGCGCCTTGCGCGTGCCGACAAGGCTCGTGCGCAACATCGCGCCCAGCAGGCGCAGGCCCAGCACCGGGCAGACGTAGCGGCCGGAGCGGGTCAGGCTGCCCTTGGCCTCGGCGAAGGACGAGACGCCGATCGTATCGTAGATCACGTCATACCGCTCGCCCTGTCGGGTGAAATCCTCCTGGCCATAGTCGATGACCCTGCTGGCCCCGAGTGCGGCCACCATGTCGGCGTTGCGGGCGCTGCAGGTGCCGGTGACCTCGGCACCCATCGCGGCGGCGATCTGCACTGCCGCGCTACCGAGGCTGCCCGATGCACCGACGATCAGGACCCTCTCGCCCGCGCGCAGTTCAGCCACCTCGCGCAGGAAGTTCAGCGAGGTCAGCGGCCCATCGCACATCACGGCGGCGTCCTCATGCGAAAGTGCCGCGGGCTTCTTCATTAGCACGCCGGATGCGTCGAGGCAGATGTGGCTGGCATTTGCCCCGAACTTCAGGCCCGCCTCACCGAAGACCACGTCGCCCACGGCGAACCGGCTAACACGGTCACCCACGGCGATCACCTCGCCCGAGAGCCCGGTACCCGACAGGTTTTGACGCGGGCGGCGCAGGCCGAGGAATAGCCTTGCAAAGCGGGGCTGCCCGGCCCGCATCATGCCATCGGCGCGCGTCACGGCCGAGGCGCGGATACGGATCAGGATCTCGGTGGGACCAGGTGTCGGAATGGGCTGGGTCACCGGGTTCAGCACCTCGGGGGTGCCATAGTGATTGATGCTCCATGCAGAGAGTGTTGCGGTCATGGTGGACTCCTTTCGGTTCGGTTGCCCTGTCTCTACCGGACCGAATTCCATCCGAATATTGCAGTTTATGCACCACTGTGGTTCATAATCGCTCCGCATGGTGGATTGGAAATCTCTTCCGGCCTTTCTGGCCGTTGCGCGGGCGGGATCGCTGCGCGGGGCCGCCGAGCAACTCGACGGCACCCACGCCACCGTGCGCCGACAAGTCGAGGGGCTCGAGGCGCAGCTGGGTGTGCAGCTGTTCCGGCGCAGTGCGGGCGGGCTGGAACTGTCGGCGGCGGGCCGCAAGCTGCTGCCTCAGGCACTCGAGGCCGAAGCGTCCTTGCGCCAGGGCTTCAACGCCGTTCGCGGGCTCGATAGCGAGGCGGCGGGTCGCATCCGTCTGTCGGCCGATCCGATGACCGCGCATTTCCTGCTGGCGCCGGTTCTGGGCGAGTTCCTGTCGCTCTATCCCGACATCCACATCGACATGAACCTGTCCTACGCCATCGACTCGATCGAAAAGCTTGAGGCCGACGTCTCGATCCGCCATGTGCGCGACCTCACTGGTGATGCCGTGGGGCGCAAGCTGTTTCCGCTGTCGATCGGTGTCTTCGCCTCGCGCAGTTACATCGACGGGCATCTGCACGATGCCGGGCCGCGCGGCGAGGGGCTGACCTGGCTCGGCTACGGCGAGGTGCCGGAATTGCAGGCGATGATCGCCGCCTCGCCGTTTCCGCGTGCTGCGGTGCGCCATGCCATCCCGGATCCTGCGATGCATATGCATCTCGCCCGGGCCGGGACAGGCATGACGTTCCTCGCCGCTTGGGTGCAGAGCGTCTTCCCCGAATTGCAGCGCGTGCCCGGGACCGCTCTCGACCAAAGCCGCTCGACCTGGGTGCTGATGCACGGCGACCTGCGCCGGGTGCAGCGGGTCAGGCTTTTCGTCGATTTCCTCTACGAGAGCCTGCTCGAGCGGCGCGCGGATTTCATCGGATGATTGTCAATCCGGCCTTGAGGCGTATTCGGGCGAGAGCATGGCACCTCCAGTACCGCTAGATGTAAAGTCTTGACCGGGTGCCTAATGTGCGCCGTGTCATACAAATGATTTTAATGCCTTAGACTGGAGAAGGTTGGATTTGAGGCCCACCCCCTCCCACGCCGACGCACACCAATTTGTTGTTCTTGACCTCTGGAAGATCGGACACGTTGTTGAGCTGTATCAAACGCGTGGACACTGTAGGTGTGCAGTTTGTGTGTAAAGCAGATTGAAAGTCCGCAAAGCGGGCCAAAGCAGCCGTACGCGGAGACGCGGCGAATTGGCGCTTTGTCCCGCACGGTAGACCTATGAGTAACATGCCGCGAATGTCCGGTCCGCCCCTCGCGGTCGGGACCGCTCGCAGCGCCTCGTACACATTGTCGGGCGGCCTGCCTTGCCACACCGCCTTCACTCCAGCACCTCCACCACCGGCAGCGTCACTTCACTCGCCACCGCGCCATTCTGGATCTCTACGCGGTCCGCGTCCGAGCGCACGCAGGTCAGGAAATGCCCCTTCGTCCGCAGCGGCACAGCTTCGCCAAGGTTCGACGAAAGCGTCAGCCTGTGGTCGGGCCCGTCTTCGATCGCAGCGGTGATCGTTCGAAACCGCATGCTTCCCGGCATCTCAAGCATGATCCGGCGCCCGACATAGGAAGCGATTGGCGCGACCGATGCGATAGGGGCGATCCGTGCCACATGCATCAGCACCGATCCCGATGTCATCGGGGCACGCAGCTGCAACTCACTCCCCCAGGTCGGCAACCAGAAACTCGCCTGCCGCCCGCGCAGCGACCAGAGCCATCGGCGCAAAGCCTGCCGCTTGGTCGGACCCTGCGCCTTCAGCGTGATCGCCTCAGATCGCTCAAACATGTCGCGGATCGGCTCTACCATGACCGGCCCGAAGCCGTTGTCGACATACTCCACGGCACGGCTCAGGCTGGCTGTCAGCGAACGGCGGACAAGACTGGGATCGGTCTGAACCGGACGACCGAGATAACTCGGCAATGTCAGCGCGGTCAGCTCCGGCGCATCGCGCAAGAGGAAACTGGCGATGACCACGCCATCCCCTTGACGGCGGCGCGTGATCTCGATGCTCGAGGTCAGTATGCCGGCGCGGATTGGCACAACAGAGACCCGACGCGCTGCCACCGTCATGGCGGGCAGTTGCTGCCCCAGCGGCTCGGCCAAAGTCAGCCGGTCGGGCTGAACATTGGCGATTGCCACCGGTGCTACCTCGCCGCCATCAACCGCGATGCCCACCTGTTCGCCGGCGCGGAAATCCGACACCGTCGTGTCAATCAGCACTTCGGTGGCACCCTGAGTGAGATCCGCGACCGGCTGCACCGCCAGATGCCAGAGCGGTACGTTCCAGTCTCCGACAAACCCGGCGCGTGCCAATTCTGCGGCGCGTGCCATGCCCAGCGCATCCAGCCGATGGCGGAAGGTGACAATCTCGCGGGGCCGGGGTCTCAGAGCGATCCGCTGCTCGCCCGCGCGGGCCTGCAGCACATCGGTGCGCCATTCCAGCACCTCGCTGATCTCCTGCGCCGCCGGGAAGGGCCAAAGGGGCAGTGTGCGCTCGGACTCAGGCATTCAGCGCACTCCGGTTGCGGCGGATCACATTCAGAATCGCCCGTTCCCCCGAGGGTGTGCCGAGATAGTCGCCGACCACGCTCGGGTCGAGCACGTTGATGATGCGCGTCGACATTTGGGCCGCCGGACCTGCGCCATCCCCGTTCATCTCGACGCCCAGCCGCCCACCCCGACCGCGTTTGAGCGGCAGGATCGCCTCGGGCCCGGCCTCGCCCATGAGGCCCACGCCTTTGGCAAAGGGAAACACCGTGGGTCGGTTGACCACGCCGCCCCGCGCGAAGGCGGTCAATTCCTGGCCACCGGCAAAAATGCCGCCCTTGGCAAAACCAAAGAGGCGCGCGAAGAAGCCACCCACGCCTCCGCCGCCGCCCATGCCCGAGAAGGCCCGCATGATTGCGTTCTCGATCGGCTGGAAGGCCAGCTCAATCAGCCGGTTCGCAAGGTTCTGGGCGATCCGCGAAATCGCGCTGGCAAAGGTCTCCCAGGTAAACTCGCCGGATTTCAGCGCGTCCTTGATCGGCCCAACGATGTCCTGCGCCAGACCTTGGGCGATCTCGCGGGATCGCTCCTGTGCGGCCCGGACGGCTTCAGTCGTTGCCTCCCAAGCCCCGCGCGCGGTATCGGCGGCCTCGCGCAGAGCTTGGCCAGCGACACGACCGGCACCACCCGCACGACCTGCGGCTTCGCCCGTGGCATCCATTGCCTCCTCAAGCCCTTCGGCTGCGGTGCGCGCGCCGCTCAATGACGCCTCCGCTTCCAGACCACTTGCCGCCACTGCCTCGCGCAGGGCGGCGACGGAGTCGAGGGGCGCTGTTGCCGCCTCGACGACGCCCGCCAAGGTCGCGCGCAGAGCCTCGGCCTGACCGCGCGCCTCTTCGGCATAAGTGCCAAGCCCAAGGTCCGGCATTCCGATGGGCTCAGAATTGAAGGCCGCCTGAAACGCCGCGCGGGCCTCGGTTCCCGCTTGCGCTGCCGAGCCTGCAAAAGGGTTCTCGATCCGGCCAAGTTCCAGCGTGCCGATCAGCGAGATCCGCCGTTCGATGCCAAGCGCCTCAAGGCCGGCGTTGATGCCGTCCAGAAACCCGTTGATGCGCTGGCCCACGCCATTCAGCATCGCCTCGACACCGGCGATCAACGCATTCGCCGCCTGAAACGCGAAATCCCCGATGGCAGCGGGCAGCGCGCCCCAGAGCACCTTGATCGCCTCAAACGCCCCTTGAAACGTGTTCAGCGCCGCGTTGCCAAAACCCACCACCGCTTCGAGCGACGTCTGCAGCGCCTCGGCAATGGCGGCCTTGATCTCGGCCCAGCTGGCCATGATTGATAGCCCCAGGGCGACAGCCCCGAGTTGCATACGCTCCCAGACCTCACGCGCGAGATCGCCGAGAAGCGAGAGCGCATTCCCAAATCCGCCTGCGCCCCGAACAAGTCGCCCGAACCAGTGGATCAACTCTCCCGCCGCGACCACAAGCCCAATGATGGGCAGGCGCAGCAGAGCACCGCGCAAGATCACCAGCGCCATGGCAAGGCCACGCACCGACACGGCGGCGGCGATCGAGGCCGCAACAAACCGCCCGGCCAGCAGCGCCGCGATCCCGGCCGCATAGGAGGTCAGCCGCCCGAGATTCTCGAAGAGCCCCCGGATCGCGATGCCAAGGGGCCCCGTGGCGCGTGCGACGCTTGCCATAGCATCGGCGACGGTTTCCAGCGCGGGGGCGGCGGCGACGGCAAGCTGATTCGACAGCCCGCGCCAGATCAGGCCCAGCCGCGAGATCGCATCATTGGTGCGCTCGATCTGATCGGCATCCTGCTCGGAGACCACGACGCCGAAGTCGCGCACATCCTGCGTCGCCTGGCGCAGCGTCGCGCTATCGATCCGCGCCATCGCAATCGAGCCTTCCTCACCGAAGAGCTGACCGGCGACGGCTGCGCGCTCGGCGACCGGCACGAATTCCGCGATGGCGGCATTGATCGCGCCGACGCGCTGGTCCAGCGGCAGAGCCATCAGCCCGCTGGCCGTGAGGCCCAGTCGGGTCAGGGCGTCCGCTGCCGGGCCGGTCCCGGCGGCCGCCTGGCTCAACCGCCGGGTCAGATCCTTCGTCGCCTGTTCGATACCGGACATCGACACACCGGCCAGTTCGCCGGCGCGCTCCAGCGTCTGGATGGAGGCAACGGTGGTGCCGAGCGACTGGGCAAGCTTTGCCTGCGCATCGACGGTCTGCAGCCCCGAGCGGATCATCGCCCCGCCGGTTGCCGCGGCAGCGGCCGCCGCTGCCGCCATGGCGACACCCGCGCGCCGCGCGAAGACGGCGAGTCTGGCATTCGCGCCCTCCATCTCGCGCGACAGCCGCCCGAAGCCACGGGCACCGGCTTCACCCACGCCTTCGAGCTCTGCCTTAACCTGCCGTCCGCCGGTGGCAGACAAGCGGACAGAAACGCGTTTCTCAGTCATTTTGGCCGTCCATCTGCTCGTTGAGTTTGCGCACCATCACCGCCTCGATCACGGGCAGGAATTCGACCGCAGCGCGCGGATCCATGCCCAGCGCCGCTGCCATCGCCAGAGCCGCGCTCATATCCCAGCCCAGCACCACGCCTGGCACCGCCCGGATCTGACCTCCCAGCCGTCCGGCCAGATCCCAGACCTGCCAGCCTTCCAGCGTGCGGGGCGCGTTCAGGGTTTGCGGGCAGGCTTCGCAGGCGCCGCCGCCCTCGCAGGGTGCGCAGGCCGCGCAGTAGGCTTCGCCCCCGCCGTAGATCCAGTCGGCGAGGGCGTAGAGACGTTTTTTTCTGCGTCCAGTTCCAACCCCCTGGCGACATAGCCCATCTGGAAGCGCTCAAAGATCGGCCAGATGTCGAGGAGGGCAGCGATGCCTTCAGGCGTGACGGCCACCGGCGTGCCATCCGCATCGCCGACACCCTCCCAATCGAGAATGGCCCGTTGGGCCAGGGCCTTGCCAAAGATCACGGCAATCTCGTCATCGCTGGTGCCCTCGGGCAGGCCGCGCACAGCTGGATCGCTGCGTGCGGCGACCATCAGGGCGGTGGTCAGTGGCTCGACCCGGACGCGCACGCCAAGGCCGAGGTCGAGCCACCAGGGTTCACGGGCGAGGTTCAAACGCAGCATGCTCAGTATTCCTCAACGCTGTTGATGAGAGTGACGGTGGCCATCCGGCCCAGAGTAACGTCGCGCGCGGCCTGCCAGTCGAAAGTCGCCTGCACACCCTGCGGCCCTGCGATCTCGATGCGTGGGCGCGGGAGGTAAACGGCGTGGGCGGTGAGCGTCAGGCTTTCGCCCGAAGGCAGCGTGTGGGCGAAACTCAATTCGCAAGGATCGCCGTTGATGGCTTGTGTTACCAGCACCTGATCGGCAAAGCGGACCTCGATCCGGCCGGTGAGTGCGGCAATTGACGGGTCCGCGCCATCAATGCGCCCGTCCGAGCGGATGGTCTCCACCCGGTCGAGCGTATTGGCATAGGTAATCTCGGCCGAGACAATGTTGCCGAGCGGCGTGCCGTTGCGGGTGATCGCCCCGTTGAAATGCCCGAAGCGTTGCAGGCCAAGTTCGGCCAGAGTGCCTGCGGCGGAGGCTGCCGCGATACTCTCGCCCTGTGCGACAAGGCTCGCGGTCGCGGTCAGCAATCCCGAGCGCTGCATCTGCCAGCTGAGCGTATCGAGCACGCAGCCAGAATACATCGCATAGCGCGGGATCTCGGGCATGCCAGTCTCAATCGATAGCGACGGCAGCGTCCAGCCGCCCGAGCGGAATTCGTGTGTGTAGGGATTGGTGCCCGTGGTGATGGGCTGACCAAACGCGGCCTTCAGCCAGAAGCCGAAACCCTGCGCGTCGATCGGCACGACGACGTTGCCATCGGCCGTCACCGCATCCTTGATCGGCGCCAGCGGATCGCGGCCATAGCCGAGCAATTCGCTGTTCAAGAGCGGCTGCTCGGACCCCAGCGTGGTGCTGGCAAAGGGCATCCGGATGAACCCGCTCGCGGGCGGCGTTCCGTAGATTGTCTCGAACGCAAGCGCCATCTGCGCCCGCGCGCCTTGCGCACGTGCCATGGGGGTATCCTCAGTTTGTTGGGTTGGGTCAGGCCAAGGGATCGGCCGTGGAGTGAGGCGGATCAGTCAAAGGTCCGGGGGACCTTTGACCCGCCGAACGCAGGATCAGCGCTGGCAGTGGTATCAGCCAAGTGGATCGGACGAAGAGTAATGCAGCATGATCGGAATGATCGCCGCCTTCAGACTGGCGGCACCCTCAACGGGCAGATCGACCGGGCGTGGCGCTTCCGCCTCGACCCAGTCACAACGCCCACCCAGCGTGCGGTCGACAGCAAGCGCCGCACCGATGCTGGCGGTGAGCATTGCGAAGGCGCTGTCACGTTCAGTACCCTGCACCACGGCCTCTATCTCGGCCCGATGTTGATAGTGATAGCGCAAGGGCGAGAGCGTCACGCCCGGGTCCCCGGGGTCGCCATCGCGCAAGATCAGCAGACCCGCGGAGGGTACGCGTTCGGGGAGGACGTCGCCGCGCAAAACGGGCACATGCGGCACCGTGCGCAACAGGTCAGCCAAGGCTGTCAGGATGGTTTCGCGTGTGGTGGGCATGATGGGTCCTTGTCGCGCGCGCGTAGGAACGACGATAACTGAGCAGGTTTCAATGCACAGCCGTTTGATGGGATGCTAATCTAGGGAGCAATAGTGGGCAGGTGATCTGATGGAAGTCCTCAATCATAAAGCCAATTCGGAAGCCGCCGTCCTGGTTATCCATTCGTGGTGGGGCTTAACCGACTCCTTTCGGCGATATGGAAATCGACTGGCACAAGCTGGGTTTGTTGTCGGCCTAGCCGATCTTTTTGCCGGACAGACTGCATGTACTGAAGAAGACGCCAAACGGCTTAGGGCCCAACCGCGCCGGGTCCCGATGTACCGAACTCTGGAAAATGGCATCGAGAGCTTGCGTCGGCGAGTCGGTAACCCGGAGTGCCCCGTCGGAGTAGTCGGCTTTTCGATGGGAGGGCATTGGGCGGTATGGCTATCTCAAAGGGCCGAATACCGAATATCGTCGACCACATTGTACTATTCCGCCCGCGCTGGTGACTTTTCTCGCAGCCAATCCGAATTTCAAGCACACTTCGCCGAAGTCGACGAATGGGTCAGCAAGTCAGCACGCAACACCATGGAAAAGGCCATTGGAAAGGCCGGGCGCCACTACAGGTCATTTGAGTACCCAGGCACGAAGCACTGGTTCGCAGAGGCATGCCGTGAAGCTGAATTCAATCCAGAAGCTGGCGAATTGGCTCTCGAAAGGGATATTCAACATCTTTATCGATCCTTGCGAACGGCATCAATGAAAGGCAAACGATAGCTGTCCAATTGCAGAATTTCACCGTTACGCGTTTGCGCTTTCATCACAATCGCTCC
>Ga0316208_1001981_pt1 | contig 17780 bp, 10 predicted proteins | sample 3monopyrite_MG_FD_204944 | JGI IMG/M metagenome (GOLD analysis project Ga0316208, IMG submission 204944) | Microbial mat bacterial communities from mineral coupon in-situ incubated in ocean water Damariscotta River, Maine, United States -... | ecosystem: Environmental > Aquatic > Marine >...
GCCTTCGTTGAGCAAGATGGCTTTTAAGACGGCTGATTCTGATGAAGTCGATGAATTTGATGAATTCGATATGGATGAAGGCCCCGAGGAAGTTGATCCTCCATTTCTGGGGCAATATGTCACCGTTTCCGGTTTGAATATGATTCTGCTTGAAGGTGTCGGGTTAGTGACCGGACTGGATGGAACCGGCGGCGATCCCCCTCCTTCGCAGTATCGAACGGCGCTACTCAAAGATATGCAGCGACGAGATATACCGAACCGTAACAGTATTATTCGTTCTCCTTCAACTGCCCTGGTGATTGTGCGTGCCTATTTGCCGCCGTTGGTACAACCGGGGGATCACTTTGATATCGAAGTGCGACTTCCCGAAGGAAGCGAAACAACAAGCCTGAATGGCGGATGGCTGCTTGAATGCAGGCTGAGCGAACGAGCTGTCGTTGCAGGTCGTGGAGTGATCGACGGTAAAGAACGGGCACGAGCTTCGGGGCCGATATTGGTTTCTCTTGGTGAAGGGAAATCGAGCAGTCTGCTTCGACGAGGACGTGTGATCGGTGGTGGAGTCGGCATGGAATCGCGAGATATGCGTCTTTACATGAAAGAAGATGTGCGTAGCGTGCGTAATGCAACACGAATTTCCAGCCGAATCGGAACACGATTTTTTAATTACGACAGTTACGGTCATCGCGAACCACTCGCCAAGGCCAAAAGTGATAAAAGAATAATTCTGAAAATTCATCCTGCTTATAAAGAAAACTTCCCTCGTTATGTTCAAGTGATCCAGAATATTTCTTTCCGAGAAACAGAAGTAGAGCAGCAGGTCCGCGTCGAACGGCTTGAAGAAGAGTTGATGATCCCCGAAAAAGCGGAACTGGCTGCGATCCAGCTAGAGGCGATCGGTCCGGAAACAATTCCCAAGCTGAAAAAAGGTTTGAAGGCGGATACTCTGGAATCTCAGTTCCACGCTGCTGTTGCACTTGCCTATCTTGGTGAAACGGCGGGGTTAAAGGTTCTGTATGAAGCGGCGAAAGACGAACCTGCTTTCCGTGTCTTTGCCATGGCAGCTATGTCGACGATTGATGATGGTGAAACGCATTATTATTTTAGTCAATTGATGAATGAAGAATTGATGGAGACCCGCTACGGTGCATTTCGCGGTTTAACGACTGTCAATAAAAACGATCCACTTGTACGGGGCGAAACGTTGAATGATCAATGCAAGCTGCATGTGATTGATGTTCCCGGCAAGCCGATGATTCATTTAACGCATCATCAAAAAGCGGAAATTGTGATTTTTGGAAGCAAACAAACATTCAATATGCCGATTGCAATCGCAGCCGGTCCACATATCAGGATCAACGCTGCTCCCGGCTCTGACGAAGTAATTGTGAGCCGATATCGCATTGGCGAGAAAGATCAGCGGAAAGTCGTTTCCAGTGAAATTGCAGAAGTGATTCGAGCCGCTGCCGAGCTTGGAGCCAGCTACCCCGACCTTGCCCAGATGCTTGTACAAGCAGAAAGACAACACAACCTTCCCGGTCAAATCGGTATCGATATGCTCCCCGAAGCAGGCCGAGTTTATTATCGCCCTGGTACTGACCCCAACGGGAAGTCATCGACCAGAAAAGGGAAGAAAATCGGAAGAAAGAACATGGCTCCAAATCAGTACATGAAAATCAAAGAAGATGATGACAAAGAGGCACTCAAACCATTGTTGAGCAATGAAACAACAAAGCAAGAGCCTCCAGAAGAAAAGAAAGCGACAGAGAAAACTGCCCCGATAAACAAAAAGAACTCCGAAAAAAAGAACGAAGAGAAAACAGAAACAGCAAAGAAATCAATTCTATTTCAATCAAAACCGAAATCGAAAGAAGAAGACATCAAAGAAGCTCCTTCACGAGTTCAACCTGAAAAAGATAGAAGGCCGTTCTATAAGAAATTCAACCCGATCAAAAAAACGGCGAAATTCCTCGAACCGAAATCAGAAGGCGAACTCCTTTATCCAGAGACAGACGGCCCTCCTCGGCAATAAAAGACGAGCCGGGGGTGTTAACCCCTGGTGATTATGCTCTATTCCCAACGACCAAACGACACACAAAAATCACCAGGGTCATCACTGACCCGGCTCGCCTGACTCTCAATTATTTCTTTTCCAGTAACAGTATCTCACCATGCTGAAATCCCTCGAAGTTTTCGGCTTCAAGAGTTTTGCGGATCGAACGCTGTTCGAATTCGCAGAGGGGATTACATGCGTTGTCGGACCGAATGGTTCGGGAAAAAGTAACGTTGTTGATGCCATGAAGTGGCTGCTGGGAGATCAAAGTCCCAAAAGTCTGCGTGGCAAGTCGATGTCAGACGTCATCTTCAGCGGCTCGCGCTCTCGCAAACCAAACGGGTTTGCAGAAGCATCGTTAACGTTTGGGAACAGCACGCGTTTTTTGGATTTCGATGCGGATGAAGTTCGCATCACTCGCCGCCTGTATCAGGGGGGCGATTCCGAATATTTGATCAACGGCGAAATTGTCCGGCTCAAAGATATCCGTGAACTTTTCATGGGAACCGGTGCCGCGACTTCTGCTTATTCGATTATCGAACAGGGACGGGTTGCGCAGATACTGCAGGGAAATCCGTCCACACGACGCATTTTATTTGATGAAGCAGCCGGGATCAGTCGCTTTAAATCTCGCCGGGTGGATGCTGAAAGGAAGCTCGAACGTGTTTCTCAAAACATGCTGCGACTAACCGATATTGTTGACGAGGTGGAAACACAACTGCATGCGCGTCGAAGTCAGGCAGGCAAAGCGGCGAAGTTTCGCGACCTGGCAAGAAGTTACGATGCACTCTGGCTCGGATTAGCCGCCGACGATTCTCGCCAGTTATTTTTCACTCTGACAAACCGGAATGCTGAAATAGCCACCCTGGCCGAGCAGGTGAATCAAACGAAAATCGAGCAACAATCGTTCGAGTCACAGCGAAAACAGTTGCGGGACGAATTCACTCGCATCGATGAACAACTTCAACAAACAGAAGGAAGTTTATCGACGTTAATGCAGCAACGCTCCAGTCTGCAAACATCGCTGCATCATCAACGCGAACGCAGCAGCGAAATCGATCACGAATGCGAAATCCTCCAGAAACAGCGGCAGGAACTTAAACGCAGAGTACATGAAATCCAGCAGGAAATTGCATGCGAAGAAGAACTGTTTCTTCAGGCAAAACTGGCTGTCGAACAGAAACAGCAAGAGCAGCATCTGGATGAGTCGCAACTGGCCGAATTCGCTCAACGGATCGATTTACAAAGAGAATCCCAGAGCAATCTTTCACGCGAACAGCAGGAGCAATTGCGTCTTCAGGCGACTTCCGAAAATCACCTTGTCCATTTGAAACAGCGCCAGGAAACTGTTCTGGCAGCCGTTGAGCGTGTACAAGGGGAGATCAAACAGGCAGCCGAAGCGATTCACCAGAAAACAGTCGAAGTGGAAAACGCAAAAGAAGTTTACGAGCAAGCCGCTTCGGTTAATCAGGAGCATAAACAACGAATTGATCAGATTAAAGCTCGCAAGCAGGAACTGCGGCACGAACTGGAAGCCATCCATGCACGCCTGAGAGAAGACCGCGAGCAACGCAGCGCCTGGGAAGCACGGCTTGGGCTATTGGAAGATATGGAAAGGCGTCAACTCGGTTTGAGTGTCGGCGTTCAGGAGATATTGCAGCGTTCCCGACAAAGCCCGCTGCCTCCCTGGAAGCATGTACTCGGCATTCTGGCTGATTACATCGAATGTGAACTTGAATACGCCCCGTTGATCGAAATCGCATTCGCTGGCGGGGGCGGTTCGGAAATGATTATTGTCGATCAGCTTCAGCCAATTCTGGAATATCTGGATCGTGGCGAGACTCAGTTTGAAGGACGCATCGGTTTTCTGGAAGTTCCCAGCGGTAAAGCAGCGATGTCTGTGGAATCGACCGATCCGATCGTTCAAAAATATCTGGAATCGTTACGCCAATCGGAAAATGTGATCGCTCGTGCCGATCATCTCGTGCAATGTGAACCAGCTTATCGCGGTTTGATCGAACGTTATTTGTCGCATACCTGGGTTGTCGATACGCTCGCAGCGGCCAGGAGATTTTCGTTGGCGGCTCCCATTCCGCTTCAATTTCTAACCTTACAGGGAGACATGCTCGACCGCGATGGCATGATTCAAACCGGCACGCTGCAAATGGAATCCTCAATCGTTTCCCGCAGGAGTGAGATCAAACGATTAAAGAAAGAAGTCGAGCAACTTGATCGGCACATCTACCGCTTAACAGATAAAACGACCGAGTTTGATGACCTGCTCACTCGGCTGGATGCGGAAATCAAAAATGCACAAAGCTGGCTGGAAGAACAATCAACTGAATTAACAGAGCTGAGCCAAAAACTGATGCTGGCCCGCACGAATCAGAAACAGGCGATTCAGGAAAAAGGGCGCCTTGAACAAGATCTTGCTGCGTTGTCGCAGCAACAGCAAGATGTCATTCGCGAAATTGAACAGGAACAACACAAGCTGGAAGAATATCACACGATGCTGGGTTCAATTGCTGCGCAAATCGCAACGGGCGAAGAAGAATTGCAATTGCTCCAGAATCAGAAACAGGAACTCATAACCAATCAAAGTCAGTATCAGTTAGGGCTGGCAAAGGTGGAAGAACAATTAACCGCGATTGAAAATGTCCTCAAACGATTACGCAACGATTCACGTTTAAGAGACAATCAGTACAACGAAGCAGTCTCTCGACTAAACCTGGCGATTCAGAAAAAGAATCAGACCGAGTTACAAATTCTGAATGCGCAATCGCAATTGGCCGAATTGTATTTGATCGGCGAACAACTCCAGATGGAATCGCGACAGGTACGCCGGATGCGCGGAGAAACACAAATTCAACGCGATCATCTAACCGAACAACTCCGCACGATTACCGAATCGAGAAGAACGCACGAACAACAGTTGCAAGATTTGCGAATTGAACAAAAAGACCTCGAAAATGAATTGGAATCGATTGTCGAAAAGCTAAGCGATGATTATCAGCTCACGTTACGAGATTTGCACGAACACCAGATTTCTGCCTGCACGCCTTATCATGCGATGCGATCAGGCGAAGAAATCCCGGAAATAGAATTCCCACAGCCAGCAGCCAAACAACATACAGAAGATCAGGAAGAAGAGAGCGAAACCGCTGAACGCGTTCCAGAACAGAGTGATTTTCGACAAGATGGCGAGGATGAATCCCTTCTGCAAAATGAACAAATCACGGATCCTCTTTCTTTGATCGATGCAGAATTGTTTGATCAAAATCTGTGGGCATGGGAAGATTCTGAAATTCTGTACGAACAGGCACGAGAAGAAATTGATCGTGAAGTACAGCGATTACGCAAGAAGATAAAAAAACTGGGAGCGGTCGATCCGGAATCGTTGCAGGGATTGGATGAAATTGAATTTCGTTACAAGCACCTCAGTACGCAGTTGCAGGATTTGAAACATGCGCAAGCAACATTGGAAGATATCATCCGAAAATTGAATTCGGAATCTCGCCGAATTTTTCTGGAAAGTTTCGTCACTATTCGCGAACAGTTTCAACATCTTTACCGACAACTGTTCGGTGGAGGCGAAGGCGATTTGATTATGGAAGACGAAGCCGACCCGCTTGAATGTGGAGTCGAAATTGTTGCTCGTCCTCCCGGCAAGGAACTCCGCAGTATCTCGCTGCTTTCGGGGGGAGAAAAAACAATGACCGCGGTTGCATTACTGCTCGCGATATTCAAAAGCCGTCCGAGTCCGTTCTGTATTTTGGACGAAGTTGATGCGGCGTTAGATGAAGCGAATATTGATCGCTTCGCCAGTGTGCTGACACAATTCCACGAACAGACGCAATTCATTGTTATCACGCATCGTAAAAGAACAATGACCGCAGCGGACCGTATTTTTGGCGTCACGATGGAAGAAGCAGGAGTTTCCAAACGCTTGACTGTCCAAGTAGATGACGTCGGCGAAAACGGCGAGTTTAAGTCAAAGGGAAATTCCACCGCCGCGTGATTTCTATACTACTTGCGGTCAAGAATTGCACAATTGTTTAACGGCAAGCCGAAGGCGACTGCGAACGCGGGCCGGATAAACAGGCTCGAATGTCACTTTCGGCTTGCCGTCAAATGAGTCAATAGTGACCGCGTGAAGTATCGTTTCATATTGCCGAATTGATATTGAACTCTATCCAAATTGGATGGGATCAGATTCAATCTTGCTGGCAAAAACCGTCAACCCGGCGAACGCTGCCAGTAAAACGGTCGCCAGTTGTTCGCACGCAAATCGTTCTGAAGCATAATGCCCGACAAGTATCAAACAGATCGGCTTGGTTCGTGCTTCCAGGCAGGCATGGAAACGGGCTTCGCCTGTGATTAAAACGTCACAGTCCAGAGTCGCTGCTTCGTGCATAAATTCCGCAGCCGCACCGCAGGCGATACCAACTTTGTTGACCTCCTGATTCAGATCGCCCACAAACTGCAACTGTTTAATTTTGCAAACTTCTTTCACCTGCTCGATGAACTGATTCAACGAAACAGATTTCGGCAAATCGCCACACCGCCCCGCTCCGGGAGATTTCTCTGCCAGCTCGCTTTCGTTGAATGGGCGAAGTGGCTCAATGTTCTGAAGCTTCAATTGTTCGCCCCATTGTTGATTGATGCCCTTGCTCGCGCTATCAAACGCGGTATGCGGGCTATAAACGGCAACGCGATTCGCAGCCAAATCCAAAAGCATTTGCCCTTCTGGAGTATCCGTCGTTATTTTTTGTATGGCTCGAAAAAGAATCGGGTGATGAGTGACAATCAAACCGACGTTTCGTTCAATCGCCTCCGCTGCAACATCCGGGGTTAATGTGAGACAGGTCAGTATCGCATCAATTTCTTGTGCAGAATCCCCCAGGAGTAAGCCAACATTGTCCCAACTTTCAGCCGTGGTAAGTGGTGCAAATTGGTTAAGAAAAACGGAGATACTTTGAATGGTGCTGGTCATAATGAATACTAATTTAGTTACGGATATTGAACGCCGGGACGACAGACTCGCCATATCGAAATCAGCCTGTATAATAACCTGACGAATAACAATTGTCTTTCTAAAGGACCGATAATTATGAAACAGATTGCTTCTCTCGCTGCTTTGCTGATCCCTCTGACGTTCATGACAACAAATGCAGCGGAGCCTGAAACGGCTTCAATTTCGCCCGATCATTTTCAGCAGGTTATTTTTGAAGATGATTTCTCAGCAGACAGATTGAGCAAACGCTGGGGCATGTATAAAAGTGCTTCGGTTATTCGTGATGGCGTCATGGTCGGCATTACGCCCGAAGATGCAGGTCACCCTTCGGTGAACACCATTCGCATTGAACCGCAGGCTGATCTGGAAGTATCGGTTCGTTTCAAATTTGCAGGCTCGAAAAACTTTCAAGTGATGTACCGGGACCGAACCTGCAAATCATCACACGCAGGGCATATTTGTCACGTCGCGGTCTCGCCAAAATTCTTAACGATGTACGACGGAAAGACAGGCATCTTTCGAAAAGATATTCGCGAAATGCGAAAAGCAAAAAAGAAACTGGATGATTCAATCGTCCAATTGCTGAAAACAAAATCTTCCCGACATAAAATTGATCTCGATCAATCAAGCTGGCATCAATTAGTCATTCGCATTCAAGGTGATGCGATGGAAACTTTTGTTGATGGAAAATTCATCGGACGTTTCCAATCAGAAGGACTTGCGCATTCCACCAAAGATCAAGTCAATCTCACCACCGGGCAACGCGAAATGCTCTACGACGATTTTCAGATTAAAGGTGTTTCTCGTTAGGCTTTTATCAATGAGATGTTGCGCAAAAGTGGCAGGATATATGAAAATAACTGGGTAGCCCATCCGCTTTTAGCGGTTGGGTTGCGTAGCAACAAGAGGTTCGCGCCATGTCGGTTCTTTTTTCAATGGGGGTTCCAATGATATCGAGATCGCATGGCGCGAGCCTCTTGTGCCTGGCGGCACCCAACCACTGAAGTGGTCGGGCTACCCTCTTATCGACAGGTAGACCGAATTTTGGAACTCTTGGATCAAGTAAACCTGTTGACGCAGTCGCCTTCGGCTTGCCGTGAAACAATTATTTCCCCAGATTGATCAAAACATGCGTTCCTGATTTTCCTGCCAGGGCGAGATCGAGTTTTCCATCGCCATTCAAATCGGCAGTACGAATTTGCAGCCCGATGCCAACTTTTCCGGAAGTGTCGATCGCGAACTTGGTGAATTTCAAACTCTTGCGATCCCATTTGTAATAGAAGACCCCGGCTGGATCTTTGCCCCCCGGATCGCTTCCGTTATGGGCGCGGACTCGTTTTCCTGTAATTAACTCGTCCTGCCCATCTCCATCCAGGTCAGCCAGATGCAACGCGTGTGCCTGGGAAAAGCTGCTATCTATTTCGTGTTCTTTCCATTGCAGCGAACCATCTGCATTTTGTCCGGTTACTTCCCACCAGAAAATACCGAAGTCGTGCCCTTTGGCCCAGATGATATCATTCTTTCCATCGCCATTAACATCTACCACAACGCAAGGGACCGCAGCGTGCCAGTCGGCCCAGTCGGCGTGGTAAATCCATGGTTTATCGGGAGAGAAATCGGCAGGTTGTTCATACCAACCTTCTCCCACGAGAACATCCAGACGTCCATCGTTGTTGATATCTCCCAATGCCATTCCGTGTCCGTTGGCCCGATCACCAATCAGAATTTTTGAAAGCGAGGGGACGGTGCGTGTGACTTCTTTTTTTACTTTCTTTCCCTTTACTTTAACCGTGATTGTTTCGGTTTGCTTTCTGGTTGAAAACTTCCAGGCAACGACTGGATTTTTTTTATTCCAACTGTTGACGATATATTCGGGAATGCCATCTCCATCGATATCAGTAAACAAAGCCCCTTCGTTCTGACTTAATTTGGAATCGATCAGCAGATGTTTTTTCCACATCTGCCCCAGACGCAAACCTTCAATTTTTGGATTTTCGAACCAGTAGATTTCAGTCGCCAGAAAAGTTCCCGCGACTACATCGACCCAGCCATCGCCGTTGACATCGTAAGCAAAATCGCCATTGCTGGTAACATAGCCGTTCCAGTCTTCAATCGATCGCAATGGATGAGGCACAAAATTCGGCGCCCGGAACCAGTTCCGTCCAGCGATGACGTCGAGCTTGCCATCTTTATCGACATCAGCAATATCAACCCCTTCATTGGCATCGACAGTCAACCGTTGCACCTTAAACTTGACAGGTCCTTCTGCTTTCACCTGCTCAACTGGAGCTAACAGGAGAGTCAACAGCAGTGTTAAGGCGGAGGTGAAATAAACAGAGGTGAATTTCAAACGAGCAACAGGCATTTCTTTTCTCCCAAAACGATTCAGCAGGCAGATTTTTCTACAGATCAACAACCAATTATTCCGATCAACACCGATTCCTACAACCAACAATGCCGTAAATTATGAAGAATAGGGGAGAGCGGATCTTCACAAGAGAGAAAGACGCAGAAAGCGTTGTACAAAAATTTCATCTTGCCTGAAACAACCATTTCGTGTTATGACTCCACTGACCAAAAACATCCGGGGGAGGGTGTCTGGGGAATATTCGTGCGGACCGATCCGTGATTTTGCTTAAAAACCGTATAAGAATCGCTAATATTCCACCTGACAGACGAAAATCACTTCTCTTTTTGTGAGGCTATAATGAACAGATTCCCCCAGCACGGCTGGTCTGTTCTGACCGCAGTAACCAAAAACTATTTTTTTCTAAAACTTGCGAGCCGTGCGCAAACTTTTAACGTTAGTAATAAGGAGGGAATATGTGGTGCGAACAATGCCAAGAGGACGTCGTTCCTGTTGCAAACAAACAAAACAGCGGAATTCAGGAATGTTCTCAATGCGGAAAACGGCTTTCCGATCTCGACAGGACAGGAACTGCGACAACGCAAGCCGATCAGACGGGGGATTCTTCGATCGCGCAAACGGCTCATGCGCTGCTCAAACGCTGGGAAGCGAATCGCCCGATTGCAGAATCTTCATCGGCAGCCGAGTCGACTACAACGGCAAAACCAATAACAAATGCTCCTCCTCCTGCTGCTGCTGCTGCTGCTGCTGCTGCTCCAAAAAAAGTAGTCACTCCCAAGGGTACTTCGGTATCACCTCTTTTGAAGAAAGAAACGGTCTCGAAAAAAGAGCCGGAAAAAAAATGGGATCCCCCCAGCAATCCGACTTTTACGAATGAAGATATTTTCGATGATATCCCGAGTGGGCTGGATATTTCAGAGATGCTGCCTGATTTAATTCCACCGGCACAAACAGCGTCGCAAAGTTTGGATTCTTCGGAAAAACAGGTAGTCGGACCAGCAGAAATAATCAAGAAAACCAAGCTGGAAACCGGCAAAGAAAACCGACAACAAACAGGGAAAACTCCCGTCACTTCGCCACCGTTAACTTCACCACCGTTAACTACACCACCGTTAACTACACCACCGTTAACTTCGCCACCGTTAACTTCGCCACCGTTAACTTCTGCAATCCCCAAAGTACCGGAAACGACACAACGAAAGCAGACCCAGCATGCTGGCGCAACGCTGGCATCACAGAATGATGCAGGCTCTTTATTAAAGCGAAATCCGGAACCGATTCCCGAGCAGAAAACAAAAAGCCCCTCTCCACAAATTCAAAAACAGACCGGGGCTGTCGCCTCGCCAGAAACACAAAGCGAGAAACCGTCGATGTTCAAAACAAAAACAAAAGCCAAACCTCAGACTCCCGCCCCGCAGCCGGAGATCAGCCAGGGACGTGTGCGATTTACGCCGCCTGAAATTGATGACGAGAAAAAAATTGACGATCTCGGTATTCAGCAGGCGATTGAAAGGCATCATCGCAAACAACGTAACTGGTCGGTTTTGTTTGCTCAATTGATGGTGTATGGCGGAGCGTTGGCGATGACATGTGGCATCGCGATTGTTATCGGAACCCGCTTTGGTTCGATGGGAATCGCAGAGACAACCGGCTGGCTGACCATGGCGGGCGGGCATCTTCTGTTCGTGCTGGGGATTTACACCCATCTTTCCAGCAAAATGGAACAGGTTTGGAGCGAAATGCACGCACGGCATGACGAACTTACCCGGCTGCTCAATCAAAACATGACCACAGCAAACCCGCGAAGAATAAACACGATAGCACCGACTTCGAGTGCCGCATCATTCCAGCGAAGTTCGCTTCCGGAAACGATTCGCGAAGTCGCTTGATCGCATAAAATATCACGATCATCACAATTTATTCTACGGGGCGCGTTTTTTTAGTTTGCGTTGCAGTGTTCGTCTGGGGATGCCAAGTTGCCTCGCGGCTTCGGAGATGTTTTCTCCGCAATCTGCGAGGACTCGTTGAATATGTTCCCATTCGGTTTCAGCTAATGTTTGCGGTTTGTACTGGATTTCAACAGAGCGGCTGTGTCGTTCCGGTCGGGAATTGAATGCGGAAAGAATTTGATCGGTATCGGCTGGCTTGGTCACATAGTTCCAGGCGCCGGCTCGCATCGCTTCCACTGCGGTCGTGATACTGCCGTAACCGGTCAGCATGACACAGCGGGTATAAGGGGAAACTTGCGTAATCGATTCGAGCAATTCGATACCGGAACGCCCCGGCATGTTCAAATCGACCACGGCATACTGCGGTTTTTCGGCATCGAGATGCCTCATCGCTTCGTTATAATCACAGGCAGTAATTGCTCGAAACCCGCGAGAAATAATGGCTCGTGCCAGTCTGGTTCGCAGAAGTTCATCGTCATCGACAATCAAAAATAATTCGCCATTTCCTACGCCATCCACAAGTCCCCTCCTCTGCCATCAAAAATCTGATGTACTTTCTGGGAACCTCTATTATATTAATTCAAAAAGGAGTACAGACATTCGGAGTCTGTCGTGTTTGAGTATCCCGTAATTAAAGGCAGACAAGAATGTCTACCCTCCGCTTAAACTGTTTTTTTGAATTAACAGAAGTTCCCTTATATCCTCATTCATCCGCCATGATAATGAGCAGGGACAACTAAATACAATCATCGCCGTCTCAAAAATCGGGAATGAAGCTGAGACAATACCCAGACACGGTGTATTATAGTTCCCAGACTGCCCCTTTGGTCGAAATCCCATGCCAGTCGAGTCCGAGCATGAGAGAATTCAAGCCGCTGCCAATGCCCAGTAACGCGACTTGATCACCTTCTTCCACAAATCCGTTTTCTGCCCCCAGTGCCAGTGAAAGAGGTAGTGCTGCGGAACCGGTATTGCCGAATCGGTCGTAAATGGGATAGTCACAATCCCCCGGCAAACCAAGATTTTCCAACATCAGTTTTCGATGAGCTTTGCCAACCTGATGCGTAAAAACGCGAGAAACATTTTCGTTCGTCCAGCCTAAACTTTTTTTTGTGACCTGCCACGTTTTTTCCGCCAGTCGTATTCCCGCTTCAAGAAGCGCTTCGGAATCGGTATCCATGCGTGGGCGGTGATCCTCCTGCTTTTCCGGTTCGACACCGCCTGCACAAAGTAAATGTGCTTCGGTATCGCAAAGGGCTTCTCCTCCCAGAAAGCGAGTTCCGTGTTGGCTTAATCGAGAATCACATAATACCATCGCGACAGAAGCAGAACCAATTGTCAGCGAAGCGAAAGCCGGCTTGATTGTTTTTCGCGTTAAGCCAGCATCATTTTTTAACGAGTCGATTGTCCCTTCCACCAGATTGCGTCCCAGTTCTGCACCAACAACAACGCCTGCCTGTATCTGACCCAGTTCAATCATCTGAGCCAGCAAAACCGCCCCGTTCAATAGTCCCAGACAAGCGTTGCTGACATCCAACACAACCGCATGATCCGGTAGTCCAGCAATATGATGCACCAGATTCGCGGTGGCAGGTTCCATCTGATCGCGACAGACAGAGCCATGAATTAACGCACCGAAATGGCGTTTCGGAATATCACACGCTTCAATCGCTAACTGAGTTGCCAATGCACTGATCGGTCCCGGCTTACTGCCCGGCGAAAAAAAACGCCGTTCTTCAATTCCGGTCATCAATTCCAATCGACCAGCCGGAAGATGCAACCGTTCATAAACTTCTGCCAGTTGCGATTCCAACTGAGCAGAAGTAACAACTTCGGCAGGCTTTACGTAACCGAGTGATTCCAGACAAACATGACGAAAAAACATGAGAAGACAATCAAGGGATATTTCCGGGAGAAAAAAAGTTCGACAATGCACGAACATTAACGGGAGTTGCCCCAAGATTCAAATCAGGGAACCTCTATAAATCCAAACAGAGCGGTAGAGCCACACGAAAGCCCAGGCATTTTTTCTCTGCTTGCCGCAAACTCACCCACTGTTTTTTCTGCCAATTTTGCCTATAATGCAGGGGCATGATTCAAATCGATTTCGTAACGACTCAGCAAATTGCCTCCAGTTGTAGGTGTCGCTATTACGGACCACGTGGGAGGGGGAACCTTCGGTTTCTGCGGTGGTCCGCAATGGCAGACCCTACCTCAAGGCTGAATAGTTATTCATTTTAATCCTACGGGAAGCCAGTGATATGATGGACGTACATCGTTGTTTGCTTCTATTTATTCTGATCTGTTTTTGTCCAGGATGCGGCAACAACGATCAAACTGCATTAGAATTTCCCGGCAATCAACTTCTGGCGGATGAATATAAACCAACTGAAACAACATCGAATAAAGAATCAAGCGGCCTTCAAAAAAAGTCTCCGAAAGCACCTCAGATGAACGCTCTTGCGAAAAGTAAAAGTCCCTATTTGTTGCAACATGCCAGCAATCCGGTCAATTGGGTAGAGTGGAATGAAGAAGCGTTTGAACGCGCACGCAAAGAGGGCAAGCCGATTTTGCTTTCGATTGGGTACAGCACCTGTCACTGGTGCCATGTAATGGCTCACGAAAGTTTTGAAGATGAGACGGTAGCGAAATTTATTAACGAACATTTTATTGCGATTAAAGTAGATCGCGAAGAACGCCCCGATGTGGATCGTATTTATATGACCTACGTTCAATCAACAACCGGGCATGGCGGCTGGCCAATGACGGTATTTCTGACTCCCGAGCGAATCCCGTTTTATGGGGGAACGTACTTCCCTAAAGATCGATTTCTGGATTTATTGATGACTGTCAATAAACTGTGGAAAACAAAACGGGAAGAGTTTACCGGTATCGGTCAGCAATTTGTCGATTTTTTACAACAACAGGTTGCAGAGACAAAAAACGAATCAGGTGACGACTTGCAGCCGGAATTGCTGTTGAAAACAGTCGTGCATGAACTGAATCAACAATACGATGAAGCGTATGCCGGTTTCGGCGGTGCCCCCAAGTTTCCACGTCCGGTTATTTTCGCCCCGCTGATTACTTACGCGCGGCTATTCAAGGACGATCCCTTAGCCGAACGGGCGATGGAAAGAACCGTGGCGACATTGCGCGCGATGGCAAACGGCGGGATGTACGACCACATCGGCGGCGGGTTTCATCGTTACAGTGTCGATAAATATTGGCACGTGCCTCACTTCGAAAAGATGATGTATGACCAGGGACAACTGGCAGCGGTGTATGCAGATGTCGGCTCGCTGACTGGTGATGAGCAACTTATTGCAGTTGCAGAAGATATTTGCAATTACGTCCAACAACGTATGACCGCCCCCAGCGGCGGCTTCTACAGCGCTGAAGATGCAGACAGCCTTTCTGAAGCGGGAGGACACGAATCGAAAGAAGGAGCGTTCTATGTCTGGGAATATCGCGAACTGGTAAAGCTGCTTGGCGAAGAAGAAGCGAAATTATGCGCGGCTTATTATCAGTCATCTAAAACAGGCAATGTGAGGCCGGAATCGGATCCGCAACGCGAATTTACCGGGCTGAATGTCTTCACCCGTGTTGCCGATGTTTCTGCTTTTGCGACAGAGCACAAGCTGAGTCTGGAGGCACTCAACAGCAAAGTGGCTAACTGGCGAAAGAGATTATATGCCGCCCGTAGCAAACGTCCCCGCCCGCATCTGGATGATAAAATTCTGGTCGCCTGGAACGGGTTGATGATCAGCGGTTTCGTACGCACTTATGTCGCCACAGGTAACCGTTCGTATCTGGAAAGTGCAGAAAATGCAGTGAACGCGGTACGTGAATTGTGCTGGGATGATCAGGAAAAGATTCTGTATCGCCTCTACCGGGGGGAACGCGGTTCGGTCCGCGGCTTTGCAGACGATTATGCGATACTCATTCAATCGCTGATTGATCTTCACGAAGCGAATGGTTCCGCTTCAGCACTGCGTTGGGCCAATGAATTGCAACAGAGCTTCAACAAACGATTCGCCCGGGAAGCAGGTGGATGGTACGAAACCGACGGGGCAGATCGTTCACTGCTTTCACGAATGCAGGAAGCTTACGAAGGGGCAGAACCGAGTGCGAACGCGGTTTCGGTTCGCAACTGTTTACGATTAGCTTCGCTGCTGGGAAATGAAGATTATGCAAAGCAGGCATGTTTGGCACTGGCTCGGTATGCCAGCAACATGCAACAGCAATCGCAGGCGCTTCCGACGATGATCAGTAGTGCTTACCTCTCGGTTCAGGATGCACCCTCGGTTGTAATTGCAGAGGGAAAGAACGCGAATGAATTGCGAGCCGTTTTTCATCAAGTAGCCGTCCCGGGCAGCACACTGCTGACCATCAACGAAGAAACAAGATCATTCCTGAAAGCCCCGTGGCTGATGGCGATGAAAAGTCGCGATGGAGTTGCACAGGCATTCGTCTGCGAAGGAAAATCGTGCAAAGCCCCCACAAGCGATACGACAAAACTACACGAGCAACTTGAATCAGCAATGAAACGGCTTCACCAGACCCCATGAAGTATCTGGGAAGCTGCGCATTGTAAATCGACAAACAGATTCTCAGGAATATTTGTATTCCTACTGAACAAGTAACGTTTCAGTTGCAGAACGTTATCTATTTTACTTTCTGTGACCATTCGGATGTTTTGAAACACGGAAACAAGCGAATATACTTTACACCGTTGCTATTGTCCTGTTTAATGGCAAGGAACCTCTATTAATTCAAAAGGAGCACAGACATTCCTGTCTCGTTTAAGTATGCCTTATTTATAGGCAGACAAGAATGTCTACCCTCCACCTCGTAGGAGTTTTTTGAATTAATAGAGGTTCCCGGCAAGATGAAGGCGATTTCCGAGGATTCGTTACCAGGTTTACATACGCAATCACCTTCGGCATGCCGTTAAACAATTGCGTCATTCCAGGCTTAACCCAGTATAAATTCCCTGTGCCGAATAATTGACATCTACGCTGGGAAATCTGGTATGCTGGAAGACCTGACTTACAACTATTCTCCTTTTGAAGAGTATTTATATGACTGACTATGTTGAACCCCTTGGCCCGCGGATCCTCATTCGCAAAGATGAAGGCAGGCAGACAACACGTGGCGGGATTGTGCTTCCCGATCAATCTGAAATCCCAACCATTACCGGACGCGTTGTCGCAGTCAGTTTAGAAATGGAATTTGACGAGGTTTTCCCCGTCAAAAAATATGACAAGGTTCTTTTTCACCCCAAAAATGCAATTCCAGTCGATTTCGAATCTGACAACCTGCTTTTTGTTGTCCCGGTCGAAGACGTTGTCGCTGTTTTCAGAAGAGCTGCAACAACCGATACTGAAAACAACTCTCTGGAGCAGGAGATGCAGGAAGATTTCGACCCCGAAGACCTGGATGAGAATTTCGGCGATTAAAGCGATTGCCGGTTCTCGTTCAAATCTCAATCAAACCCAAGATTCCTTTCGATACTTCGAGCTTTGGGGGACATCAGCAAATTTCGGAAGGGATCGTTATCGCGTTCCAGAGGACGGTCACCACGGGCTTCAATTCCCGCATTTTTTATCCATTCTTCATCAACTTCGTCGGTCCCATCGTCGTAGTCTCCGGTACTCGGCTTGATTGCAGAGCGCTTCACAAATTCCTGAGACCCTGGGATCGCAGCGCAACCTGAACCAGTAATAATACCAAATAATCCAATCCACAGCATAAATGAACGAACTTTGTTACGATAAAGCATGTAACTCTCGCGTTGTAAAGGAAGGGAAAGAGACATTCGTCTCTCATGTCGATGGTGTACCCGTTAGATTTGGGTGGTGGGAAACATTTGATATCAGGCTGAGGCTGCTTTGTCGAGAGTATTAAGGTTTTGGACACTTTTACAAAATCTAAATACAGCCTGAAATCGCATGAATTACCAACGAATATGAAACACCTGCCGAAAACAAGCCAAATTGACTTGATTAAGCATCAAATGAACGCCAGAATTGCCCGTTCTGTAAGAAAGAGTCGGTAATTGATAAGCATTGACTGTATTTGCATGAGATTTTGCTTCTCTCTGCACAATGTTCCTCTTTCAATTTACCTTTGATCATATTTAATAAACGAGAACTTAGTATTGGATTTAGTATTATGCCATTAAAGCAGGATCGGTTGGAACGTAGTCTCAAAATTGCCCAGAACGCTCTGGGGGCGTACGAACAAAAACTCGACGAGCGAAAAGTGGACCCCACTCTTCGCAAAAAAGACCCCCGCTGGAGAGAACTGGGAGCATCGTGCAGGACAATCGAATCACGTCTCGAATCCCTCGCCAGCTTGATTTCTCGTGGAAAAAAAAGCGAGAATGACTCTGAAGAG
>Ga0316208_1001982_pt1 | contig 17774 bp, 12 predicted proteins | sample 3monopyrite_MG_FD_204944 | JGI IMG/M metagenome (GOLD analysis project Ga0316208, IMG submission 204944) | Microbial mat bacterial communities from mineral coupon in-situ incubated in ocean water Damariscotta River, Maine, United States -... | ecosystem: Environmental > Aquatic > Marine >...
AGGCCCCAGGCGGCCCTCTCGCCATCGCTGATAAGCTTGAATTGACCCGCCAGTCCAGCGCTTCTCATCGACACCGAGAGAACCCCCTGGAACCACGGGTTCTCGATCAACTCGGCCGACCAGGGCTATATTCGGGTCCGAGTAGTACTCCACCATCGGGTTGTCGACACCGAGAGCTCTACGCCACTGCTGCACGGTCGAGGTGTTCGAGCCGTTGATGCTCGGCTGGTTCGGGTTGGTGGTGAGCGCGTTGGTGCCGTTGTGGTCGCGATAGGCCTGGATCGCCGCCAAGGCGGGGAGATCGCCTACAGGGCTCTGGCCCCCTCCGTGGAAGGCGATGAGCGCCGGAAGACCCTTGCCCCCGGCCTCGATCCAACGCTCCCAACCGTACGGTGCATAGAACGCAAACTCGCGAACGAGTCCGCCGATCGACAGCTTCACAGTCATGATCCCCCCGGACTCGGCTTCACCTTAGCACGAGCGATCCCGGCTCGCTGTCGCGATCCATCTTCGACCCTCGCCGGCGGATGGCCAGCATGCCCATCAAGAACAGCCCACTCGCCCCCGAGAGACCACCCGAGCTGCACCCGCCGCAGGTGGACTCCGGGGGCATTGTCGGAGGCGGGGGCTGCACAGGAGCGGCGGGTTATAGCTGCGCCCACAACTTGGAGTTCACATTACTTTCGAATCCATGGGCCTCGCACCCGAGGTCCTCAACGGCGTCCTGGATATGGGCTTTTCGTCGCCCTCTCCCATCCAGACCAAGGCCATCCCCCTCGCCATGACCGGCCGCGATCTGATCGCTTCGGCCTCCACTGGCACCGGCAAGACCGCCGCCTTTCTCCTCCCCGTGCTGCACCAGCTCGTCGGAACCGAGCCCGGCGTACTGCGCGTCCTCGTGCTGACCCCCACCCGCGAGCTCGCGCTGCAGATCGATGAGCAGGCCCTCGCGCTGGGCTACCACCTCGGGATCTCGAGCGTCGCCATCATCGGCGGCACCAAGATGAATCCCCAGGAGGATGCCATCCGCTCCGGGGTGGAGATCATCGTGGCGACCCCGGGCCGCCTGATGGACCATATGAAGCAGAAATACCTGGACATGGGCACCGTCGACTTCTTGATCCTCGACGAAGCCGACCGCATGTTCGACATGGGCTTTCTGCCCGATGTGCACCATATCGTCTCGCGCCTCAAGAAAGACCGGCAGACCCTGCTGTTCTCGGCCACCATGCCCCCCAAGGTGCGCAAGCTCGCCGACTCGATCCTCCGCGACCCCGCCACGGTGGCGGTCGACCCCAGCAAGCCCGCCGAGAGCCTGGTGCACTGCGCCTTCACGGTCTCCCATGGGAGAAAGGCCGCCCTGCTCGGCGAGCTCCTCGACGACGACGAGATGCACTCGGTGATCGTGTTCGTGAAGCGGAAGAAGGAGGCGGATGGGCTGGCTCGCAAGGTCCGGCGGCTCAGCGGCAGGGAAGCGGCCAGCATCCACTCCGGACGCAGCCAGAAAGAGCGCGTCACCGCCCTCGAGGACTTCCGCAAGGGGGACTGCCCCATCCTCATCGCCACCGATGTGGCGGCGCGGGGCATCGATGTCGACAAGGTCACCCATGTGGTGCACTTCGACGTGCCCCGGTCTCCGGAGGACTACATCCACCGCAGCGGTCGCACCGGGCGCGCGGGAGAATCGGGAGAGGTGATCACCTTCGTGGCGCCCGATGAAGAGCGCGATTTTGCGATGATCGAGAAGGCCATCGGCAGCAAGATCCGCCGCGACAGGTTGCGTGGCTTCAACACGGGCCTCGAGCGCGGATCCAATCGGAAGCCCCGCCGCCGCTGAGGAGGATGGGGACTACTGCACCACCAACACCCCCCCCTGCCCGGCTGGGTCGTAGACCTCGGGCTGGGTGGAGAAGTCCGCGACGAAGAGCGCGTTGGGTACGCTCCAGGTCTGACCGGTCTCCGCCACGACCGTGATGCTCCACGCGCCGGGAGGGACGCGGTCGAGGGCGCCGGGCGTTCGTAGGTCGACGACCTCGGAGGTGGCCCCATTGTCGGTGTCGTGGCGGGCGACGGGGGCCCAGGTGACGGAGAGCTGATTCATCGGGACGGGGGTGCCGAAGGGGACGGGGGGGGAGGGGATGACGCCGGCTGCGAAGGCGCCGATCTCGGCGGCGAAGGGGAAGGCCTCTGCAGACCAGGACTCGCCCTCGGGCAGGGGCTCGAAGCCACTGCCATCTTCGCTGGGGATGCCGAGGTAGGAGAGATAGACCCGTGGCCAGATATCGGGGATACCGGCCTCGGGGGGGAGGTCTGCCCGGAGGTCGGGGAGGCCGTCACCGTCGGCATCGACCACATGAACCCAGAACGCCACCTCGCAGAGGTCGAAGGCGGCTGGGGCGCAGAAGCCCGGTGCGGCGGGGTTGTCTGTGCAAGGACCGGCCAGATCGACGGGCAGGTCGAGGCCGAAGGCCCCATGGATGGCGGTGGAGGCGAGGCTGAAGGTCTGGGGCGTGGTGGGATCGAGGGAGGCGTCCCGGTCGACGATGGCGGGCTCGGGGAGCTCGAAGGCGGGCCGCTCGAGGGGAACGACGGTGCCGAGTATGATGCTGAGATCGTCGAGATTCTGCCCCCCGGTGACGGTGGCGACGGCGGGGGTGGCGCTGACGAGATCGGTGATATGGGCGCCGACGACATCGCCGCAGGTGGCTCCGGAGACGGAGATATCGAAGGGGTTGAAGTCCCCGTCGAGGTCCATCAGGGCCTGGAGCAGGTAGTCCCCGTCGGGGAGATCGGTGAGGGCGTAGGGGGCGGACTGGATGCCGGCCCCGTCCCCGGTGTAGGCGGCGGCGGGCACGGTGGCGAAGCGGATGGGGCTGCCGGTCCCAACGGGGGGGCCGGGGTCCTCGGCGCGGTAGACCAGCACGAAGGTGTCTCCGGGAACGGCGACCCCATTGGCGAGGAGGGTGCCGGAGATGACGTTGCCGGTGGGGGGCTGATCACGAAGAACGGGGGCCTCGTAGTCGCAGGCGGCGAGGGTGAGCAAGAGGGCGAGACTAGAACGCATAGCTCACCTCCCCATAGGCGATGGCCCCGACGGGTTGCCCCTTGGGATGCTCGCGTTTTCGGCTGTCAACCCCCCCCAGGGCGATGGCATTCCACACCCCGGCCGCGAGCTCGAGACTGTTGTCGGCGATGGGCCGGCCGGCGAGACGGGCGTTGAGGATGGTGCGAGCGGGAATGGTGGCCTCGTTGATCGCAAGATTACCGGTGGCATCGAACTCCCGAAGTCGCCAGGTCTGGGGGCTGATATATTGCACGCCAGCGGAGAGATCGATGCGGTAGGGGGTGCGGTAGGCGGCACCGAAGTTGGCTTTGACCAGAGAGCTGGAGCCGTCCCGTACGGGGTCGCCCTGGAGGGGGGTCTCCTGGATGGAGGAGAGGGCGAGGTTGGCGGTCAGGTCGAGCCCATCGGTGGGGTAGGTCTCGAGCTCGGCCTCCAGACCGTAGGCGCTGTAGATCTCGTCCTGGTTGATCCACCCCGTTGTGCCGGCCTGGAAGCCGTTGTTGGCGGGGTCGAAGGGCTGGATGCCGGGGGTGACATTGTCGAGGAAGATGAGGTTGGTGACCCGGTTGTAGTAGACGACGACATCCGCGGCGTGGAAATAGGTGGACTCGTCGTGCACTCCGAGCTCGACGGTGGTGATCTTCTCGGGGGCGAGGGTGGTGGAGCCGAAGTCGCGGATATAGGCCCCATCGGTGGTGCTGGGGAGGTTGAAGTCCATATAGGACTCGATATTGTTGGGCTGCCGGAAGGCGCTGCCGGCGGTGGCTCTCAGGCTGGTCTTGTCGAAGAGCCGGTAGATGACGGCCGCTCGGGGGCTGATGGTCTGCTGGACCTTGAGCAGGGGGTGCTTGTCGACCCGCAGCGAGCCGACGAGCTTGAGCTTTCCGATGGAGAGCTCCTCGTTGAGAAATCCCCGCACATGGTTCTGGCCATAGGGCTGTTCGAATCCCCCAGCGAGGTAGCCGAAGCGCACATCCAGGCGCCGGTAGCCGACCCCGACGTTGAGCACATGGTCGATGGGGCCGGTGGAGAACACCAAGGGGGCCTCGAGCTCGAGATCGATGGTATTGGCGGCGAACTTCGCGTCGAGATCCCGCGCTCCCTTCTGCGTGACATAGGGGCCGGTGATGGCGGAGTCGTTGTTCATGAAGGCCCGGAAGTGCAGGCTGCCATAGCCCGCGTCTGCGCGGATGTACTGGTGTTCCAGGCCGTCGATGACATAGTCGCCCAGGGCGCCGATATTGTAGAACTCGATGGTGTTGGCCCGGCTGAGCCCGCCGGAGAGGCTGAGGTAGCCCTTGGAGCCGATGGAGCGGTCGATGCGCGCGTTGGCCCGCAATACCCGCATGCCCGTGTTCTCGTTGTCCACCAGGGGAGAGGTGAGCGCGCTGTCGGCGGGGTTGTTCCCATCGAGGACCTTGGCGGCCTTGGCCCAGCGGCCGACCTGGTTGTATCCGCCGGAGAGCCGGTAGCTGGTGCGACCGACCCGTTGGCTGGTGTAGACCGAGCCACTCCCGTAGCCGGTGCTGCCCCCGGAGCCCCGGAACACGGTGCGAGGCTCTTCGCCGGGGGTCTTGGTGATGATATTGATGACCCCGGTGACCGCGTTGGCGCCGTAGACGGCGGAGCCCGGCCCCCGGATGACCTCGATGCGGTCGATCTCCTCGAGGCTGACCGGCAGAGTGGCCCACAGCGTGGCGCCGAGGAAGTCGAGGTAGGTGCTGCGCCCGTCGATGAGCACGAGGACCTTGTTGGCGAGCTCGCGGTTGAAACCCCGGATGGAGATGTCCTGCTGGCCGCTGGCGAGGCTCATGGCGTCGACGCCGACCACGCCCCGCAGCAGGTCGGGGATATTCGTGGCGGGGGAGAGTCGGATATCCTCGGCGGTGAGCACGGTGAGGGTGGAGGGGGAGTCCAGCGGGTCCTGGCCGACCCGGGATGCGGTGACGACGAGCTTCTCATACGCATCGGAGAGGAAGCCGGCGTCGGGGAGCTCTGGCAGGCCGGTGGGATCGGTCTCGTCGAGGTCGCTGTCGTCCGGAGGTTCGGTGCTGTCGGGAACATCGGGTGAGACGGTGGGTTCGGTGACCGCGCTGTTGGCTGCCGCGTGATCTTCGGCGGAGCGGACCTGGAGGGCCTCGGTGAGGGCGGCGAGCTCGGCGGCGATGGCCTCGAGTCGGGCGAGCTCCGCTTCGGTGGCCCCCCCAACGACGACGGTCTGGCCGCCCCCAGAGCTGGAGACGGGTGCGGTGGGAACGGACTGGGACTGACCGATGCGGGCCTCGAGCACCTGGATGACGGGGTCGATGTCTGCGGCCTTGTCCGGAGCGGCGTCCTGATAGAGCCGGTAGTAGGCCAGGGCGTTCTCGAGGTCTTCCATATCCGCGTAGGCCCGCGCGATATTGTAGAGAGTTGCGGGGTGCGGATAGGCGTTCTGGGCAGCGAGGAAGCGCTGGAGAGCGATCTCGAAGTCGCCCCGCTGAGCGGCCTCGAGTCCGGCTCCGAAGTGACGCCGGGCATCGTCCTTGGGGTCGGCCAAGGCGGTTGCGGGGAGCAGCAGCGAGAGCAGCAGCGCGAAGGTGTTGCGCGTCAAGGGCGTTTCCGGGGTTGGAGCGACGGAGGGAGTCTACTGGAAGTCGTCGGGCAGGCCCATATAGCCCTCGGGGCTCTTGGGCTGAGGGGGGTCGACCGGGGCGGGCTCTACGGGCTCCGGCGCGACGGGCTTGGGAGCGACGGGCTCCGGAGCGACGGGCTTGGGAGTGGGTCTCGGGCGCGGCTTCGAGGGGGGAGCGGGCTTGGGAGCGACGGGTTCGGGTGCGACGGGCTCGGGCTCGATGTCCACGGGCTCGGGCTCGATGTCCACGGGCTCTGGAGCGATGGGCTCGGGCTCGGCGATGGGAGCGGGCACGGGAGCGGGCTCGACCGACAACGGGGGCAGGCGCTGGGTGCCGGGCACGACCGAAGAGGACTGAGTGGTGACGATGGAGGTGATGGCGACGCTGACCACGGCGACGCCGACCATGGCGATGAGCACGCCGATGCCGACCAGCGGAATCCACAGCTTGTTGCCCGGGCCGGTGCGCTGTGGGGCCGGCGTACCGGTGGGGGCGCGGACGCTGCGCTGGATGGTGGAGACGGTGTGGCCGGCGGTGCGAAACGCATCGGGTGGGGCCGACATACAGGTGGCCAGGTCGGTGAGCAGCTCGCCGGTGTCGGGGTAGCGGTCGCCGGGGTTCTTGGAGAGGCACTTGCGCACGATGTCTTCGAGGCCGTCGGGCAGGACCAGCTGGGGTGCGACGGAGAAGAAGGTGGGGGTCTGCTGGTTGAGGTGGGCGATCATCGTGGCGGCGGAGTTGGTGCCGTGGAAGGGGTACTGGCCCGTGAGCACCCGAAAGAGCAGCACGCCGATGGCGTAGATGTCGGCGCGATGGTCGACATCGAGGCCCTTGACCTGCTCGGGGCTCATGCAGTGGGGGCTGCCGAGGATGAGGCCGGCGCGGGTGATGCTCTGATCGCCTTCGGTGAGCTTGACCAAGCCGAAGTCCACGACCTTGAGCTGCTCCGTGCCGTCGTCATCGGTCTTGACCAGTAGGTTGGAGGGCTTGAGATCGCGGTGGACCACGCCGCGCTTGTGGGCGTAGCGCAGGGCGGTGGCGACCTGGCCGACGAGGTGGAGCGCCCGCTCGTGATCGAGGGGACCGCTCTTGAGGATGTCGGAGAGGCGGGGGCCGTCGACATACTCCATGGCCAAGAAGAAGCGGCCGTCGTCGAGCTCGCCGAAGTCGTGGAGGATGACGATATTGGGGTGATCGAGGGAGGCGAGGGTCTCGGCCTCGAGGCGGAAGCGCTCTTCGAAGGCGGCGCTCTCGTCCATATCGGTGGGCGGGGTGAGGATCTTGAGAGCGACGGGCCGATTGAGCTTGATCTGGTGGGCGAGATAGACCGATGCCATGCCGCCACGAGCAATGAGGCGGTCGATCTGATAGCGGCCTGCGATGATCGAGCCGCCCTTGGGTTCGTTCACGCCGGCTTTGGCGGCGTTCTCGCTCAAACGATCTCCACGCTTGACAGGAGCATAGCACGCGATGAGCAAGGCGGAATCGGATGGGCTGCGCGTCCGCGTAGCCCCTGGCCTGGAGCCCGCGGCGGCGGCCGAGCTCGCGGGCCGAGGGCTGAAGGTCATAGAGGAGCCGGGCGGGGTGCGCGTGCCGCTGGCCAAGCTCCACGAGGTGCTGCTCTGGTCCCGCGTGGGCAGCGCGGTGACCCGGCATATGGGCACGGTCCGGGCCAACAAGCTGCCCGAGGGTCTGGCTTCGTTCCCGTGGAGGCAGGTGCTTCGCCGTGGGCAGCGGATCGAGGTCCGCATCGTGGGCATGCCCTCCCGTGGGCTGGACCGGAAGTGCCAGGCGGTCATCGCCAAGCGGGCCGATCCCCGGCAGGCCCGTGGTGGGCGGGCTCCCGCGGCCAAGGTGTTGCTGGTGAACCGCGACGGCAAGGTCGAGGTGGTGATCACCGCAGGCGAAGACCTGTGGAAGCGTGGCTGGCGACGCAATCCGGGGCGTGCTCCGCTCCGCGAGTGCCTGGCGGCGGGGCTGATCCAGGTGGCGGGCTGGGACCCGCGCACCGAGGCCCTGGTGGACCCGATGTGCGGCTCGGGCACCTTCGCGATCGAGGCCGCCCACCTGGGCCTGGGTCGGGCGCCGGGCGCGTATCGCTCCTTTGCGGCGGAGTGGTGGCCCTGCTTCGACTCGACAGGCTTCGAGCGCGCCAAGAAGAAAGCCCGGGCCAGCCGGTCTCGTGCCATCCGGGTGTTCGGCTCCGACCGCGATGCCCGGCAGCTCGCAGCGGCTCGGTCCAACGCCGAGAACGCCCGGGTCGACCGCCAGATATCCTTGAAGCAGTGCGCCTTCGAGGAGCTGCAGCCCCCCGATGGGAGCGGGCTGATCCTGATGAACCCGCCCTATGGCCAGCGTCTGGGGGCCTCGCGCAAGACCTATCAGTTCATCGGTGGCCAGCTCAGAAAGGCCTGGAGCGGTTGGCGTTTTGGGGTGCTGCTGCCGGATATCACCCTGCTCGGTTGCCTGCCGGGTCGCCCGGAGGTGGCGACGATGGTTCGCAATGGCGGACAGAAGGTGTGGTTCGCGGTGGGGCGGGTACCTTAGGAAGCCGTCAGTCGCGGGTCCCGAACAGGTTGAAGTAGCGGATGGGGCTATGGGTCCCGTCTCCGCGGGGCCTTTCGCAGAGGTACACGCCAACCGGCCGCCAGGAGACGTAGGTCTTGACCTGGGCGGTGGCGTCGGGGGCGCAGCGGCGGGTGGTTCGACCCTGGAGCTCCCACTCCAGCTGCCGATCGACGAGATCGTCAGGGAGGCTCTGCACAAAGGAGATCATCTGCGCCCTGGGACGCTCGATGGATGGGTCGGCGCACTGATGCACGGGCTCGGTGGCGACCCGTCGCCTGGCGTGTCCTCGGCCCTCGTCCTCGTAGTCGTACAGCGCCATCTCCCCATCGAAGCAGGCCGAGCCCCCCGCGGTGGCGGTGGTCTGCAGGTCGACGGCGGCCTTGAATACGAGCTCACAGACCCCTGGGGGCTTGACGGGGGCTGGCTCGATGGAGCGGTAGACCAGGTGCACATCCTGCCGGTCGAGCCCGGGATGGGCGCAATACTCGAGGGTGTCGAAGCGGTGAAGCCCGGTGAGGGTGCTGCGCTGCTCGTCGAGCTCGAGGTTGAGGCGGCGCAGGGCCTGGTGGTAGGGAAGCGGGGTCTCGGCGTCGATGGCCTCGAGTTGGTAGCTGGGGTACGGAAACCTCTTCTCCGGAGGGTGGTTCAGGTAGGTCTCGGGGCTGAGGGGCACATCGCGCATCTCGTCGCGGGGCTGGCTCGCGAAGGGCAGGGCGAGATTGTTGAAGCGGACCGGATCGCCGTCTACGGTCTCGATCCCAAACCGGTACAAATGGTTCGTATCGACATTGTACTTGAAGATCACTCGGTACCCATCGGCCCACTCGAAGGGGAGCTGCACACTGTAGTAGCGGTACTCAAATCCTTTTGCCCCTGGGGAGCGATCCGGAATCTCGGTCCAGGTGGAGGAGGCGAAACCGCTGCGGAGCTCCTGGAAGGCCTCCATGATCTGTGGCCCGAAGCCCGGATACTCGGTGACTTCGGGGTGACGAAACCTCCCGGTGCGCACCATGCCGGTGCGGCCGTCCCACTGAACCCAACTTGGATACGTTGGGAGGGAGAGGGTGACCAAGGGCACGGTCGCGTCGACCTGGGCCGTGGCTGCGTAGGGCCGCCCACCTACATGCCATTCGATGCTCCAAAACAAGGTCTCCCAGTCTCCCCACTCCGCTCGCGCAGAGTCCAGCTCTGCGGGGGAGAGGGAGCGGGCGGATATGCAGCGCCGCGTTCGGGTGGACGGAGGCGTTGGTCAGAACTGGAATCCGCCGCGCACACCTACGAAGGGGATGCCCACGACCGGCTCCACCGAGAACGCCCCCGAGGTGTACCGGTAGCTGATGTAGGGCAGGATCGACTCCATGCCCGCTCGCAGCCCGTGGTGCTCGTCGACCTGGTAGGTCGTGGAGAAGGAGAAGTCGGAGTAGGTGTTGATCGCACTGCGCTCGAGGTCGATGGGGTCCGTATCGAAGACGACCCGGGCGAGGGGGGCGCTGGCGTCGAGGGAGAGCTTGCGGTTCTGGTAGTGGAAGGCGAGGCCGAACTGGGCGCCGAGCTCGTCTCCGAAGCCGTCTCCGAAGAGCGGGGTTCCCCCGTCGATGGACACCCATGGCGCCAGGGAGACCGTGCGGCTCTCGAATGCAATGACTCGGCCTCCCACGGTGGCGAATCGGGGGGTTCCGCTGCCGAGGAACTCGGCATAGGTGAGATCCTGGAACAGCTGGGCGTTGCCGAAGACCGACACCCGGTCGCTGACCGCCACGGTGGCCGAGACATCGGAGTAGGCCGTGTCCGACGAGGTCAGGAGCTGATCGACGAGCGCAGTTCCGAGCTCTACGGTCCCCTGCCCGGCGGTGAGGGGCACAGCGCTGGCCACTCCCCCGCGCTGGAATGGGATCGGGTCGACGGCGACGGGGGATTCGGCGAGTGCGAGGCTGGTGAGGAAGATGAACATTGGACTCTCCTTGGATGAACAGAGAGTCACTGCGTGCCGGAATCCGGGCCATCACGAACGATTACACGAGCCGAACGGCCGGGATACCCTGCGCCCACTGGAGGCGACGCGACCATGGCAGATCTGAGACTGGTGGGCAGCAAACTGGGTTGGGTGCGTGCCCTGGCCGAGAACCCGCTCACCCGCGGTCTGCTGTGGAAGGTGGTCAGCCAGGACTTCCACATCGCCGAGCTCGAAGCGCTCACCGGTGCCGGTCGTGGGCGGGTCGAAGAGGTGCCCAAGCCGGTCCAGGGCGCCGCGCCGCGTCAGTGGGGCAGCGGGCAATCCCTGGATCTTCCAGAGACCCCGCGAGACACGGGGCACAAGCTCCGCGAGGCCTTTCGCAGCGGCTCCACGACACCGGTCGAGGTGCTCGACGCCGTGCTCGGCCGCATCGACTCCGCTGACTTCGGGCCCAGCACGCACAGCCCCTGGGTCGAGCTGGACCGGGATGGAGCGCGTCAGGCGGCCGAGGCCAGCGCCAAGCGCTGGGCAGCGGGCGAGCCCTTGGGGCCGCTGGATGGGCTGATCGTCCCCGTGAAGGACGAGTTCCATATGCGGGGCCTGCCCACCCGCGGCGGCACCTCCTGGCGCAACCAGCCCGTCGATACCGACGCCTTCATCGTGCAGCGCCTCCGTGCGGGGGGCGCGGTGTTGCTGGGCAAGGCCCACTGCACCGAGTCGGGGCTCAACCCCCTGGGTTTCAACCCCCACTTCGACTACCCGCGCAATGTGTACAGCGAGGCCCATGGTGCGGGCGGCTCATCGACCGGGAGCGCCGTCGCGGTGGGGCTGGGCATGGCCACGGTCGCGGTGTCGACCGATGGCGGCGGGTCCATTCGGATCCCGGCGGCGGTCAATGGGCTGTTCGGGATCAAGCCCAGCCTGCAGCGCTTTGGTCGAACCGGGGATATCTGGGTGGGCTCGGTCGGTCATACGGGGCCCATCGGTCAGTCGGCATCCGATCTGGTCGACCTGATGGAGGTGTGCTCCGCGCCCGACCCCGGCGACCCGCTCACGGACTTCCCGCCGGACTGGGGCGCGGTGGAGTCCACCTGGCGCCCGGCCTTGGGGCGGGGCATCGAGGGCTGTCGGATCGGGGTGCTGCGCCGGTCTATGGGCTCGGCGGATTCGGCGATCTCCTCGGCCTGTGAAGCGGCTCTGGGAGCCCTGGAGGCAGAGGGCGCGGTCCTGGTGGATGTGGACTTCGATCTGCTGAGCGTGGTCAACGCGGTGGGTCCGCTCATCATCGCAGGAGAGTCCGCAGCCAATGCCTATGACGATATGCTCGCCCATCGCCACGAGACCGGGGATGAGCTGCGCCTGGTCTACGCACTCATGGAGCAGATCTCCGCTCAGCAGCACCTGCGCACCATGCGGGTCCGCACCCAGCTGCGCCACGACCTGGCCGAGGCTTTGAGTGGGGTCGACTTGCTGGCTCTGCCCAGCACGGGCCGCCTGGCCTCGCCTTATGCGCTGTCCGAGAACCGCATCGAGATCGCGGACACGGCCTGGACCGCGGCGATGACCGAGCACAACTTCCTGGCCAACCTCACCGGGGTCCCGGCGGCCAGCGTGCCGGTCGGCATGCACGCTGGCCTGCCCATCGGTCTGCAGCTCATCGGAGATGCCTGGGACGAGGCGTCGGTGTTGGCTGCGGTGGCCCACCTCGAGCGCCTGGGGGTGTCGCAGATCCCGCTGTCTCCGGGCTATCGCAGCCTGCTGGGCTGATCAGCAGGGGGGCGGTACCGAGACCTCCGAGGGCGTCAGATCGGCGAGCACGACGGTGACCGTGGTGCCCTTGCCCAGCTCGCTGGTGATCTGGGCACTGCCTCCGAGCATCTCGGCGAACTGCTGCACCAGCGCCAAGCCCAAGCCGGTCCCGCCGTGGCGTCGGGTGCTCGACGAGTCGACCTGGACGAAGGGCTGGAACAGGGTCTTCAGGCGCTCTGCGGGGATCCCGATGCCCGCGTCGATGACCTCGATCTGGACCTGGTTTTCGGTTCGTGATGCCCGCACCACGATGGAGCTGTGCTCGCTGAACTTGTTGGCATTGCCCAACAGGTTGGTGAGGATCTGGCGAGTCTTGGAGCGGTCGCTGCACAGGCTGATCCCCGGATCGATCTCGAGCTGGACCTGGTTGTGCTGGCTGTTCAGCACCGAGCCCAGGCCGTCGACGACGGCGGTGGCTTCGGGGAGCAGGGCGAAGTGCTCGGCGAAGATGGGCATCTGACCCGATTCGATCTTGGCCAGATCGAGCAGCTCGTTGATCAGGGCGAGCAGGTGGGTTCCGGACTTGTGGATGCGGCCGATATCTTCGATAACGCCGTTATCGTCGGCCTCCTCGGCGATGATCTCGGAGTAGCCGATGATGGCATTGAGCGGGGTGCGGAGCTCGTGGCTCATATTCGCCAGGAAGCGGGACTTGGTGGTGGAGGCCTCTTCGGCGGCGTGCCGGGCCTGCTCGAGCTCGCGAATGGTCTGGTCGGTGTAGCGGGAGATGAGCCCGAGCACGATGAAGGCGGTTCCGACGAATGCGATGGCGACCACGGCCTCGCCGGCGGCGGTCTCGGACTCGAGGTGGGGCATCACCCGGATGACCAACCCGACCGTCGCCGCCCAGCAGATCGAGCCGAACACCCCGTAGGTACGGCCGTCGAGCATGACGCTGGCAAAGCAGGCCAGGAGCATATAGCTGATGGCGCCAGAGCCGATGCTCTCGGGCAGGGGGTCGGCGCCAGCGGCGAGCAAGATGCCGACCGCCATGCAGCCGAGGAAGATCTGTGCGGCGAGGCGGTGGGCGCCACGGCGCTGCGCGGCGAGCCCGATGACCCCGCCGACCATGCCGGTCATGACCCCGGGAATCGAGTAGGGGGAGGCGAAGACCGCGATCACTGCGGTGATCACCACAGCGGAGCCCAGGGTGGTGACCATGGCCGTGGTGAGGAACATCTTCTGGAAGTCGGACAGCTCGGGCTGCGGGGGGCCCTCGGGTGGGCCGTGGAGCCCCTCCGCGGCCAGTTCGACGCTCATTCATCGCTCCTGAACGACCCTATCGTTCCATCTGGAGACGACTAGAGCGTAGACCGACAGCTCTCTGCTCCCAACCAGGCCGTCGTACGGGGCCTGGTTTGCGCCCGATCGCCGGTGGATCGTCTCCGGCCGCGCGTCGAGGTGCCGGGGCGCGGGCCCTTGGCGGAAGCGATCGGCCCTTGCCATCGAGGGGCCGACTTCTGCCGTCCGAGCGTGATACACCGAGTGCCTTTCCTGGAGGCCAACGTGAGCCAGACCGATCCCTTTGGAGCCCGTGACATCTTCACCCTCGCCGACGGCAGCGAGGGCGTCATCTTCCGCCTCTCTGCACTCGAGAAGGCCGGCCATTGCGAGCTCGCCAAGCTCCCGTACTCGATTCGGGTGTTGGTCGAGAGCGCGCTGCGCAACCACGATGGCTTCCTGGTCGATGCCGATGCGGTCAAGCGGGTCGCAGGCTGGAAACCCCAGGCCGAGCGCACCGAGATCCCCTTCATCCCCGGTCGGGTCATCCTCCAGGACTTCACGGGCGTGCCGGCGGTCGTCGACGTGGCGGCGCTCCGCAATGCCATGGTCGATCTCGGAGGCGAGCCCACCAAGGTCAACCCGCTGGTCCCGGTCAACCTGGTCATCGATCACAGCGTTCAGGTCGACTACAGCGGCCGCTACGCCGACGCGCTCGAGAAGAATATGGAGATCGAGTACCAGCGCAATGGCGAGCGCTACGCCTTCCTCAAGTGGGGCCAGGTCAACTTCGACAACTTCGGTGCGGTCCCCCCGGGACGCGGGATCGTGCACCAGGTCAACCTGGAATACATCGCGACGGTAGCGGCCCACCGGCCCATCGACGGCCACGAGACCTACTACCCGGACAGCTTGGTGGGCACGGACTCTCACACCACCATGATCAACGGGCTCGGCGTGCTCGGCTGGGGCGTGGGTGGAATCGAGGCCGAGGCCGTCATGCTGGGCCAGCCCATCTATATGCTCGCTCCCGACGTGGTCGGTTTCAAGCTCACCGGCGCAATGCCCGAGGGGGTCACGGCCACGGATATGACTCTGCTCATCGTCGAGATGCTCCGCGAGCAGGGCGTGGTCGGCAAGTTCGTCGAGTTCTATGGCGAGGGCATGGAGCACCTCACCCTGGCCGACCGGGCAACCATCGCGAATATGGCGCCCGAGTACGGGGCCACCTGCGGCTTCTTCCCGGTCGACGAGGTCACCCTCGACTACCTGCGCCTGTCGGGCCGAGACGAGGCCCACATCGACAATGTGCGTCGCTACTACAAGGAGCAGGGGCTGTTCCACACGGCCGACTCCCCCGACCCTGAGTTCACCGACACGCTACAGCTCGACCTGAGCACGGTCGAGCCGGCTCTCGCGGGCCCCAAGCGCCCTCAGGACCGTATCGCCCTGTCGGATATGGTCGAGAAATTCAACGCCTACCTCACCCAGCCGAATGGCCATCGGGGCCATGGTGTCGACCCCGCGAAGACCCAGCACCACCAGCCGGTGGCGGGCAAGGACTACGAACTCTCCCATGGAGATGTGGTCATCGCGGCCATCACCAGCTGCACCAACACCTCCAACCCCTCGGTGATGATCGCGGCCGGGCTGGTCGCCAAGAAGGCTCGCGCGCTAGGGCTGTCCACCAAGCCCTGGGTCAAGCCTTCCCTGGCTCCCGGCTCCCGCGTGGTCACCGAGTACTACCGCAAGGCCGGCCTGCTGGACGACCTCGCAGCGATGGGCTTCAACATCGTCGGGTACGGCTGCACCACCTGCATCGGCAACTCGGGCCCGCTCGATCCGGACATCCAGAGCGCCATCGTCGACGGCGAGCTCGTCGTGTCTTCCGTGCTCTCGGGGAACCGCAACTTCGAGGGTCGGATCAGCAACTTCATCAAGTCCAACTTCCTGGCCTCGCCCCCTCTGGTGGTGGCCTATGCCATCGCGGGCAGCACCCGAGTGGACCTCAAGACGGAGCCCCTCGGAAAGGGCTCGGATGGTCAGGATGTGTTCCTCAAGGACATCTGGCCGAGCAATGCCGAGATCGCCGAGGTCATCGCCCAGAGCGTCACCCCGCAGATGTTCCGCGACCGCTATGCCGATGTCGAGGACGAGCCCCGGTGGAACTCCATCGCGGTCGAAGAGTCGGATCTCTACCCCTGGGATTCAGACTCCACCTACATCCAGCTCCCGAGCTTCTTCACGGGCATCACGCCCAAGCCCCAGCCGGTCCAGCCCATCATCGGCGCTCGGGTCCTGCTCAAGCTCGGCGACTCCGTCACCACCGACCACATCTCCCCCGCGGGCGCCATCCCCGAGGACAGCCCGGCGGGTCGGTACCTCAAGTCCAAGGGTGTGGCCAAGAAGGACTTCAACAGCCTGGGGAGCCGTCGTGGCAACCACGAGGTGATGATGCGTGGGACCTTCGCCAACGTGCGGATCCGCAATCAGATCGCGGCGGGGACCGAGGGTGGGGTCACCACCTTCTTCCCCACCGGCGAGGTCATGTCGGTGTTCGACGCGTCCATGAAGTACCAAGAGGCCGGCACTTCGCTGGTCGTGCTCGCGGGGACTCAGTACGGCACGGGCTCGTCTCGGGACTGGGCCGCCAAGGGTACGCTGTTGTTGGGCATCAAGGCGGTCATCGCCAAGAGCTACGAGCGCATCCACCGCAGCAACCTCGTGGGCATGGGCGTCTTGCCGCTCTGCTTCCAGGAAGGGGAGGGGGCAGACGAGCTCGGATTCGATGGCACCGAGTCCTTTGACATCCCCGGCTTGGACGACTCCATCGAGGCTCTCGAGGTCCTCGAGGTGATCGCGCACAAGGCCGATGGCACCGAGGTTCGGTTCATGACGACGGTGCGGCTCGATACTCCAGTAGAGGTCGAGTACTACCGGAATGGGGGCATCCTGCAGACCGTCGTGCGCAACCTCGCGGGTCGTGCGTGACATCCACGTCCGAGCCTGGCAACATCGCGCTATGAGCGAGCTGACCCCGTGGCATTCCTTCCGGATTCGGAAGGCCAAATCCGACGCAACGGCCATCGTGGGGGCCTACGGTGGCCATCCACGGGGGATTCGTGCGCACCAATGGCCCCGCTGCGCCGTGTGCGGGGCACCGATGTGCCACATGGCGCAGCTCGACGCGGGGCCGTACCTGAATCTTGGGCCCTTCGCCCGCATGACCGTGTTCATCTGTCACGCTACGGGTGGGCGCTGCGAGGACTGGGATCCCTGGAAGGGGGCCAATAAGGTCCTGCTCTCGAAGATGCGCGACGACAACCTCTACGATGGCCCCCCAACGGTACGGGTGTACCGGCGCATGATGCTCTCGGTCGATCCGCCTCTGGACGAGCGGGCGGTGATGGCCAAGGTGCGCACTCACGGGGTCCCCGTGAAGGAGGCCCTCGAAGAGCTCCGCCACGACAAGCTCGGCGGGGGGGCCGTGTGGTTGCACGGCGACGACACCCCGGCGAGCCCCAGCGGTCAGGGGCCGATGCGCCTGCTATTCCAGCTCTCCACCGAGCTGGTGAAATTCGACATCACCGCGGGGGGCATGGGCTACGTCTTCTTCGACCCGTATGATTCGTCGGAGAATGCGGGAAGGTTGCTCTGGCAGGGCGGCTGAGCGCCGATTCGGCGCTCTGGGGCGTTGTTGGAGGGGGGCGGCCTATCGGGCCAGCCCCGTGAGCAATCGGCCCACCTGGCGGATCTTTGCGGAGTGTGCGTCCCGCTTTCCCCGGCGAATGATGTCGAGGGCTGCAGCCGCCTCTCCGGCCGAGCCCAGCGCGATCTCGTAGTGGTTGAGCCGCGCCCTGCCGGTGCGACCGCGGCCCTCGGCGATGTTGAGCACGGTGGAGTCGGCGGAATCGACGAGGTGGTTGAAGACCTTTCGGTCGATGGCGGGGATCTTGAGGGTGCGGACGAAGAGGGTGAATTCCATGGCGAGGTTGTAGGCGTTGAGGTTTTCGAAGTCGAAGTGGGGCATTGGAGTCTCCCAAGGACCGGAGTTTGTCGAGGGGCCGGCCCTTCACTTGTGAAGAGGGCCGGTTCCTCGACAAGCTCCGGTCCGCCGCGGGCTGGGATCTGGAAGCAGATGCTGGAATCCGTAGGTAGATACTGGAACTGGGGCCTGATCCATTCCCCAGTTCCAGTTCCCGTTCCAGTTCCAGTTCCCGTTCCAGTTCCCGTTCCAGTTCCAGTTCCAGTTCCCGTTCCCGTTCCAGTTCCAGTTCCTGTCCCCAGTTCCAGCCGGGCCGATCGGGAGAGGAGCGCGCTGCCAGGCCGGCGTAGACGAGGGGATCGGTGGCTCGAGCGTGGTGTTGGCTCCAGTTACTCCGGCCTTCGGCCTCCGCCTCGCTTCGCTCGTTGACGGACTGCGGTAGACCCGACCATGGTGCGTCGCGACGACGAAGATGATCAACTCCCCTTGCCCTTTGGGGTGATGGCCGTCTTGTCACGCTGCGCTTCTCCAGCTGGTGCGAGTCCAGCCCCGGTAGGC
>Ga0316208_1001983_pt1 | contig 17768 bp, 17 predicted proteins | sample 3monopyrite_MG_FD_204944 | JGI IMG/M metagenome (GOLD analysis project Ga0316208, IMG submission 204944) | Microbial mat bacterial communities from mineral coupon in-situ incubated in ocean water Damariscotta River, Maine, United States -... | ecosystem: Environmental > Aquatic > Marine >...
CTTTTATTTAATAAAAATATTCTCAACGAGTTTTTTACTTTTTAAAAATAAGCCAACACAACTACGGTGAATATTAGACAATACTTATTGTTTGTAGTACTAGGAGCTTGTCCGCGAATAGAAAATCTACTGCAGAAAAGCTGGATTTGGTGCTTTTTCCCACTGATTCTCGTTAAATAGAGTGACACTTTAGTGGCAATGACACCGAGCAAGTAGTCGCTTAATTTCTAAGTTTGTTAGGCAACAAAGCCGCACCACCCATAAACAGTAAAGCTATCACAGCAGCAACAACAATCCCAGGAATTCCATCAATCAATGCTGGGTAGGCATCATTGCCTGTTACAGCAAGTGAGACCTTGCCTCCAGCAATTTTATCAAACAACCAAGACATGTTTTCAGTCAACCATCCGTACATAAGCACATAAACCCAAGCACCTACTAATCCACCTAAAATCATGAAAATAGAATCCTTTCGACCTGAACCCAAAGCTGCTAATGTCGTACCAGGGCAATAGCCCCCAAGACCAAAGCCAATACCAAAAATTGCACCGCCAATAATGACGCCAATATAGGAGGATTTAACACTGATGTGTGTAGAATCAATAACTCCAACAGCCATCAAAATAAACAGCAATAAACTAGAAAAACCAATAGCAAACAGTATTACTTTTGCTAAATGCAAATCTGTGAGACGCAAAAAACCAACAATCTTATTTGGATCAGTAGCACCAACTTTGTGCAAAATAAAACCAAATGAACCGCCAACTAAAATGGCAAATATAATTTCTTTCATACTAGACTCCCTATTTTTTAAAGACTAAGATTGCAACAGGAACAGCAACGGCAAAAACACCTGCAGCAAAGAGATACCCGCTGAGAGAAGTTTGCATCATGCCACTCATCATATGGCCTGAAGTACAGCCTCCAGCCATTCGTGCACCAAACAGAATAACAAAGCCCGAAAAGAAAGCACCCGCCATTCTTTTTGGCCAGGAGGAGCCTAAATTCTCTTCCCAAACCTTAGGAATCCAAGTTTCCTCTTTTTTTACTTTTGGGCCTCCAAGTCTAGAAGCCAAAAAGCCACCTGCGAACATTGCAATAACAAATACAAATCCGTAATTCGCAATATTTAAAGTTTTCTTAACGTATTTACCATTGCTTTTGTTTAAATACGCATTGCTACTTGAATAGGTTTTTGTTCCATCTTCAGCAACATTCTCTTGAGCCAATTCCGGCTTAAGTTTGCAGAAAATAAAACAATCGGCTATAACGTATTGAGTAGAGACCCCAATAGGTTTAACCAGAGCAACCGCAAGTAAAAAGCTTGCTCCTAAAATTATGCCGCTTTTCAGCCAGCCCCATGAACTATTCATATATGTACCTCATTAAATTTTGTTTAAATTGCAATACTAGTACTACAAACAATAAGTCTTGTCTAATATTCACCATAGTTGTATTGGTTTATTTTTAAAAAGTAAAAAACTCGTTAAGAATTATTTTATAAAAAAAAAGCAGGTTTTTACTGCGCTTTTAAGTTTTGATAAATAATTTACTTCTCAAACTGCTTTATTCTTTTAAAAAAAGCCAACACAACTACTTTTGCGAGATAAGTTGGATATTAGACAGAACTTATTAATTGCAATACTAGGAGCCTGTCCGAGAATAGAAAATCTATTACAGAAAAGCTGGATTTGTGCTATTTTCCGTTTTTTCTCGTCAAATAGAGCGACTATTCTCCTCAAAAAAGCGAAATATAGCCCTAAACCCAGCTTTCCTTCATTACGATTGCTATTCTCGGACAAGCTCCTAATGCAATGCCCTCTTTTAATTATTTAGCGAACTTTAAGCTTGTGTATATATTTAACTAAAACCTAAATATGTTAAACAGAAGGATGGTTTAAGCCTCAAGTATGATGTAGAAGCAATCAAGTATCAGTGTTGCTAATAAAGCAATTTTGTTCTTTTTTGATTCAATATGCACACACATTATTTACAGGCAAAAACGTCGTTCTATATCCAAATTTGGCTAAGAAAACAAACACCATGTTAGAGAATGCTAAATTAATGTTTACTAATATAACACTAATGCAGAATACCTTGCAATTATTTAGTCCTACTTGAAGCGGAAATTAATCGATTATCGATGTATAGTTAGCTATTATGCTACTACTTAAAGAGATAAAATGATAATCACGACTTTAATCACTAGTACTGCAATTAATAAGTTCCGTCTAACATTCAGCTTATCTCGCAAAAGTAGTTGTGTTGGCTTATTTTTAAAAAGTAAAGTTGTTTGAGAAGAAAATTATTTATAGAAACTCGAAAACTTAGTAATAACAAGCTTTTATTTAATAAAAATATTCTCAACGAGTTTTTTACTTTTTAAAAATAAGCCAACACAACTACGGTGAATATTAGACAATACTTATTGTTTGTAGTACTAGTGATTTAATGTGGCAAATGGGATACAAAACATTTAGTCTTGAAAAATTTAAACTTCTGTAGAACGTGACAAGATATGATGAAGTTCAAGTTTAAGAGATTTAGAGATGTCTTCAGATATGGTTAATTTAATAAAAATACAAGCGCTATCAATAGCCTTCTCTAAAGATTTTCGATCAAGTGGAGAACTTATGATCTTGTTAATAATTTTTGCATTATTATTTGGAATGTTTTTTTGAATAGATAGAATTAAGTTTTGTTGAACGGCACTTAAACTAGCTTTTGACGATTGCTGATCAATATTTTCGATAAAGCCCCTGGTTTCAAGTTCAAAAAGACACTCAATAGGTTTCCATTGCTCTGATGACCGCGAAATGATATTGTCCACAGCAGCTTTGCCATCAATCATAATTAATATGAAACGAAGGGCGTGGTCTAATTTATAAGTCCGGTTTCGAATTTCTTCGTCACCTTTAGCGGTGCGTTTGTATATGCTGTTCATAACAAATGAGTGCTATTTAAATATTCAATTATTCTGAAAAAGCTTCAATAATACTTTTTATTAACTTGATGGTTATCAAAACATAAAAAGCGCCGAACAAAAATACCCCTGCTACTGTCAAGCGCAAAACATTTTCTGGAACTTTGTTGAAAAAAGGAAGAGCCAAATATCCGAGAGTAAAAACAACAACTAAAAATGTCAGAGACTTCCAGTACTTCCCTACTAATCCACCTGAAAATTGCTTACGAAGAGTAAGTACTAAAAATAAACAGTATGCCATGAAAATAGCAGCCAAGATAAAAATATAATTTGCAATATCCATACATTCCCCGTATTTGTATTTTTTTTGTTTATTTAATGATAAACTAAGAACTTAGTAATTTAAAACAATTTTGTAATTTATTAACCGTAAACGATAAAAATAAGGAAATCCGTCTAATTTTTGGAAAAGAAATGTGAGAAAGTACAATAATATAGTGAGTTATATCTTTGAAAATGAATCAAATATCTTGTCAATCTTATGAGTTTTCCTCATTTTTGGCAGGCTATTAATAAATAAATTCCCATAAGATTTTGTCGCAATTCTTTTGTCACAAATGACCAATATTCCTTTATCAGTCTCAGAGCGAATGAGTCGGCCAACGCCTTGTTTTAATGCAATGATAGCTTTGGGCAACTGGTAATCAAAAAAAGCATTGCCTCCGTTTTCAACGATTTTGTTAATTCTCGCTTGAAGAACAGGGTCATCAGGATGTGCAAATGGTAATTTATCAATAATCACACAGGATAAATTATCTCCAGCTACATCCACACCCTCCCAAAAACTTGCCGCGCCTAGCAACAGGCCATTCCCAGAATCACAAAAATCAGAAAGTATCTTATGCCGAGATCCTTGGCCTTGAACAAACAAGGGTTTAGAAAGTTTGTCGGCAAAAAACAGAGCCGCAGCCTTTAAGGCTTTATGACTAGTAAATAAGAAAAAAACGCCTCCTTTAGTTTGTTCTATCAAAGGCAGAACATGCTCGCAGATTTTTTGATTGAACTGAAAATCGTTGGCCTCGGGCACTTCTTTTGGCACATATATCATCGCATTTTTTTCATAGTCAAAAGGACTATCAACCAACAAAGTTTCACTATCAAAGAATCCAGTTTCGTGCTGGTAGTGAGAGAACGATTGATTAACAGCCAAAGTAGCGGAAGTTAAAATCCACGAAGCTTTGTTTTCCTGTCTAAATTTTGACAAGGGGTCGGAGATATCAATCGGGGTTTTATGAAAAATAAAATACTTGTTACGGCTCTCGTACCAATAAATAAACTCTTTTTTCATCGTGGTGAGTAATTCTTTAAGGTAAGCGGCTAACATTTCCGATCGTAGAAAGCATGATTCTAACCCTTTTGATTGCGCTGCGATAGGTTTTAAGGAAGCGGCCACTTCTTCTAGAGACTCTTTTAATAGATCAATGTGCTCAACATTTGCTTGCCGTTGCAGAAGTTTGAGCATAGTATCTGATTCTTTAATATCAGAAAACTGTAAATGAATATCTCGCAAGGATTGTTCCAGTTTTTCCAATGAGGCAGAAATACTAGCGTAGGCACCTGTTACTTCACCCGCTTCCTTTTCACTGTCCTTAATCAAATCTCTGCATTGGTAGGACGAAAAACTTTGGCTAAAGAATTTTGAAGCAATTTCTGGTATTTGATGAGCTTCATCCAAAATAACAACTTTTGATTCAGGCAATAGCTCGCCAAAACCTTCCTGTTTTAAAGCCATATCAGCAAACAAAAGATGGTGATTGACAACTAAAATATCTGCATCCATGGCTCTTCTTCTTGCTTTCATAACCAAGCAATCGACAAAGCTTGGACACTCAGACCCCAAACAATTATCAGCAGTGGAAGTAACGTGTCTCCATATGAGGTCATTCTCATCGATCTGTTCAAGTTCAGCCTTATCCCCTACAGTGGTTTTATGGGACCATGATTCAATCAACTGAAGGGGCAAAGCATAATCAGGGCTATGAGCCAAACGAGAGTGAAGTGCTTGATACATGCGGTGATGACAGAGGTAGTTTGAGCGCCCTTTTAACAACCTTATCTTTGGTTTTAGACCCATTATTTCAATAACTTTAGGTAAGTCACGATAATACAACTGTTCTTGTAGGTTTTTTGTTCCAGTTGATACAATGGTTTTTTTGTTTTTTAGAATAGCCGGAACCAAATAGGCAAATGTTTTCCCCGTACCTGTGCCCGCTTCAGCTATGAGTGTTCCTTCATTTTCTATGGTCTCTGCAATGGTATCAGCCAATTCAATTTGTACTTTTCTGACTTTAAATCCTTCTAGCTTCTTCGCGAAGACTCCTTTGTCTCCTAGAATATCGATAACGCTCATTAAAATCGATTGCTCGCTTTAACCAAGCAAGTTTCAATGTTCTTAAGAGCCTTCTCTTGTTGTGCGTAATAACCTGTTTTTTCAGCAGCAATGGCTAATATCCTCCAGGACTTACTGCAATTTCTCCCTTTGGATGGAATGTTTTTTGTAGCAATTGTTGCCCAATAATGGGCTTGTTTGTAATGGCCTTGGTGCAAAGAAATTTCGGCCAATAATTGTGTTATCTGCGGAGAATCAGCCTGTATTTCATAGGCGCGCTCTAATTTTTCAATAGCTTGAGTGAATAAATTCAACTCATAATCTCTAATCGCTAATGCATAGAGGTTTTTTACCGCATTGTTCATTAAGGGCAACGTTTCAACCACAGAAGTTTCATTAATGTCAGGGTTTATTTGTTTTTCAAGAGTGGCATCTTTGACTTCGGCAGCAGTTTTCTTGCTGTCTGGCAAAAGTTGGCAAGCAGAAAGCGACACTATAAATAGAAGGAAAAGGCTATGAAAAAAGATGTACCTTGTGTTGGACAATAAACGCATTATCACCCTAAGTTATTCAATGTCACAATTGGAGTGTTTGAATTCTAAAGCAGCAGCAGGGCCAACCCAACCAGGAGGCCTGATTCTTATTTTTCTAGCAAAAACCGCTTCACACTCTTCTCCAAAATATACAGTTTTATTGCGAAAATCTATGCTTTTTAAGGTTTCAACAACTTTTAAATGGGATTGAATGAAATTAGAAATCACTTTAAAATCTTTGTCATTTTGATACATTGGAGGTAATGCAGCGTGACTGCTGAATCCCATGAGTAATGAGATTAATATTAAGATAGTTTTATTCATGCTAATAGTGTAATAATATGGACTCTTCAGAGAATAGCAATTTTAACGAAAGAAAGCTGTATTGAGTCAAATTTTTGCATCATTTGAAGAAAATTAGATAGAAAAACCACCAAATACCATTTTCCTCACTAGATTTTCTATTCTGGGACAGGCTCCTAGGAGCTTGTCCGAGAATAGGAATCGTAGCGAAGGAAAGCTGGTTTGAGGGCTATTTTTCACTGATTTGAGGCGAATAGTCACTCTATTTAACGAGAATCAGTGGAAAAAAGCACCAAATCCAGCTTTTCTGCAGTAGATTTTCTATTCTCGGACAAGCTCCTAGTACTACAAACAATAAGTGTTGTCTAATATTCACCGTAGTTGTGTTGGCTTATTTTTAAAAAGTAAAAAACTCGTTGAGAATATTTTTATCAAAAAAAAGCTTGTTATTACTAAGCTTTCGAGTTTCTATAAATAATTTTCTTCTCAAACAACTTTACTTTTTAAAAATAAGCCAACACAACTACTTTTGCGAGATAAGCTGAATATTAGACGGAGCTTATTGTTTGTAGTACTAGTTATTCAGAGGAAGTTGCAATTGTTGCATAGATTCTTTATCTGCAAATTGAATACCCAAACCTATTAACCTTACGGGACGTTTTCCTCTCATCCAGGCTTTTTTTATCAAGCTTTGATAAGTATTTTTATTAAGATGTGAAGTAGATGATTGAGCGCTGGTTGTGCGAAAATTATTAAAGCGCAATTTAACATAAAGTGCCTTAATGGGAAGCAACTTGTTTTTCTGATTGTTTTCTAAGCGCTTAATCAACAAGGGGTAAATTCGGTTACACTCTTCAAGGCATTCAATCAGATTTGTTTTATCTTTAATAAAAGTATCTTCGACACTTAATGACTTACGAATACTGTGGGTAATGACTTGTCGATCATCAATGCCACGACACAGATCGTACAATTGATAACCAAATTTCCCAAAGTATGAGTGAAGTTGGCTCTTGCTCAATTGCTGCAAATCAAAGCAAGTGTGTATCCCAAGTTTTTTCATTTTTGCGTGTGTCACTTTTCCAACTCCAAATATTTTCCTAACTGGCAAATCTATCATGAATGCTTCTGTGTTCTCAGGCGTTATAACAAACTGACCATTAGGCTTGTTCCAGTCACTAGCAATTTTAGCTAAAAACTTATTTGCGGCAATCCCAGCTGAGGCGTTTAATTGAAACTCTGATTTAATTTGTTGGCGAATTTTTAGTGCTATCAATGTTGCACTGCCTTGACAGAGTGTGCTTTCGCTTACATCTAAAAAAGCTTCGTCCAAAGAAAGAGGTTGAACTTTAGAAGTATATTCTCTAAAAAGGGCTTGTATGTCTTTAGAGACCTCCTGATACAAACTCATATTCACATTGAGCATGATAAGTTCAGGGCATTTTTTTAGTGCTTGACTCATTGGCATGGCTGAATGGACACCAAAATCTCTGGCTTCGTAATTACAAGCTGCGACAACTCCCCGTGTTTCTGGCTTACCTCCCACAGCTATTGGCAACCCCTTCAAATTGGGATTCTCACGTATTTCAACGGCGGCATAAAAGCAATCCATATCGATGTGAATTATTTTTCGCATAAATCCCAGTATAGAAAAAGTCGGATAGAGTATAATACAATTAATAGCAGTGTTAACATATTTGTGAGACCTTTGCATAATTATGTGGCGAAAGAAAAAATAGAGATTGTTGCCGGATTGAGCCAAAAATTGAAGGTAATAGCCCGCTATTGGCGAAAATTTTGGCAAAAAGCTGGTGTAGTAATCATTTTTTATTCGTCACACTAATTATGCAAAGGTCTCTTGTATTCGATTGCCAGTAAATCAGGAGTTATAAAGTGGATATTGACAAATTAATATTTGAAAAACTTGACCTTCAAGGTCTTAAAATTTTGGTTTCATGGGCTGAATCAGAAGGTTGGAATCCTGGCAAGCACGATGCAGAAGCCTTCTATTCAACAGATCCTGATGGGTTTTACGGATATTATTATAAGGGCAATCTAATCGCAGGTGGATCTATCGTTTCATACAATGGTGACTTTGGCTTTATGGGGTTTTTTATTGTTAAATCAGAATTTAGATCCTTAGGTATCGGCAGAAAGCTTTGGTTACAACGGCGTGATCTGTTGTTGTCACGATTAAAACCATCAGCCACAATTGGTATGGATGGTGTCATTGCTATGCAACCTTTTTACAAAAAGGGTGGATTTAACATTGATTTTCGTGATGAACGTTACGAGAAAATGGGCCAACCCTTCACCGTTCATAAAAATATTAGCACGAAGATTGGAGCTGAAGATGGCGGACTTATGGCTTATGACAAAGAATGTTTTGCTTATGACCGTTCAGATTTTATGCATCACTGGTTACAACTGAAGGACTCTATTGTCTTTATCTACAAAGAAAAATCATCCATTAAAGGATTTGCCATGATAAGAAAAGTGGCAAGGGGTTACAAGGTTTGTCCCTTATTTGCAGACACGGCAAAAGTTGCAGAAGAACTATACAAAGCTTGTTTGAACGCGGCTGTTAATGAGCCTCTTTACATTGATGTTCCCTGTTGTAACGATCAAGCACTGCAATTAATAAAAAAATACCAATGCACTTATGTTTTTGAATGCGCTCGAATGTACTATGGTTCACCTGCAAAAATTTCTAGCCATAAAATCTATGGGATTACGACCTTTGAATTGGGTTAAACAGGAGTTTAAACAATTTGTTGTTGGGTTCGCAAACCAGCTTTGTTAAACTCCATCAATGAATCTATCCAATCACCAAAAAGGCCTTGCAGCAGGCTTGTTTTGTTTTATCTTTTGGGGTTTTGCACCTCTTTATTTTAAATTAATCCAAACTGTTCCTGCATTAGTAATTATTGCTCATCGGATTATATGGGGAGCACTGTTTCTCTTTCTTTATCTGTTGTTCCGTGAAAGAATAGACATATTTAAATCATTAAAACTCTCAAAAAAACACTTGTTTATTCTCTTTATTAGTGGCTTATTGGTCTCTAGCAACTGGTTAATGTTTGTTTGGGCCGTGACGCATGATCAAATACTGAACACTTCACTGGGCTACTTTATCAATCCATTGGTTAATATTTTGTTTGGAGTATTATTCCTCCATGAAAAATTAAATTTAGCTCAAAAAACCGCCTTGATAATTGCTTCATTTGCAACTTTGTTTCTTGGTATTTATCTTGGAAGAGCCCCTTGGATTGCTTTGTTTTTGGCTTTTAGTTTTGGTTTATATGGATTGGTTCGTAAAAAACTAAATGTGCGACCTCTTGTTGGTCTGTTTTGGGAGACATTACTTTTGACTGTGCCAGCGATTGTCTATCTATTATTCTTTGCTGATAGTTTGCCTCAGACAAACTCAGCTAATACAATCCACTTGCTTTTGTTTTTTTCAGGCCTAGTAACAGTCCTTCCATTGCTTGGTTTTAATTATGCTGCAAAAAATTTAGCTCTAACACTTGTTGGTTTTTTGCAATATATTGCGCCTACAATTAGTTTTCTTATCGCCGTTTATTTTTATGGAGAGGATTTCACTCTTGGACACAAAGTTGCCTTTTCAGGAATATGGTTGGCCTTGTTGATTGTCAGTTGGTCACCTTTTAAAAAATTAATTATTCCAAACTCTCGATAGTGAAATCACAAGGATAATACAGATCCTAAATACAACTACCAAAACCTTCATCACCAAAGAATGTTAGAAAGGGGAATTCGACGGAATCTGTAAATCAGCCTAGGCTTTTGTACAGCTTATGCAAATTCGATACACGAGCCTCCAAAGACTTTAAACTGGATTCATTGTTTATTAAATCATCAGCCAGACTAAGACGCTGCGTTCGTGTGCATTGGCTTTTAAGCATCTTAACAGCCAACTCTTCACTAATAGAATCCCTGCTCACAAGCCTTTGTCGCTGTGTTTCTTCTTTAACATCGACAACCAAGACACGATCTACCCAATCGTAGTTACTACTTTCGCACAGCAAGGGAATGACCAGAATGCAGTAACTTTTACTGACTCGTTGGATTTGTATTTTTATTTCAGCATAAATCAAGGGATGAGTAATGGCATTCAATTGCTTTAGTTGTTGGCTGTTATTAAAAACGTGTTGGCGCAATTTAGAACGGTTTAATGAACCATCTTCATGAAGAATCTCTTGACCAAAGGCTTTCACCAATAGCTTTAATCCTTGAGTGTTTTTTTTGACAACATTTCTAGCAATAACATCCGCATCAATGACATCTACAGACAATTGTTCAAAAAAACGACTGACGGCAGATTTGCCACTGGCAATGCCGCCTGTTAGGGCAATTGTATAACATGTATTGGGCATGAGGTTTACTTAACTCAGTCCAGAATAGCGCAAATAAGCCTGAATAATTTGTTCACCATAAAGCATGGTAATCCACATACCAACAGCTAAATATGGACCAAAAGGGATGTGCTTGTCTTTGTTATTTTTGGTCAAAAGTAAAAAGAGGCCACCAATAACAGAACCAGCTAATGCTGACATGATAACAATCAAAACAGTCGATTGCATTCCAAACCATGCACCACCTGCGGCTAGTAATTTAAAATCACCATAACCCATGCCCTCTTTGCCTGTTAACAATTTAAACAAGTGGAATACAGCCCAAAGTAACAGATACCCCAATAAAGCTCCTTTGATTGAAGTGGGCGGATCAACAAAAACCATCCACAAACTGGCCAAAAGACCCAGCCACATCAGTGACAAACTAAATTGATCAGGTATGACCATGGTATCGTAATCAATCATTGAAATAGCAATCAAGTACCACGTCACTATAAGCGCAAATACCGCTTGAATAGACCAGCCAAAATGAAAGACCACAAAAGTACTCATCAAAGCGGTTAACAATTCAATTAGCCAATAACGATGTGAGATTGGTGTTTTACAATGTGAGCATTTTCCGCGTAAAAACAAAAATCCCAGCACAGGAATATTTTCCCATGCCTTTATCTGGTGCTTGCAATTTTGACAATGAGAACGCGCCCAAATGATACTCGGAGCTTGCTTAAGCTTTGTAAAAGGCGCCAAGGGTTGTTGTAATTCTTTGTAAGTATCTGATAAATATTCGACACTGTCTTTTGTCCACTGGTATTCCATAGATTTTGGAAAGCGATAAATCACTACATTCAAAAAACTGCCAACCAACAAAGAAAATAAAAATGCGACAATTAATAAAAGTGTTGGGGATTGTTCTAGTGCATATAACAGTTCCATAATCACATAACTGCAGCAAGTTTAAAGATAGGCAAATACATGGCAACAATCATGACACCTACTAGCCCTCCAATAACAACCATAACCAAAGGCTCAATCAAACTACTCATGGCATCAACATCATTAGCAACCTCTGTTTCATAATAATCGGCAACTTTACCAAGCATGGCATCTAAATTACCTGACTCTTCACCAATAGAAGCCATGGATATCACCATATGAGGGAATATTCCCACCTGTTGCATGGCCATTTGTAGTTGGTGACCAGTAGAAACATCATCTTTGATTTTTTTAACGGCATCCGAATAGACAACATTGCCCACCGCTCCTGAAACAGTATCCAGTCCTTCAACCAAAGGTACACCTGCGGCAAAAGTAGTCGCTAAGGTTCTGGAAAATCTTGCAATAGCGGCGTTGTTTAAAATATTGCCAACAATAGGCATTTTCAAAGACAAGCGATCCAGAGCATGTGCAAATTTTAATGAGCGCTTCTTTAACATGATGAAACCCGTAATAGTCGCCGCTACAACCATAAGATAAAAGAAAAAATTAGCCTGAAGAGATTTTGAAGCCCTAACCACCATTTGCGTCAAACCAGGAAGATCCGCACCAAAACTCTGAAACATATCCTCAAACTGAGGCACCACCTTTAACAACAACAAAGCACTTACGCCAAAAGCAACCACCAGTACCGCTGCTGGATAGTACATGGCTTTTTTGATTTTGCCTTTGATCTCCTCGGTTCTCTCTTTATAGGTAGCAATAGTATCAAGTAACTCATCTAATACCCCCGCTTTTTCCCCTGCAGCCACAAGATTACAATACAGTTCATCAAAATGAACTGGATGCTTACCCAAAGCTTCACTCAAGCTCAAACCCGATTGAATATCTGTTTTGACTTTATTAACAAGCCTGCTCATATTGGGATTCTTTTGCCCGCCTTCAATAATCTCAAAGGCTTGAACCATTGGCACGCCTGATTCCATCATGGTTGCTAATTGCCGTGAGAAGAGTGATATGTCTTGAGCGGATATTTTTTTACCTTGTGAGAAGAGCGGCTTGCTTTTTTTACTAATTTTGGAAACTGTTATGTTTTGACGCCTGAGCTCTGATCGTGCGACTGTTAAACTCTTTGCTTTAATATCTCCCTTTACTTTTTTGCCTGTTTTGTCCTTGCCCGCCCAAGAAAAAGTGGTGTATTCCGCTATTGCATTTGATTTAGTTGCCATAATTTTTAATCTACCGTTACTCTGTTGGCTTCAGCTAAGCTGGTAATGCCATTTTTAACTTTTAATAAGGCCGATTTTCTCAAATCGGGGATTTTATCTATAAGAGCCTGATCAGCAATTTCCAAAGCATTGCCACCAGCTAAAATAATTCTATTTATGGGGTCAGACAACGGCATGACTTGATAAATACCAACTCGCCCCTTGTATCCTTGCGTGCATTTGCGACAGCCGTTTGCTTCATAAACATTAATGTCTTGGATGTCTTCTTCAGTAAAGCCCTCCTTCAAAAGAGCCTCAGGGGGATACTCTCCTAGAGTTTTACAATCGTGCAAGCGTCGGCCAAGTCGCTGAGCAATAACAATTGAAACTGCAGAAACAATATTAAAAGGAGCAATACCCATATTCATTAAGCGACTGATAGTTTCTGGTGCACTGTTGGTATGCAATGTTGATAAAACCATGTGCCCAGTTTGTGCCGCCTTAATGGCTATTTCAGCCGTTTCTAAATCACGAATCTCACCAACCATGATGATGTCTGGATCTTGACGAAGAAAAGACCGCAGGGCCGCTGCAAATGTCATTCCCTGACGCTCGTTTTGCTGCACCTGGTTGATGCCATTAACCCTAATTTCCACTGGGTCTTCTACAGTTGAAATATTGGATCCGTCTATATTAAGAATATTTAATGCCGTATATAATGAAACTGTTTTACCACTGCCTGTTGGCCCTGTTACTAACACCATGCCATAAGGCTTATGAATAGCATTAACAAAAAGCTCTTTTTGATCAGGTTCATAACCCAACATATCGATGCCCATTTTGGCAGCAGAGGCATCCAAAATCCGCATAACGATTTTTTCACCAAATAAAGTCGGACAGGTACTGACACGAAAATCGATGGCCTTTGTTTTTGATAAGTTTAGTTTAATACGTCCATCTTGTGGAATGCGTCTTTCTGCTATATCAAGACGGGACATAACCTTGATTCGAGACGAAATCTTCATGGTTAAACCAATAGGTGGTCGTGCCATAGTTTTCAACATGCCATCAATACGGTAACGCACGCGATAGTTTTTTTCATAAGGTTCAAAATGAATATCAGAAGCACCACGTTTAATTGCATCTAACAGTACTTTGTTAACAAACTTAACTACAGGCGTATCATCGGCATCGCTGGATTCTGGGCCTAAGTCATCTTCAACTTCTGTGGTATCCTCGAAATCTAAATCTTCAAGCCCCTCATCGTCTTCTTCATCATCCATCATGGATTCGGCTTCATTCAAAGCTTCGTCAATAACATTAACCAACAAATCATGAGAAACAACAATAGGCTCAACAGGCATATTTGTGTGAAACTTAATTTCTTCTATAGCGGTAACATTGGTAGGGTCTGATATGGCAACAAATAGTTTTTTACCGCGCTTATAAAGTGGTAAAATATTATGTTTATGTATCAGCTTTTCATCAACCAACGTCAATGGCAAGCTTTTTAAATCCATCACTGAAGCATCAAACATAGGCACGCCATATATTCGCGATGAAATATCCGCTAGTTGGTCAGCAGGTGCGATATTGTTTTCAACCAGGTAGGCAAACAATGGAATTCTGCGTTTTTTTGAAGTGATAACTGCATCGATTGCATCTTCTTCAGTGAGTACAGAAGAAGCAATAAGGCGTTTCAACGTGCCATTTAGCATGACTTTTGAGTTTTGGTTAACCATTTATTGTGTCTTTGGAATGATTTGCATTGTGATTTTCGTTTATATATCTGTACTTTACACGATTTTCTTAATAATTTGAACAACTATCTTATTCAAATCATAAATCCATTTTTGTGATTGATTGCTCAATTTGAAATATGGGCAAATATCCTTCATTATTAAGCTTAAAAGCGGATAACGCTTGTATTCGGATTTTATCACTTATATCTTGCAGGTTTAGCAAACTAGTGGGTTATAATATCGATTTTTTTATAATCACAAATTAAAGGGGTATCTAATGAATTTTCATGAATATCAAGCCAAAGAGATATTTGAATCTTACGGCATTCCCGTTCCTCGTGGAATTGTTGCCAGAACTGTTGAACAAGCCGTTGCGGCTGCAGAAAAGCTTAATTGCGAAGCTTGGATTGTAAAGGCTCAAGTTCATGCTGGTGGTCGTGGCAAGGCGGGAGGCGTCAAATTTTGTAAAACTCTTGATGACGTTAAAGAAAATTCGAAAAACATGCTGGGTATGACCATAGAGACCTATCAAACAGGTGGCATGGCCTTGCCTGTCAATGAAGTTTTAATTACAGAAGCAGCCGACATCAAAAAAGAATTGTACATGAGTTTATTGGTTGATCGTGCTAACAAAAGCCTGTCTTTTGTTGTCTCTGCCGAAGGCGGTGTTGAAATCGAAGAAGTCGCCCGCACAACTCCTGAACTTATTCATACAGTAGTGGTAGAAAATGTAGAAGGATTGTTCCCTTATGAGTGCCGCAAAGTTGGCTTTGATATGGGATTAAATTCCAAACAAGTCCGTCAACTCTCTGGCATTATGATAGCCTTGCATAAAATGTTTCACGAAAATGACTTGGCCTTGGTCGAAGTTAATCCTTTAATTATTGATGGCAATGATGATGTTGTGGCTCTGGATGCAAAAGTTGCAATTGATGACAATGCACTGTTTCGACACAAGAAATTAGCAGCCATGCGTGATGTAGCACAAGAAGACCCTGCAGAAGCAGAAGCGCATGAACACGAACTCAATTATATAAAACTCGATGGCAATATAGCTTGCATGGTTAATGGAGCTGGTTTGGCCATGGCGACGATGGATGTGATTAAACTTAAAGGCGGCGACCCTGCTAATTTTCTTGATGTGGGTGGTGGAGCGACTGCAGAACGCGTAGCTGTAGCATTTAAAATCATATTGAAAGACCCCAATGTAAAATCAATACTGGTTAATATTTTTGGTGGTATTGTTCGCTGTGATTTAATAGCTCAAGGCATTATTGACGCGATTAAAGAAGTGGGAGTTAAACAACCTATTATTGTGCGTTTGGAAGGAACAAACGTAGAAAAAGGCAAGGAATTAATTGAGCAAAGTGGTATGGCAGTCATTGCTGCTGATGATTTAGATGATGCAGCTAGCAAAGCTGTTGCAGCGGTATAAGGAGAAGAATATGAGCGTATTAATTAACAAAGACACCAAAGTTGTCGTTCAAGGTTTTACCGGTTCTCAAGGAACCTTTCATTCGCAGCAAGCCATCGATTATGGCACACAAATTGTTGGCGGAGTCACTCCAGGAAAAGGCGGAAGTACACATTTGGAACGCCCTGTTTTCAATACTGTCGTTGATGCTGTAAAGGCAACGGCAGCGAATGCCAGTATGATTTTAGTGCCTCCTCCATTTGCGGCCGATGCGATTATGGAAGCTGTTGATGCGGGCATTAAAGTAATTATCTGTATCACAGAAGGCATTCCAGTATTGGATATGATGAAAGTCAAGTCCGTTCTTGAGACAAAACCCGATGTCAACCTTATTGGTCCTAACTGTCCTGGTGTCATTACTCCAGGTGAGTGTAAAATTGGTATCATGCCTGGTGCCATTCACAAAGTGGGAACCATCGGTATTGTTTCACGTTCAGGAACTCTAACATACGAAGCCGTTCACCAAACAACCAAAGTCGGACTAGGCCAAACCACCTGTATTGGTATTGGTGGTGATCCTATTCAAGGCATGAATTTTGTTGATTGCTTGAAATTATTCCAAGCAGATCCTCAAACCGAAGGCATTATAATGGTCGGCGAAATTGGCGGTTCAGCTGAAGAAGATGCCGCGCAATACATCAAAGAGCATGTAACCAAACCCGTGGTTTCCTATATCGCAGGGGTAACAGCCCCCGCAGGTAAACGCATGGGACACGCAGGTGCAATTGTTGCTGGAGGCAAAGGCACGGCTCAAGCAAAATACGAAGCTTTGGAAGCCGCAGGAGTGACAACCGTTAAGTCCCCAACATTGCTAGGTGAAGCCATCAAGAAACTCGTGAGTTAATCATCGCGATGCTTGTTTGCTGTAAGAATGTTTGAAATGATTAGAACTTTTCTTGCTCAAACAAGTTTACTAAAGAAAATGAGCAAACAAAGCTCTTAGATTGAATTATGCGCAATAATGACGCATGTTTTATCCATAATGAAATAAAAAAGCCAGCAGACACTTTGCTGGCTTTTTTGTGGTTTTATTTTCACTATTTTTAGTTATGGATACCCCAAATCTGGATTTGGATACCTGACTTTAAGCCAATTGAATTTACGTTGAAAGATTCTTTTATGCTATAGTGTCTTATGTCTAAACGATTTAGGAGATTTTATCATGAAAAATATTGTTTCTTCCCTTTTATTACTAGCCTCTTTTTCGCTTCTTGCTGAAAATTCGATTGTATCTAAAGGGTATGAAGTGCACTATAACGCCCTTTCTAGTAACTTTTTGGATGCAAAAGTCGCAAAAAGCTATCAAATACCACGATCCAAAACCAAGGGATTTATCAATATTGCAGTGAGAAAACTCAGCAACGACAAATCCCAACTGAGTACCGCTGTTGAAGCTGACATCAAAATATCAGCCAAAAATTTTTACGGTCAAGACAAAGATATTTCCTTGAAAAAAATAGCTGAAAATGATGGAGCCATTTATTATGTCGGCACCCTTTCCGTTACTAATCGCGAAGTTATTAAATTTAAAGCTCAGGTAAACCCTCGGGGCTCAAATGCACATATTGATGTGAATTTCGAGCATGAGTTTTATACTGACTAAGAGCGTGTCCGAGAATAGAAATTTACTGCGAAAAAGTTGAAATTGGACAGTTTTTCACCTAATTATCGTTAAATAGCCGTGATATTCGCCTCAAATTAGGCAAAAACCTGTCTCAATTTAACTTTCTCTCGCTACAATCGCTATTCTCGGACAAGCTCCTAGGAGCTTGTCCGAGAATAGAAAATCTATTACAGAAAAGCTGGATTTGTGCTATTTTCCGCTTTTTCTCGTCAAATAGAGCGACTATTCTCCTCAAAAAAGCGAAAAATCGCCCTAAATCCCGC
>Ga0316208_1001985_pt1 | contig 17765 bp, 13 predicted proteins | sample 3monopyrite_MG_FD_204944 | JGI IMG/M metagenome (GOLD analysis project Ga0316208, IMG submission 204944) | Microbial mat bacterial communities from mineral coupon in-situ incubated in ocean water Damariscotta River, Maine, United States -... | ecosystem: Environmental > Aquatic > Marine >...
CGAGCGAAGCTTGGTCGGCTTCGCAGTGACGGTTACCCGAACACCACGCAACACTCGCTTCCGGCTGCTGGTCAGGCACTACCGGGTGAGATCGTCTCACTGGGTTCCAGCGATAGGTTTCAAATCGTGACGTCATGACGCATCCCCCTCTCCCGAACTTTGCCTGGCGCAACAATCTTCAAAAAATCACAACCTCTCCCAGTTTGTGATGTTTTCAGGGTCCCGGTCCCAGGATTCCGATTTCGTCACCCAATCTCACGATCGAGTGTCATCTCGTGGCCGAGAGGGGCAAATTCAATCGGTGTAAATCAGGTGAACCTTCCAAGGGCTTGAAAAAATCACAACCTCTCCGTGTCGTCAGCCTCGACCTGGCTAACGCGACGGAGTCGCGTGCCACGGAAAACGGAAAATCATTTCGAACATGGTCCTTAAGAGAACAGCTCGGTCACCGGCGTGCCAGGCGAGCTGCGCACGGGACGGCCTGTTGGCTCGATGATTTCCGCTTCGGGTGGGAAACCAAACGCGTGCAGAATCGTCGCTCCCAGATCTTCCGGTCGGACGGGCGATTCTTTGACGTAGGCCGCCTGAGCATCGCTCGCTCCGAAAATGGATCCACCTTGGATCCCACCGCCGGCCAGGACGGACGAGTAACACGAGCACCAGTGATCGCGGCCCGCGTTCTTGTTGATCTTCGGCGTGCGTCCGAATTCGCCGGTCACGACGACCAGCGTGTCGTCCAGAATGCCACGGTCGGACAGGTCGCTCAGTAAGGCAGAATACGCACGGTCGAAAGACGGACAACAGTACTCGCCCCGAATCATATCGACGCCGCGGTTGTGACCGCCGCAGACTTCTTTATCGCTGCCGTGATTGTCCCACAGATTGAACTGACAGCCGTCTTTACCGTAGTACGTCCAGAAAACGTTGACGTATTGAACTCCCGACTCGACCAGACGTCGCGCGAGCAGAAAGCTCTGCCCGTATTCATTGCGGCCGTATCGATCCCGAAGTTTGTCCGGCTCGCGATCAAGATCGAACGCGCCGCGAACGTCCTGGGACGCGACGAGGTTAAACGCCTTTTCGTACTGCCGACGGATCTGGTCTGACTTCGCGGAGGCGATGATCGACTCCGCCTGCCCATCAATCGACTTGAGCAGATCGCGGCGGTCGGTGAAGCGGTCAGTGTCGACGGCCTCGGGCGTATCCAGCGCGTCGATGCGGAACGTCTTGTCGGCCAGCGAGTCGAGCTTCGCCTCGTTCAGCAGAAACGGATCGTGAGCGGCGCCCAGGAAGCCTCCGGTCTGGCCCCGATAGAATCGTGTGCCGGTTGTGAACGGCCGAGGGACCGTTACCCATGCCGGCAGCCGGCCGGTGTCGCCCGCCAGGCTGCGGACGATGGCGCCCATGCCGGGATGGTCAGTTCGCTTTGGTGGATAAGCCGGACCAGGCGTCGTCGAATCGGCCAGCAATGTGTACTTGATGCCAACGTCGTGCGACGTCGACGTGTGCATCATCGATCGGATGATGGAGAACTTGTCCGCCTGTTGAGACGTCATCGGCAGCAGATCGCCAATCTGCAGACCCGGCACGTTGGTATCGATCGGCTGGAACGGTCCGCGGATCGAATCCGGCGCGTCCGGCTTCAGATCCCACATGTCGAGCTGCGATGGTCCTCCGCACAAGAAGATGTAGATACAGCGTTTCGCGGTCGCGGAATGTGTCTGCTGATTGCTCGCCAGCGCCGGCTGACCGAACGGCAATGCCGCACCGAGTGACCCGAGCGTGCCGGCCTTCAGCGCGTCGCGCCGCGTGAGCGATCGTTGGCGGTCGTTGGCGGGAAAGAGCGAGAACATTGTCTGAGCAATCCAGATAACAGCGGGAGCGACAGCGGCGAATGACAAATGACAAATCGAGGACCTGCCTGTCGCGGAATCCTCGACCGGCTATGAACTAAACAATGAGGTTACCGGATTCCCATTCACAATTCTGTGCGGACGTCCGAATGCGTCGTAAATCTCTGACTCCGGAGCGATGCCCATGCCGTGGTAAATCGTGGCCAGCAGATCTTCGGGAGACACGGGCTTCGAAGTCGGATACGCCGAGTCGCGGTCCGTCGTGCCGTAAACCTGCCCGCCGGAAATTCCGCCTCCGGCCAGCACGGCGGACTGGCACGCTCCCCAGTGATCGCGTCCCTGGTTCTTGTTGATTTTGGGCGTCCGACCAAACTCGCCGAACATCGCGACCATGGTCTCATCGAGCAGGCCGCTGTTTGACAGGTCGTCCATCAGAGCCGCGAAACCGCGGTCGAGTGTTGGCAGTCCGTACTTAGCTTTGAGCATCCCGTATCCGGTCAGGCCTTCGAAAGGACCATGGTTATCCCAGATGTTGGCGACGTTGCCGGACTTCTGAATGTACATCCAGGAAATCGTGACCAGCCGCACTCCCGCTTCGATCAGCCGCCGCGCCATCAGAATACTCTGCCCCCATTCTGTGCGGCCGTAACGATCGCGCGTCGCGTCCGTTTCCTGACCGAGGTCGAACGCCTGCTTCGCAGCGGGGGATGACAGCATGCTGAAGGCTTGCTCGCGAAATTCGTCGTAACCCTGACCGGCGGGATCGGCGTTCAGCCGGGCGTCCTGTTCCTCGATGACGTTCAGCAGTCCTCGACGAGCGAGCAGCCGCGTGTGATTCAGTTCTTCCGGCAGAGCCATCGAATGCGTCGCGCCAGACTTCGACTCACCGGCCGGGGCAATTTCCATCGGGTCGTGACGCGCGCCGAGAAATCCCGCATACGTCCCCGAGTAAGTCACTCCTTCGTGACCGATCGGGCGGGGAATCGTGACCGCAGACGGCAACCCGCCGCTGTCGGAGAATGCGGAAATGACCGATCCGATATTCGGAGAATCGTTCCGGTTCCGATGATTACGGGGCACTCGCAGAGATTCGTTGAGGCCTCCGGTCAGCGTGCGGTAAACCGACGGCTCATGCGCATTGCTGCCGTGAGACACTGAGCGAATGATCGCCGTTTTGTCGGTGTACTTCGCGAAGAGGGGCATCTCTTCAGAGATCGAGATTCCAGGCGTCACGGTTTGAATCGGAGCAAAGTGACTGCGAATTCCTTCGGCGGCCTCCGGATTTGGATCCCACATGTCCATCTGCGGAGGTCCTCCCCACAAATAGATGAGGACGCATGATTTCGCTCGGCCGGAAGTTCCGTGAAGAACCGGCTGCCGACGCTTCGCCGCCTGAGCCTGCTCAACGTTCAACAGACCCGGAAGCGTCATCGCTCCGAGCCCGACCTGCCCCAACCGGATCATCGCGTCACGTCGATGCAGCATGATTTGCGTCCTCTGAGACATTCCGAGTTGAACGTAAAGGTCGGCGAAAAAGTAAAGCGGTTGAAAGCGTCCTCGCCGGTCAGATCAGATCGGCAATCGCGCGGCCGGATTCCAGGATGTGGACCGGTCGACCGGAATAGTCATCCAGCGTTGTGGAAGGATCAATGCCCAGGTGCCGGTAAATGGTTGCCAGCAGATCCTGAGGTGTGTGCGGCTGCTCGGCCGGATACTCGGCTTTGCTGTTCGTCGCGCCGACGACCTGTCCCATGCGAAGTCCGCCGCCGGACAACAAAGCGGAATAAGCCTGCGGCCAGTGATTGCGACCCGTGCCTGTGCTGTTGGTGCTTAATCGGGGCGTTCGACCGAACTCGCCGACCACGACGACGAGAATCCTTCGGTCAAGTCCCCGCGTGAAGATGTCGTCGATCAACGCGGAGAGTGCCTGATCCATGTACGGTAGCCGAACCCGCATGTACTTCGCGAAGTGACCAGGACGACCGGCGTTGCCGATGTGGTCGTCCCAATTCGTGAACTCCTGCCCGGACTTCGGCGTGTTGAAATAAATGTTGACGACCGACGTTCCGGATTCCGCCAGCCTTCGAGCCAGCAAACACGCCTGCCCCCATTCGTTGCGGCCGTAGCGGTCTCTCAGCCTGTCGGGTTCCTGATCGATCGCAAACGCCTTCGCGACGTGCGGACTGGTCATCAACTCAAACGCCATGTCTCGGAACCGGTCGGTCCCTTCCAGCTGGCCTCTGGTGTCCAGGTTGCTGCGCAGCCGGTCGAACTTCTGTAACAACGACTGGCGTTGAGCGAGAAAGTTTCCGTCGCGGCCGGCGGCGAGTTTCACTTGCGGCGGCTGGTAGTTCGCCGAATTAGGATCGCCGGTTTCGAAGGCGGAACGGTGCAGGCCCAGATACGTCGGCCGGGTCATGTACGGCGCTCTAGGAATCGCGACGTACGGCGGCATGACTTTCTCTGAGAACCCGTTCACGGCACACGTCACCGAGCCGAAGTCCGGATGCTCGCTCTTCGAACCGGAGGTCGGGTCGAGAACCGTCGGCCGCTTGCCGGTCAGCGCGACAATCCCGCCGTCGCTGTGAATGCCTACGTCGTGATGCAGCGACCGGACGAGGGAAAACCGATCGGCCATCTTTGCCTGAAGAGGAAACAGCTCGCAAATATCCAGCCCGGGGACGTTGGTCGGAATCGGGTTAAACACGCTGCGGAACGAGGTCGGCGCGTCCGGTTTCAAATCGTACGTTTCCAACTGTGAAGCGCCGCCGTGCTGGTAGAGCATGATCACGGAAGTGTCGGAATCGTGACTGCCGGACGCTTCTTTGGCCGCCAGAATTTCCGGCAACGTCAGCCCGCCCAGAGCCAGCGCTCCGACCTGCATAAATCCACGGCGACTGATTACTGCGTCAGACATTTCCTAATTCCACGACAGATGCTCGAAATCCTCGCCTTGTGACTCGCGTCGCGACTTCGGTATCGACATCCATCATTCTTTACCGACAACCATCACCTCCGATCGTGGCATAATCCCGGCAGAGTATCCACATCAGAGTGCTCTCGGCGGCGCGCTTCTCTCCCGCATCCTGACAGTCCGGGACACGAGCAACGCGTGTTGACATTGTCAGCGCAGCGCCTCATGTTCCGCTCGCCGAAGCCCCCTATGGCAATCGTGAAACACCTGGCAAGCGAGTTTCACAGCGAGGTTTCCGTTGAGGGCGAACTCAGCAAAGGCAGCACGTTCTCGCTCAAGATCCCGCTTTCGTCTGTCAGTCCCGAGGGCACATCCGAAAGCTGACAGACCACATTCACTGCCCCTGCTCTCGATGTCAAAATCTGTGAGTTCGTCTTAGATCCGAGCACGACCGACGACGTTGCGGCCACCGTGTCGAAAGTCGACAGTACTTCCACCAGGCCCCTTCGGTGCGTCGCTCCGGATTGAATCGCCCACCTCGTTGAAGTACAGCGAAGATCCCATAGAATCCCGCCGCTTAACGGCTCCTTCATAAAAACTTCGCATTCCCAAGGAAGTAGTAACTTGGAATTTTCAGCATTTTTGGAAATGGCCGGCGGGACCATTGGCGGACTTGGGCTCTTTCTGCTCGGCATGAAACACATGTCAGACGGCATGCAGGCCGTAGCTGGCAACAGCCTGCGACGACTCATCGGAGCGGTCACGAACAACCGCCTTCTGGCCACAACCGTCGGCGTGCTGGTCACCTGTGTCGTGCAGTCGAGTTCGGTCACCACTGTCATGGTGATTGGCTTTGTGAACAGTGGCGTCATGCAGTTAGCGCAGGGCATCGGTGTGATCATGGGAGCCAACATCGGCACCACAATCACTGGCTGGATTCTCGTTCTGCAAATCGGCAAGTACGGGCTTCCGCTCCTGGGCGGATCGGCGTTCTTCTATCTATTTTCGAAGGGCGATCGCTGGCGATACTGGGCGATGGCGCTGATGGGCGTCGGCATGATTTTCTTCGGCCTGGAGCTGATGAAAGATGCGTGTTCGATCATTAAAGAAACTCCAGCGTTCGAGGTTTGGTTCCAACGATTTGATGCAAGCGACTACCCCGGAGTTCTCGGGTGCGCATTCGCGGGCTGCGTCTTGACCGTGATGGTTCAGTCGTCTTCTGCCACGCTGGGGATCACGATTTCACTGGCTGTTTCGGGAGTGATCTCGTACGAAACGGCCGCCGCCCTGGTACTCGGTGAGAACATCGGAACAACGATTACGGCGTTACTGGCTTCTTTAGGGGCGACAACAAATGCGCGCCGAGCCGCGTATTTCCATTTGATATTCAACCTAGTCGGCGTTTTCTGGATCACCTTGATTTTCGGCTGGTATATCGACCTGATTCAGTCAATGTTTGCCGGTGACGTCACCAAGGTCGTAATGGTCGATGGGAACCCCACTTTTCCGAACACCATGGCAGCCATCGCTGCGACGCACAGCGTTTTCAACATTACGAATACGTTGATATTCCTTCCGTTCGTCTCGACCTTTGAGCGAATGCTCAAGAAGCTTGTCCCGTCGAAGGGTTTCAAGGAAAAGCCGCACCTGACGGACCTCGACATCCGCATCCTGGAAACTCCGCTGCTGGCCATCGAGCAGTCTCGAAAAGAAATCGAGAAGATGAGCGACGGCTGCTCGAAGATGCTCGCCTGGTCTGCGGAACTTCTTCAGCAGGATGATCCAGACAAGGCTCTCGCTGACCGATTACGGCAACGCGAACAGGTGCTTGACTCCGTGCAGGACGAAATCTCCGAGTTTGTCATTCACCTGCTTTCAGGAAACGTTCCACACTCTGTCGCGACCGAGGCTCGCCGGCAAATGCACATGGCCGACGAGTACGAATCAGTCAGCGACTACATCCTCGATCTGGATAGATTCGATCGAAAACTCCGCCAGTCCGGAGAACGATTCTCCGAGGAGCAACGATCAGATCTGGTGGCCCTTAACTCGCACGTCGCGGGCTATATTTCAGAAGTCAATCAGGCTCTGACAAAGGGCAACACGGCAGTCCTCACTAAAACGGACCCAACCGCCAAGCGAATCAAAGACGAAATCAAACAGCTTCGCGCGAAGCATCTGGATGGTCTCTCAGCCGCCAACACCGATGAGGAAATCACAGTCGCTCCTGAAGTGACTGTCGCCTGGCTGGCATCTCTCAACGCGTACTCAAAAATCCGCGAGCACATGCGCGAGATCGCCGAAGCAATCTCTGAAGCGAAGTAGCAGAGATATAAGTCGGATACAGCCCCTGAGATCGCGACACTGGTTGGCAAGCTTCCCGTGCCACCCCGTGACTATTCACGCTACTTCAGCGGCAGGTAAATCTCTGACTGCAAATCAGCCGGAGCAGTTTCGCCGGGATCGTTCCGATAGATTTCAAACGTACCGACTTTGCTCTGCTTGAGCTTCTTGTAGCGAGAAACCTGGTGAGCCGTGCTCCAGGCATTGCCAACATTGTCATAGCTTCCGACATGGTCAACACGCAGGGCTTGCAACGTCGGAATCGACCAGCTGGCCATCTCGGCAGGGGCATCGCCGGCAGACTCTGGAAGAAGCCAACCCGCCGTGTAGTCGAACGTGCCCGCCTTCATGTCGAATTTGTGGTAGACCGAAATCCCCGCTTCTTCGATAGGAAGCCCATGCTTCTTGAAGGCTTCCTCCGCCTGGCAGAATGCTTCCTTCATGGACTCGCCGATTTGTTGAATCGAAGTCGTTTTTCGAATGCCGGCCATTCTCAACGGCCCGACCGATTCAACTCCACGGACATTTGTCTTCGAGAGAATCGTCCCGGTCTCAATCAACTCTTTCAACATCTTCAGACCGCGTTCGTAGTCCATTCCGATGAAGACTTCCATCTGCGGAATCATCCAGAACATGAACCAGGGCATCGCCCCGTTCATGTGCCAGGTGATCTTCGTGCCGTCGCCCGACGGCTCCAGTTCAAGAGAAACGTCTGACCTGGACTTCCACGGCTTGGTAAATCGAATTTCATTTTCAACCAGTCGCGGCGACTGAAGCTGAATGTGCTCCATTTCGCCCTCACCGACAATCTCACCCTTCCACGAGTAAACCGCCCCCACGGACGAAGCGTCTTCGGGAATGGTCATCTGGGCACTCGGCTCCGCACACAGCCAGGGAGACCAGATCGGCCACGTCCCGAAGTCGGCAACTTTCGCGAAAACGTTCTCGGGAGTGTCATTGATGACGGTCGAGCGGTGGACGTGGAACTTCGGCATCGTGGTGTGGCCTCAACGGGAGTACTCAGCAGGATTCACTGGCGAATGTGGCATGACGCACGTTCGCCAGGTTACTCACGAAGACCGCGAATCTCAAGAGCTCGGCACCGTCCATTAGCCATCGGTCATCTCATAAATCCCCTGGCCGAGATATCGCAGCCGGCCCTGGTTGGCGAGTTCTTCCCAAACTTCTTTCGGGTACTGATTGGGCGGCATGATCGCGACGACGCCGGACTTGTTGCCGTTGCTCATCGGTCCGTATCCCATGCGTGACTCATCGTCCAGGCGAGTCACCTTGAGACGTTTCCGAAAGGCTTTCATCGCCTTTTTCAGGACATCTTTCGACGGTGGTTCCGGGGTCGATTCAGCTTCCGCATCGCTCATCAAATCGCTCCTTGAGGGAAGAATAGAGCGGAAACTAACAGGTTCAGCAGAGAAGTTAAAAGATGAGCCTGTCGCCAGCAGCATGAACGAATCAGTGGTTCCGCATCCTGCCAAATCGCGCGTCAGTTTTTTCCGTAGGCTGGAACAAGCTCCGCGCTGTTCCGGCAGTTCGAAGAGCGTTTGATTCAGGCTTGCCGGAACTGCGCGGAGCTTGTTCCAGCCTACAATCACAACCACTTCACCGGCCCATCGCCTAACCCGAAAACGCGTTCCGCAGCAGGGCGAGGCTTTTCGGGATGGCCGTTTCGTAATTCTCCATGCCTTCGAATTCGAGCGAGATCCAGCCTCGATACTTGTGGCGGTGGAGCAACTTTGCCACGCGGTCGTAGTCGATGTCGATCTCGTACCATTGCCCGCCGCCGTAGTACGTCTTGGCCTGAACGAACGCGGCTCGAGGTGCCAGTTGTTCGAGCCTCTCGTACGGGTCTTCCAGAAAGTTTCCCGTGTCGACCGTCACTTGCAGCCACGGAGAATCTACGGCGTCGACAATCCGAGTCACCCCTTCCGGCGTCAGGCCGAGCCCCCAGTGATTCTCCAGGCCGAGCACGACTCCGCACTTCTCGGCCGTCGGCAGGCACTTTTCGAAACTCTCGATCACCCACGGATAACCGTCTTCGTCGGTGTAGCCTTCGAGCGGCGGTTCGATGCCGCGATTCTTCATCAGCTCGTCGAAGTTCCGACTCGTTCCCCACCGCCCGGTGTTGACGCGCATCGTTGGGATACCCAACTGGTAACACGTTTCAATCTGCCCGATCGTCAGATCAACGTTGCGTTGCCGCTTCTCCTTATCGGGAGTCACAAACCCCTGATGAGTCGACATCCCGCACAGCGGCAGCCCCTGCCGAAACGCATGCCGCTTGATCTGCTGCATCGCCGAGTTGCTCAACAGAGTGTTCTGCTCAATCTGGTAAAGCAGCAACTCGACTCCGTCGAACCCAAACTCCGACGCGACATCAATGCACCGATGAATATCCCGAAACGCCTCATTCCGAAACCGCCACAATGAGTACGTCGACAAAGCAATCGGGTTGCTCACCCTCGCCCCGGAAATCTTCGATACATCCGCCGTCTCAGCGGCTCTAGAGATCAAAGCCTGACCAGCAAGCCCAGTCGTTGCGGCGGCGGTTAAAAATCTTCGACGATCCATCTCGGCTCTCCAAATATCACAAGAGTGTGCCACTGGCTCTGCCAGTGCCGATCCACTGACTACAATCCCCAAATGAATACAGAGTCTCACCGAAAACGAGTTCGTCATTTTCAGAATGAAAGGCATCTGCATGAACTCACGTTTTCATGCTACCGGAGGACGCCTCTCCTGACGAATGATGTATGGCGTGGAATTCTGGCTGAATCTCTTCAAGCCGCTTGCACAACAGAAGGCTTCGGATTGGTCGCTTTCGTCTTCATGCCGGAACATGTGCATCTTCTTGTTGTCCCCTTGACACCCACATCAAACGTCAGCCGTCTTTTGGCTCGAACAAAACAGCCGGCCTCAAAGCAGATTAAGCAACTGCTGGTCGAAGCAAATTCAAAGCTGGTTGAGACGCTGACCGTCCGGGAACGACCAGGCAAGTACTGCTTCCGATTCTGGCAGGAAGGACCGGGATTTGACCGAAACATCTTCAGCCCCGAAGCCATCTCTGCATCGATCGACTACATCCACTTGAATCCTGTCAAACGTGGAATGTGCGAGAAAACTGTCGACTGGAAATGGTCGAGTGCCCGATTCTACTTGAACAATTCGATCGATTCGGACTTGCCAACCCTTACGCGACCGGATCAGTCATGGTTTGAGACTTCGGGAGTCCAGAAAGAACGCGGTTGACAGCACTGGCAGAGCCAGTGCCACACTTGACTTTGCCCGTCACAGTGCCACCCTGCCGGGATTCGTAATAGCACTGGCAGAGCCAGTGGCACACTTTTCAGCGAGTCTTCAGGCGAGAATCTGCTCAGCCGAAATGTCGATCCAGGTTGAGAACATCTCGCCGGGGCCGAGGGTTTTCCAGCCGGTGTTAAGGCCCTGTTGGGCTGCTTCACTCTGCTCAAGGTTGATGGCGTCGGTGACGCAGGTGTAGGGCTCGAAGCAGATCGCGTTGCGATTGGGCGGGGTGTAGATCACCAGTTCCTGGAAGGTGCCGGGGTTTCGCTGAGCGATCTGCAGGCCGGCGGCTTCGTCCATCATGAGACACTCGACGATGTCGGCGGGGACTCCGCTGAAGACGTCGTCCAGTTTCCGCTCGCCGAAGTAGACGCCGTCGGCCAGCGTCAATTCGGAAGGCAGCGAGGCTTTGCTACCGGTCGGCAGGCAGTCGGTCAGTTCCCATTGCTGAGTGACCGGTGCCAGGCAGAGGCATTTGGCGGCTTCGGTTTCGGTCGTCAGCGGCAGCTTGAAGTAAGCGTGCGTGCCCAGCCCCCACGGCAGAGCAACTTTGTCCGGGTTGTAGATTTCGAACTTCGACTGCAACGTCGATCCAGACAGATCGTAGTGGACCCGGATGATAAAATCGGCCGGCCACAAGTCGAGCCGATCCGGAGCGTCTTCGCTGAGTTGAAACTCGCCGATGACGAAGTCGTCACCTTGAGCGACAACTCGCCAGGGGAGGTCGATGCAGAAACCGTGAATCGCGTTGCCGGTGTTGTCGTAACCGACTTTGTCTTGGGGAAGCTGGTAGTCCTTGCCCGCCCACGAGAAGCTTCCGCCTTTGATCCGATTCGGAAAAGGAAACAGCAGCGGAATGCCGTTCCCGCTGACTCGGCCTTCGCCTTCTGCGAAATCATCCTGCGAATCGATGACGTCGACGATTCGGCCGTCGACGTCGGCCTTGAATTCGAAGCAGTTGAAACCTCGATCGACTGAAATTCTGGCGGTGGAATCCGAATCTGCGGATTCGAGCGTGATGACGGTTGGCATGGTGAGGGTTCCAGAGCAGAGCGGGAGTGAATAAATTTTTGTCATTCCCGCGAAGGCGGAAAACCGGACCGCATGTGAAACTGGGTGCCCGGCCCCGCCTTCGCGAGCCCAGGACTCTTCGCGGGCATGACGTGGTTGAGAATCGGAGAATTCGGTGCAGGCTTTTAAGCCAGTATCCAGAATAGTCGCAGACATCGTCAGGCGGATCCTGACCTACGGATTGGCGGGAAGAATATGCCACGAAGCGGCGGAAGTCTCGCGTGTTCGGCGTCCAGCCCGCTACGATTCCGCCTGGTTGCTCAAACACTTCTGGAGAAACGTCATGCGCCACATCGTCAGCTTGCTCTGTATTGCTTTCAGCGTTGTTCTGGCCGGGCTACCGATTGCTGTCAGTGACGATGTTGTTCCGTTGTTGACCGTCGACTCGCCGATGTCGCCTCCGACCTGGGCCTTGCTTCAGCGTGAGTTGCTCAAGGCTAACGCTGATGCCTGCGAGGAATTCTACAATCGCTATTTCGACGAGCGAGGCTTCCTGCTCTGCGTTGAACGATGGGGCGGCGATGACGGTCCCGATGACGCCATCGAGAATTGTCATCGGTGGCCGATTCTCCACGCGTTAGGAGCCGACGACAAGGTTCTGAAACTCTACAAGCAGGCGTGGGAAGGCCACCTCAGGCAATACACGCTGGCGAAGACGACGCACGTGCCGTTCGCCAAAGACGGCATGTACTACCGCGAGTTTCCCGTGATGTTCGACTGGCTGCATCACGCCGAAGGTTTGACCGTTTTCTGCAACCAGGGGCTGTCGGATCCGACGGATCGGAATCTGCTTCTCCGGACGCGACGATTTGCCGGCTTCTACCTCAATGATCATCCTCAGGCACAGAATTACGACTCGAAGCATCGCCTCATCAAGAGCATGTTTAACGGCAGCCGCGGTCCATTGATGAGACGAGCGACGGGGCTGGACTGGGCCGGCGACCCGATCGAAATTGAGCATCGTTTTGAACTCGGACACGGCGAGCGAAACTACGAAGAAATGGTCGCTCACTTCAAAGATTACAACGACATTGTCGGCGACCACCCACAGAATCTGTTGTCGACGGCGCTGGGCCTCAACGCGTTCATGCTGACTGGCGAAGCTCGTTATCGGGACTGGGTGCTCGAATACGCCGATGCCTGGCGGCAGCGAATGGTCGACAACAAGAACATCATCCCAACAAAGATCGGGCTGGACGGCAAGATCGGCGGTCCCGATGGCAAATGGTACGGCAGCGTTTACGGCTGGGGATTCAGTGTCGAGGTGCCTCAGACGGGAGAGCTTGCTCATCGAAACACGCATTACCTCGGCTTGCCCGGATTCATGAATGCGTACTTGCTGACGGGCGAGGATCGGTTTCTGGATCCGTGGCGAAAGCAGATCGGCGTGATCAATGCTCAGGCGAAGATGGTCGACGGGAAAACGATGTATCCCCGGATGTTTGGCGACGACGGGTGGTACAGCTACTCGACGGCGAAGTACACAATCGGCGTTGAAGAGATCGCCTTTCTGACTCAGAAGGAAGAGGATCTCGCGAAGGTCTCGAAAACCGGCTGGTGGGGATACCTTGCGGGCGAGAATGCTGCCTACCCCGAGCAGTCTTTACGGGCCGATCTTGCGACTGTCCGAAAGAAAGTGCTGGCCAGCCGCGCCGACACAACGACTCCCGACACGAGGCTGGCCGATGACCCGATGAAGCTGAACCCGGCCAGCATCGCGTCGCTCGTTCAACAGACGCTGGGAGGACTTCCAACCAACAAGCAGGGGCTGGTTCTGCACAGTCGGCTGCGCTACTTCGATCCAGTCAACCGCCGAGCCGGACTGCCTTCAGGTTGTGCGGCGATGGTCCAGAAACTCGAAGCAGACTCGACAACCGTGACTCTGGTCAACACCGACCAGCTCAAGGCAAAGACGGTCACCGTTCAGGCTGGCGGTTACGGCGAACATCAATTTACGTCCGGTGAGACTCGGCGTGAACCACCTGTTTCCAAACCCGGCTTTGGCTTTGCAGACAACGGTCGACGGTCATTTAGAATCGACAGCCGAACGTTAACCTTGACCCTTGAACCTGGCAGTGGCATCGAACTGGTGCTCGGAACGCGGCGGTTCGTGAATCAGCCGACGCTGGCGTTTCCGTGGGACCGCGCCATGTAGACCCAGGCTGGCGGTGCAGGTTTATTCGCCCAGCCAATCTGCCAACCGATAAACGGCGAGACTGACATCAGAAGTCACTCATAAGGAATCACGGCATGCCGGATGCGAACGTTGTTGTGTTGACGGGGGCCACTCGCGGACTTGGGCGAGCGATGGCTGATCGTTTGATTGAGGAAGGTCACACGGTCATTGGCTGCGGACGATCACTTTCGGGAATCAAAGAACTCGAATCTTCCTACAAGTCGCCCCACCGGTTCGACTGCGTGGACGTCGTGAATGACAGCCAGGTCGCCGAGTGGGCTCAGAGCGTCATCGCTCAAGTCGGTCCGCCAGACCTGCTGCTGAACAATGCCGCGACGGTGAACCCCAACGCTCCGGTCTGGGAAGTTTCAGCCGAAGACTTTGACTCGGTCATCGACGTAAATATCAAGGGAGTGGCCAACGTGCTGCGGCACTTTGTTCCCTCCATGGTCGAACAATCCAGCGGAATCATCGTGAACTTCAGCTCGGGCTGGGGACGATCAACGTCACCCGAAGTAGGACCGTATTGTGCGACGAAATGGGCCATCGAGGGGCTGACACAGTCGCTCGCTCAGGAACTGCCAGACGGCATGGCCGCGATCCCGCTCAACCCCGGAGTGATCAACACCGAACTGCTGCAAAGCTGCTTCGGTTCGGGAGCCGCCCACTATCCCGACCCGGAAGAATGGAGCCACTACGCCGTCCCGTACATTCTGGGAATCAGACCATCGCAAAACGGTCAGTCGCTGAGCGTGACTCCGTGACAAGTCGCCAGCTTTCTTTCGCACTCCGTCGATTACTGACTCAATCGCGAAGAATCAACGTCTGCCCGTCACGAAGCGATTCGGCAGGAGTGGTCGTTGCCTGGACGGCGATTTGCGAGCCGTCGGCGAGGGCGTCCAGGTTTGTCATCACGACTCGGTCGCCAGGAGCCAATCCGGAGCTGATGAATGCCTGATCTTCCAGCCTCCGGAAAACCTCAACGGGAACTTCGACGGCCTTGCCGTCTCGTTCGACAAAAACACGAGTCGATCCCGAGGCATTGCCCACGACGGCGGCTCTGGGAATGACAATGACGTCGTTCAGAATCGGTCCCTCGATTCTGGCCTGAACAAAGCTGCCCGGGAGGAGAGGAACCGCGACGTCTTTGTTATCCACTTCGATAAACAAGTCGATGGTTCGAGTGGCCGTGTCGGCTTCGGGTGAGATGCGAACGACTCGCCCATTCCAACGTGACGATGCCACTTCGTTCTCGGCGAGTTCAACGTTCGGCTGCTCGCCGGCCAGCACCAGCTCTGCGATCTTCGCAAAGTCCAATGGATGCAACGGAATGGCGATCTCGACGGCGTCGATTTGCGTCACTCGGTAGAGCGGCGTGCCGGGCTGAACGTACTGACCTTTTTCGACATGCACTCCCGTCAGCACACCAGAAAACGGAGCACGCACTTCGGTACGCCGAACATCGATCGACGCCAGCTTCTTTTCGGTCTGCAGCCTGTCGAGTTGATTCTGCAGGCGTTGCCGCTGCGTCGGGAACAGGGAGTGCTGGTTGTCAACTTCGATAAATGCCTGCTCGTACCGCCGCTCTTCCAGTTGCGAAAGCGTGAGCTGGTTCTGCGTGACGGTGCCGTCTTTGGCGAGCCGTTCCATCCGCTCATGATCGGCCTTCGCGGCGTTGTAGTTCCGAGTCGCGGTGCTCAAGAGCCGCGTGTTGTTTTCTTTCTGCTGCTTCAACGTCTGCATTTCCGCCAGAGCTTCTTCGACGGCGTGATCCGCCCGAGTCAAACGCTCGTGGTAGACCTCGGGATCAATCGTCAGCAGCACTTCTCCGTCAGTCTGACTGGACCCGGTTTCGAGCACGGGATCGTTGGGAAAGAATTCCGGCCCGGAAACGGCCTCGCCCATCTTCAGTCGACGGCTAACCGACGCCACTACGCCAGACACCTGAGCCGAGTAAACGACTTCTCGCTCAGCGACGACCGAACCGAACCCTTTGACAACTTCCTGTAGATTGACCCGCTGAACCTCGAAGACTTCGACGTTGAAAACTTTCGTTTCGACTGCTCGCTTGGCTGGTTCTTCACGAAGCGACGCCAGGCCAGCGAAGCCTCCGCCACCGACCATGATGGCCAGCGTGCAAAGAACGAGGTTGATCGGTAATGAGTCGTGTTTTTCAGACATGTCGAGCAACGTGCGTGTAAGTAGAACTTCTGGAAGTAAATCGAACGTCAGTTTCGTGATCACACAATGGTAGACGCAAGCGAGCTTCGCGGGCTCGCATTCTCTCAAATTCATTCGTCAAATTCTCAGTCATAGGACGATGCCCAGCCGCTTAACCTCAGAATTCGTCCGATTCCCGGCAGAAATCAGGCCACTTGCGAATTGGACTCGCCTCCCCTGTAATGCCGCCTTGCCTGACTGAAAACCGCTAATGGAACGAAGACTGGAGACGCGACGATGGAACGGCGGCCACTGGGAAATACAGGACTCGAATTCTCATCGCTGAGTTTCGGAGCGTCTTCGCTGGGAGCGGAATTTCGTCAAATCGACATCAACGAAGCCATGCGAGCTGTCCATGTCGCCCTCGACCGAGGCATGAATTTCGTCGACACCTCGCCATTCTATGGCCGAGGCATGTCGGAGGTGCTGCTCGGCCCGGCTCTGAAAGGTATTCCGCGAGACAGCTATTATCTCGGGACAAAACTTGGACGCTACGACGGAGCCCACTTCGACTTCTCAGCGAAGCGCGTTGTCGAAAGCGTCGACGTCAGCCTGCACCGGCTGGGCGTCGAGTATCTCGACATCTGCCTGATGCACGACGTCGAATTTGTCGACCTGAAGCAAATCGTCGAAGAGACGATCCCCGCTCTGCGAAAAGTCAAAGAACAGGGCAAGGTCCGTTTCATCGGGATGAGCGGCTACCCGATGAAAATCTTCAAAGAAATCCTTTCGCAGGAACCGCTGGACGTCGTCCTTTCTTACAACCATTACTCGCTTCAGAACACGATGTTCGGCGACCTGGTTCCATTCCTGAAAGAGAAAGGCGTCGGCATCATGAACGCCGCTCCGTTCTCCGCCCGCCTGCTGACCAATGCTCCGCTGCCGGTCTGGCACCGAGCCCCCGAACACGTCAAAGTCGTCGCCAAAGCCGCTTCCGATCATTGCGTCGCGGCAGGCGTCGATCTCGCACAGCTCGCTCTGCAATACTCGATCGCCAATCCCGACATGACGACCTGTGTCACCGGTTCTGCGAACCCCGATCGAGTCGGACAGTGGGTCGACTGGGCTGAGCAACCGATCGACGAAACGCTGCTCGCGGAAGTTCAGGAAATCCTCAAGCCAATCCACAACTGGTTCTACATCGAAGGTCGACCCGAGAATAACGACCCCGGTGCCGACCTCGACTGCTGACTCGTAGAGATTGTTTATCAGTCAAACGGCGCAACGGCAGACTGGAACAAGCACCGCGAAGTCCCGGCAATCCGAATGAATTTTGACTCACGACTGCCGGAACTGCGCGGAACTTGTTCCAGCCTACAAAAAACTCAACCTCTTTGGGACGCCCGCGATTCCTGACCGCCTGGGCAGAGACACAGCGTGCAAACGATCGTCATCATCGGTGCCAGCAACGTGACACTGTCGCTGCCCGTCATCTGGTCAACGCTTTGTCGGTCGTTGTCTGAGCCGTTCCGGCTCCTTGTTGCCGCCGGTCACGGACGATCGTTCGGCCTGCCCAACACCGTACTCAGCCGAACGCTGCCCAGCATTCTGGAATGTGGTCTTTGGGAATCGCTCGATAAGCTCGACGACTCAACAACAATTCACGCCATCGTCACGGACGTCGGCAACGATTTACTCTACGGGGTGCAGGCGGCTCAAACGATGAGCTGGGTCAACGAAACCGTCGACCGTCTCGCCCACCGAACTCAGAATATCCTCATCACCGGATTGCCGATCGACTCACTGAACGGCCTGTCAGAGCGGCGTTTCAACTTCTTCCGGCGAGTGCTCTTCCCGAGTTCCACGCTGCCCCTGGAGTCGGCACTCGTCGAAGGCGCTGAACTTCATGCTCAACTGCTGAATCTTTGTG
>Ga0316208_1001986_pt1 | contig 17755 bp, 16 predicted proteins | sample 3monopyrite_MG_FD_204944 | JGI IMG/M metagenome (GOLD analysis project Ga0316208, IMG submission 204944) | Microbial mat bacterial communities from mineral coupon in-situ incubated in ocean water Damariscotta River, Maine, United States -... | ecosystem: Environmental > Aquatic > Marine >...
TGAATCTTTTGATGAAAAAATTATAAGTAAATTAAATGCTAAAAGTAAATTAGAGTCAATTAAAGAAACTGGTTTTAAAGTGCCTGATGATTACTTTAAGTCTTTTAACGATACTGTTTTTGAAAAGAATTTAGGTGAAAAAGAATCAAAAGTAATTCAGCTATTTAGTATAAGAAACTTAATTTATGTTTCAAGTATTGCAGCTGCAATTCTATTATTGTTTAATCTTTCAATTTTTGAGATTAAGCCAACTTTTGATACTTTAGAAACTGAAACCGTTGAAAATTATATTATAGATGAAAATATAAGTTCTTATGAAATTGCAGCATTATTAAGTGATGAGCATATTGATGAAGCATTTATAATTGACTATTTTGTTAACGACGATAACATTGAAGAATATCTATTTGATAACGCAGACATTGAAGCCTTAATGATAGAATAAAACATTTAATAAAATGAAAAAAATACTCCCCTTCATACTCTTGTTGTTTATGTCATTAAACATAACAGCACAACACAAAAACGGTGAACGTATAAAAGCATTAAAGGTATCTGTAATTACCGAAAAGCTTGACCTATCTGAAAAGGAAGCACAACAATTCTGGCCTATTTACAATGCGCATGAAAAAGAGACTTCTGCAATTAGATTTAAAGAGGTTAAAGCCATTAGACAAGAAATAAGAGAGAACATTGACACTATGACTGATGAAAAGGCCAACGAGCTTTTAATAAGACTCAGTGAGGCTGAAAATAAAATGCATGAATTGCGTATGGAATTTGCCAATAACCTTTCTGGTATTTTATCTCCAAAAAAAATAATTCTTCTAAAAATAGCTGAAGATGATTTTAAAAAGAAAATGTTTGAAGAATTTAAAAAAAGAAAAAGAGAGAGAGATTAATTCCTTACTTTTTTATTCCTTAAAAGTCAATTTAGAAATTTTTCTCGCACCAGCAGCATAAGCAACAGAATCATTTAGAAAACGAATGCTATAAAACCCTTCATCACTTAATTGTTTCCATGTACTTCCAGAATCATTGCTATAGTCTATACCTTTAAAACCGACAGCTACCAACTCCATCCCATTCCTGTTTGGAATATATTGCACACAACTTCTGTACCCAGGATTTTTATTTTGTGCAACTAACTCCCAAGTTTTTCCACCATCATTTGTTCTAATTTTATTAGCTGAGTTATCATCTGGTTTAGTATAGTCACCGCCAACAGCGAATCCATTTAATTCATCATAAAAATCTATTGAATAAATCCCTTCCGTATCTTTCTCTTTAACTATTGGTGTCATAAATATTTTCCAAGTTTTTCCTTTATCTGGCGAATAATAAACGCGTCCTGCGGTAGTGGCCACCCAAGTGTTATCACCAATAATAGCAATATTGGTATCGCTTGCAGCAAAAGCACCTTCATGCTCTAGTCCTATGGGTAAAACATCACATGATAATTTGTTCCAGGTATTTCCACCATCACGAGTAATTATAATAGACAAGCAGCCATTTGTACTATCGCCTATTGCAATACCTTCTTGTTCGTTCCAAAAGTTCATAGAATCATAAAAAACACCTTTGCCTTCTTCTTTATAAACCAATTCCATGTTGCCGCTATCACCCGTTTTATATAACAATGCCGGATTATCTATGCTTAGAATGAAAAAATCTAACGCTGTATGAGCTACAGATCTAAAATGTAAATTTAAAGTATCATGCTTTTGAATAGATGTTTTCCATGATTGTGTTTTATCATTAAACAACCCAAAAACACCCTTATTTGAAGCAAAGACTAAACTTTTATCATTCAATAAATCAATTGCTCTAACACTTAACAAAGAATCTTTCATCAAAGTTTCCATCTCAACTTTAGAAAAATCTCTATGTTTAAACGTCTTCTTATTTTCACAGGAAAACAACAAACCAATTGATAAAATTATTAAACTAAATTGTTTCATAAATACGAGTTTTCAAGAAAGATAAGTCTATTCATTCAAATAATAAAAACATTCGTGAATTCGTGTCATTTAACGTAACTTTGCACCCTTATTTAAACAACATGCGATTACACAGAAATTTATGCTTTGCAGTTATTGATGGTTTAACCCTAATTTTTAACGAAGGAAAGTATGCCGATAAAGTTATTCAACAACTATTAAAACGTGATAAACGTTGGGGAGCACGAGACAGAGGTTTTGTTGCAGAAACCACTTATGACATGGTTCGTTGGAAACGTTTGTATGCTGAAATTGCTGAAGTCAAGGAACCATTTGATCGTGACAACTTGTGGCGTATGTTTGCCGTTTGGGCCACTTTAAAAGGATTAAAATTACCCGATTGGAAATATTTTGAAGGCACCCCTTTACGAAAAATTAAAGGACGCTATGACGAACTTTCAAAAACGAGAAGATTGAAAGAATCTATTCCAGATTGGATGGATGAAATAGGAAGAAAAGAATTAGGCGATGCTATTTGGAGCAAAGAAATTGCAGCACTAAATCAACAAGCCGATGTTATTTTGAGAGTAAACACTCTTAAAACAACCAAAGAAAAATTACAAACTACTTTATTTGATTTAGATTTAGAAACCGACTTTGTAGATAATCACCCTAGTGCGCTAAAATTAAGAGAGCGTGCTAATGTATTTTCTACAGAGGCTTTTAAAAATGGCCATTTTGAAGTTCAAGATGCTAATTCTCAATTAGTAGCAGAGTATTTAAATGTAAAACCTGGCATGCGTGTTGTTGATGCTTGTGCAGGTGCAGGTGGAAAAACATTGCATTTAGCCGCTTTAATGGAAAATAAAGGGCAAATTATTGCTATGGATATTTATAGTAATAAATTGAATGAATTAAAACGACGTGCAAAACGAAATGGTGCTCATAATATTGAAAACCGTGTTATTGAATCTTCTAAAGCCATTAAAAAATTATACGATAAAGCCGACCGAGTTTTAATTGATGCGCCATGTTCCGGACTTGGTGTATTGCGACGAAACCCAGATGCTAAATGGAAACTTCAACCTGAGTTTATTGATAAAATCAAGAAAACACAGCAGGAGATTTTACAACAATATTCTAGAATGGTTAAAGTTGGCGGGCAACTTGTGTATGCAACCTGTTCGGTATTGCCTTCGGAAAACCAAGAACAAGTGGCTACCTTTTTAAAATCGAAATCCGGAGAAAACTTTACGTTGGTTAAGGATAATAAAGTCTTGTCTCATAAATCTGGTTTTGATGGGTTTTATATGGCGCTATTGGAAAGGAACGTATAGTGTCCGTGTGAGCTTTTTTTCATCATAAAAAAAATAAAAATCTAAAGTGATTTGATTCTTGTATAAACTCAGAATCACGTCACTTTTTTTTATGTTCAAAACCCCAGAATAACTCGCAATTTCCCTATTACATTTTTGCCGAAAATTCCACTAAAAAGAAGTGAATTTACATTTTCTTTAAATAGTGTCCGATTAAAATTTGTAAGATAGTCCGAACGATAGATTGGGTATAGGCTAAAAGATTTTTTTGAGAGATGCCCCTTACTTTTACAACAAGTAAAAAATCAAAAGCTTTCTGAAATGATAAATCCATTATAGATTGATTATCAATGAGTTAAAATCAATTCTTGATTCTATATTCTATCAGCGCAGCGGTCTTTATTCTTTTATCGAACAATAATAATTTTATTTAAATAAACACAAATCAAGCCCTAATGATTCATTCCTTTGAAAACATAATTAGCACCATATGGACTGTTCAAACAACAAAATAATTCTAACCTGGTTCTTTTTCAGAGCCACTTTCAATTTTAATTAAACCTCTAAAGGCATCATTAACTGTATTTCCTTCGTAAAGGACTTTATATACTTCCCTAGATATTGGCATATCAACATTATAGTCTTTAGCTAATTCCATAACCACCTTTGCGGTTTTTACCCCTTCGGCAACTTCATTCATCTCTTCTATTATTTGCTCTAAACTTTTTCCTTGTCCTATTTGAAAACCAACATGATGATTTCTACTTTTAGAACTCGAGCAAGTTGCCACTAAATCTCCCATTCCTGCAAGTCCAGAAAACGTTCTACGTCGTCCTCCCATTGCAGTTCCTAATCTGGTTAATTCAGATAACCCTCTGGTTATTAATGCAGCTCTTGTATTATCTCCTGCATTAGCACCATCTCCCATTCCTGTGGCAATTGCCATAATATTTTTTAAAGCACCTCCAAGTTCGCAACCAATAACATCATTGTTGGTATACACCCTAAACAATCCTGTACTAAATACTTGTTGCAACTGCTTTGCAATGGTTTTATCTACCATAGCAATTACTGCTGCTGCTGCTTGACCAGAATGTATTTCTTTAGCTAAGTTTGGACCCGTTAAAACGCCAGCTGGATGACCAGGTAGTTCTTCTTCAATAATTTGGGTCATCCGCATTTTGGTATCCAACTCTAAGCCTTTAGATAAACTAACGATTGGTATCCAAGGTCTAATATGTGGTTTTGCGATGCGTAAAACTTCCCTGAAATGTTGAGAAGGGATTCCCATCACAATCACATCTGCACTACTAATTGTTTCTTCTATAGAACTTGATGCTTTTAAGTTCTTGTTTAATTTAGCTCCGGGTAAATATTTTGAATTTGTATGTGCTTCATTTATTTCTCGAACGGCATTTTCATTTCTTGCCCACAAAATAGTATTACTATTTTTAGCCGTTAATGAGGCAACAGTTGTTCCCCAAGATCCACCACCCAGTATTCCAACGTTTAGTTTTGTTTGCATGATTTTATTGTTTTTAAAGGTCACATGTTACATCTATATAATCATTTTCTTGAGACTTAAAATTTAGTTATAGATGTTTCAAGCGTTTAATTTTCTAATTCGTTTAAGTATAAATTCCGAACCTCTTCAATATGTTTATTGATATTTTTTAATTTCCAAAGTGATGTATCAACAGGGTCTAAAACAACCACTTCTATATGGGTTGGCTTAAACATACTTGTTCCCTTTGGCATAGCCATGTATGCATTTTTTATCACTATTGGAATAATTGGAACTCCTGCTTGTAGTGCTAAGTGAAAAGCACCTTTTTTAAACGGCCCTAAAGCTTTACTTCCACTTCTAGTTCCTTCTGGTGCGATAGCTACTGAAACGCCATTTTTTAAGGCGTCAACAGCAGGCTTCATAGCTTCTATAGCTTTGGCTTTATTAGAGCGATCTATATAAATAGCTCCTAAGGCTGTAAAAATTGGCCCGAATGGAGTTCGCTCTAATTCCTTTTTGGCAACACCTGTAAAATCATGACGAATTAATTTCATTACAATAAAGAAATCTGCTGCACTTTGATGGTTAAAACAAAAAACCGCTGGTCTAATTTCTTCTAAATTATGTTTCCCTTTTACAGCAATTTCTAAACCTGCCATTTTAGAACCTAAATCTCCAATACTTGAAAACGTAGTATTTGCAGCTTCTTGTCTAGACAATGTCATTGCACCTTTTACTAAGCCTTTAAAAGCAGAGGGATAAATGCTGGCAGCAGCCAACGCAGTTCTAAACCCATTAACCATTGGTTTTTCAACAGGATGTTCAAATCTTAAAATAGGCCAGTTATTTTCGAATGCAACTTGAGATAATTTTTGATCAGGATTAGTAGCTACTGGTTTTCCAACAATTTTCAATAAAGGATAATCCTGAATACTGTCTGTATAAAAGTAACTTTTAGATAAGTCGATATCATTCTTTTTAGCAAATTTCCGAGCTGCTCTTGCTTTGCCTTCTCCCCAACACATTTCGGAAACACGACCCGTAAATTTACCGTTACGTAATTCCATTTCTGTGGCATATATATCTTTAATCCCTAATGCTTTAGCGATAGGCTCAATTTGATAAGTTGTTGCTGCTGATATAATCACAACTTTATGCCCTTTTTCTATATGCTTCTCAATTAATTCACGAGATTCTGGGTAAATGGTTTCTTCCAAATAATCTGCAAAAACTTGTACGCCCAATTCTGTAAATGCTGATTCGGCTATACCTTTTACTCCTAGCGCTGCAATTTTGGTAAGCACTTCAAAATCTCTATTTCCAGCTGCAAATATTAAAGCTGTTGCAAATTGTGTTAGATATTCCTTTGGTGTTGTTTTACCACTTAACAAACGTGTTGTCATGAATTTTTTTGCAGAAAAATCATTGATTAACGTTTTATCCATATCAAAAAATGCCGTAATATGTGGTCCTTCTTCTATAGCTTCATCATGGTGAACTTCATCATTACCAGAATCTGGAACAACGATGTGTTCAGAAGACTGTGCTGTCAAGCCTTTTTTGTCTAGAAGATTTTCGATTTGTTTTAAATAAAATAGACGTTCAGATAAATCATCTAACTGATTTTTCCAGTTCTCTAATCCATCATAATCCAATTTTCTTTCAACTGGAATTAAATGAGCATTTTTAGCAAAACGAAGTGCATTAATTAAAAATGGTTTAGACACACTATCTAAGCGCGTTATTTCAGACTGCCAATGCAACTCCTTTCCTTTAAACATAGCTAATTCGATGAATTCATCGTCAGTAAATTCATCATCAACATCCCAACTATTAAGTGTATGACAAACGACTTTATCTGCCTCTAAGTAAGATAACAAAATAGTTCTTGACACAAATAAATCTTGTTTCTTAAACAAGGCCGAAATATCTCCTTTAGGATCTGCAACAACAGCTCTCCAATTTTGATCGAATCGCAATAATTCTGCTTCAATTTCGCTACTGAATTTTGGTTTATTTGTATAGAAAAATTCAAATTTAAATAAATTACGAAGCCTCATAATTTCCTCCCAGAAATGAGTAATTCGGTTCGCAGATGTATCGTCTTTTATTTTCACCAAAGCCATCTCAATAAAGGCTTGATGGTATAAATGGCCAGAAGCCATATTGGCATAATAAGTTGCTGGTAAATACTCTGTAGCAACCAAACTATATTGTGCACGTTGTCCTGCTCTACTTTTCTGAATTATTCTGGCGCCTTGTAATAAATTTAAAGCCGTTTGAATGGTAACACCAATCTTGTTACCTCGATCTATAAGGACATCTTCTTGTTTTTGACCAATGTAAGTCATTAACTTATTGACCTTAAATTCAATTTCTTTTTTAGTTAAAGCAAAATCATTAAGCAACGTATGACAAACCAATGACACTGCAGTAACTGGCGTAATGGCATTGGCTTTATGAATGAGTTCAAAAGCAAAACGTGGCAAGGTGTTTATATCTGCATAGCTATCTTCTTCCATATCTGGAATGATGGCTTGCTGATGCTCTTCAATCTCAACGGGTTCTCCAAAACGAATAGCTGCACGCCCGTAATCATTTCCGAGTTTTTTAATATAATTAACAGCCTCTTTTACATTTTCTGCTTTTTTTGCTTGTCCTTTACCTTCTTCAGTCATTTCCTTAACATCTGGAATCAGGTCATAAACAATAGAAACTGGCACATACTTTATAGCTCTTGCACTCTGTATCTCACCTTCCTTTATATATTTTAAAATCCCCATTTTGGGGTAGATAATTTTTCCGGTTCTAGAACGCGTACCTTCAATATTCCAGGTTAAATGATCGCCTTTATCAATTAACGTAGAAATATAGTGACGTAAAGCCGCTTTATAGATTAAATCATCTTTAAAGCTGCGACGTATAAATATGAAACCTGCATTATTTCCTAATTGTTTCAATCCTGGAAATGCTAAATTACTTCCGCCAAAGGAATATGGAATTGGCATTCCGTATCTTGCTAATGTTGAGATTAAAACTAATGTATCTAGATATGTTTTATGTGTCATGATAAACGCTACAGAATTTTTCTGCATGAGTTTCATGAGCTTTTTTATGCCTTTTGGGTCGACATCTATTTTATCATTATAAGCTCTGGAAAGTATATAATCAAATCCCTTTACTGACACTAATTTTGTCATAGGATGTTGCTGTGTATATAACTCCTTTATACAATTTGCACCTTGCTTTTTTACATCGTCAAGATCTAAACCTTGCTCTAATGCGATTTGCTTTAAAGCTTCCTGAAATTTATGATGCTCAATAATATGATCCATACCTTATTACTTTACAATTGCCGCAATTGATTTTTTAGTTTTGAATGCTTTAAGTGCTTTAGTCCAAAATTTAGGATACAGAAACCTTTCATAATTTGAGCCCACATTTCGTAATTTCTTGCCTTGTATATTTGCACTAAGCATATTTGCTGTAACTAATAATACACTCACATTGGCTCCCATACCTGAATGACTTCCAAATACTTCAATATTTTTTATATCCTTTCTAGAAGTTTCTGCTTCTATACAGTGTTTCCAAGGCACTAAGCCATCGGTTTTAGTAAAAATACAGGTCACAGGTACTTCTGGAATTGGTTCTAGCTCAGCTAAAAACCGTTCGTTTCTTTCCTTTAATGATTTTCCTCTAAAAAATTCTAACACACCATACACTGGTGTTTTCATATCCATTACTCCCCAAATTGGAGAACCAATCGTTAAAATTTGTTCTACTTGATCTGGATGCCGATTAGCCATAATTTTTGCAAATATACCACCACCACTCCAGCCAACGATACTTACTTTTTCCTTATGCTCTTGGAAAATATCATGTATTTTTTCTTCTAATCTTGGGATATAATGCGACTTAACCATATTAAATCCTAAGTCCCATTTATAGGTTTTAAAACCTAAAGATTTTAAATATTTTCTAACAAAGGTTGTTGAATTATCATCACCTAAATAAGGTGGAATTAACAATACAGGTTTCCCGTTACCTTTAATATGTTTTGGAATAAATGGATATAAACAGTAAATCGAAGACCATTCTAACAAGGATCTTGTTTCCATTATCATATTAAATAATGGAGGTTGCGGTATTTTTTTATTAATTAGAGTAATATTCATTTTAAATCTATTTACTATAGAATTAGTGTATTTACATTCCTCTATACTATGTCCTTCGGAAATTGACGCAGCGATTTGTTTTAAAATATTTTCTAACGTTATATAATTACGACTCGAACCTAATTCATCACAAACTAAAATAGTTTCTGCAAGTAGCTGCTCAATAATCTCATGCTCATCTTCATCAATATCATTAATCAATATTTTAATATCATCTTCAAAGCGTAGCCCCTTAATTTGTTCAATAACAAGTTCTTTAGCGTCTTTTAATGCTATGCCATTTAAAACTCCTAAAGCTACTGCTAAGCGCGAAAAAATTCGATATAAAATTTGGGTTTCTTCCATTCTTTATTTTTAGTCTTACATGCGTGTTTTTAGCCAATCCAGCAATTCTTGTTTTACTTCTTCAGCGTTAGTTTCGTTTAACATTTCGTGTCTTCCACCTTCGTATAAATTAAAGGTTAAATCACTCATTCCATGACGTTCGTATTGTTTTACAACGCGTATTACACCTTTGCCCATTTCACCGACTGGATCTTTATCTCCAGAAAATATAAGCATTGGCAAATTTTTTGGTGTAGCGTTAAAGGCTTCAGGTTTATTTAGTTTTTTTGAATTTTTGATAATATCTAAAAATACACCAAGTGAAAAATATTCGATACGATAAGGATCTTTAGCAAATAAATCGACTTGCTTATCATCGCTACTAATCCAATCTAATTTTGTTCTATTTGGCTTAAATTTTTTATTGAATTCACCAAAAAAGAAGGATTTTAAAAATTCATTTCCTCGTGCTCTTCCTCTAAATGTTGCAATAACTGATGCTGTTACAAGTCCAATACTTCCTAGTCCTTTAATAAAACTTGCTGTTCCAGATAAAATTAAAGCATCTAATTCTGTACTATATTTGGTAACGTATTTTCGACTTAAAAGCGAGCCCATACTATGCCCAAATAATATAAATTTTGACTGAGGATGCTCAGATCTCATAAGCTCTGATAACATATGCATGTCTTCCACGCAATCTTCAAAATACGCCTTGCCATTATAATAGCCGAACATGCGTTTTAATTCAGCGGTTTTACCATGTGCTCTATGATCATTCGCATAAACGGAATATCCTTCTTCTTGTAAACGATGCGCTATATCATCATATCTACCTGCATGTTCACCTAAGCCGTGAGCTATTTGTATAACACCTTTAAAAGGTACTTCTGGACTTGCTACCCATTTATAATAGCAAAAGGATTCTCCGTCTGTAGATTTTAATATATCTGTTTTATAATGCATGGATTAGCGTTCTAAAAATGCAGTAAGTAACTTCAGTAATTTTGCTTTACTTGCTGCAGTTCCTGTTATTTTGATTCGTCCTTGAATTTTTAACTCCTCCAAAAGCAATTTACCTTTATACAAAGCAAATAAGTTTTCATCTTCAATTTCAACTAATACTTTTGGATCTAAATTCTTTTTTTTCTTGATGACTGCTGCTGCCTTAGTAAGATCCAGCTCCCAACCATCTGTAGTATCTCCTAAATCCACTTGAATTTGATATAATCCTTTGTATGTTTTCACTTGCTTTGGATTATCTTTTAAATACTTTTTTAAAGTTCTGAAAAACGGTGTGCTTTTGCTTTTTACTTGTTTTGTCGATTCATTGGCTAATTTACCTTTTCCTAAATTTTTAATTTGCTCTTCCAATTCATTTGCAGATTCTCTAATATATTTTGAAAACACATCTGCATCAGGCATTGTTTTAGCGTCTGAAGTTGTTGTAATACTCACTAGTCCATTATAGCTAAATGCAGCTATAATTAATCCAAAACCATCTACAACTGGTGTTAAACCAAAAATTGAAACCACTTTATGGCCATTTAAATAAAGCAAGCCTCTTGGTCCTGGAACATTAGTAATCGTGACATTAAATGGTGGTCTGTGTAAATCTTTAATATTGTATTTACTATACAAGCCTGCAGCTAAATTTGCCACACCAAAAGGTACTACATCGGCCATTTTAGCTAAGGCTTTTGCTCCCATAATATTGTGACTAGATTTCCCTAACATAGTTTGTTCTTGGATATACTCTAAACGCTCCAAAGGATCTTCAATATGAGTTGCTAATTGAATCATCATATTAGCAATCTGGTTATCCATTTTTGTGCTATTCTCTGCTCTTATCGATATCGGTACATTAGCCACCAATGGATGTATTGGTAATTTTTCTTTTTCAATTAAATAACGTCGTATTGCACCTGCGCAAATAGCCAAAATTACATCGTTAATACTTCCACCCATTGTTTTTCTCAGCGCACTTACACGCTCAAAAGACAACAAGGCTGTTCCCCAAGTTCTTTTTGCCGAAATTGAACCATTGAAAATAGTTATTGGGACCGGGAATTTTGTTGAGCTAAATTCCCTTTGAATACTTAGTTTTTTGGCTGCTTTACTTTTAATAAAACTAAACGTTGACTCTGCAACTATTTTTGGAATTCTAAATGGATTTTTCAAAAACTGATAACCACTTTTTAATAATAAGCTAATGTCATCTGGTAAAGGTTCTGGACTAAATGGTTTTGGCTTAGACCGTTTTTTTTGCTTTCCCTTTTCATCACTATCATATAAAACACCCATTAAGCCTACACCAGAACTACCGTCAATCATAACATGATGGACTTTAGTAACAATAGCAACTGAACCTTTTGGTACTTGGGCAATCTCGTCAATGCCTTCAATAAAATGAATTGACCATAATGATCTTCGTAAATCTAATGGTGCACTAAACAATTTAGATGTAAGATATCTCAAAGTTTTCCAATTTGAAGGGTCTGGTAATCTTATACGATTTAAATGTAAGTCTATATCAAAATTTGGATCATCTACCCAATACGGATAATCCAAATTCATTGGTACATTAAGTAACCGTTGTCTGAATTTGGGGATTAAATGCAATTTAGATGCAATAATTTCTTTAAAGTCTTCATATTTTAATGAACCTTCAACAATATTCAACGTTGCGATATGCATCGGACTTGTAGGTGACTCTGCATACAAAAATGCAGCGTCAGAACCTGAAATCTGCTGGATTGAAGAATCGAATGCATCTTGCATAATGTCCTTCAAATCAATTTTTTTAGCCATTAATTACTCGTTTTAGATTGTACTTTAAAACTCCTTTGTTTGCTTGTTTATTTTGAAAGTATAAACTTCACAATTACAAGTTGCTTTATGGTTCTTGCAAGATACGCAATTTTCACATATACTATGCACGCATAGTATTTAAAAATGATAGCGAATTGTGCATAAAATCAATTACATCTTTATAGCGACTTGAAATTCTCTATTTTAATATTTTTTGCTTTTAAATCGAACATTAAATTAAACAGGCCGAAAAAAGTTCTATTCATGTAAATAAAATGTCGAGATCCTCTATTAGCATTCATGTTTCTTGTTCTTGTATCTTTAAAATAACGTTCACCTATAGCAGCAATTTTATCGAAGAAATTTGGATCCGAAAAATCAAAAGTCTCTTCCCTAAATGGCTGTGTGAAAAAGCTTAAAACATCATGAAACATATTAGTAAAAAAGTCTACTTCTTCTTTCGTATCGTCCTTTCTTAAAATTTCTAATTCTAATAATTTGTTATTAAATAATTTAGAATCCTCTAAAATATCTTTATTAAATAACTCAAAATAAGGTTTATAAAACGCTTCGGGTATTGTTTTCATACATCCAAAATCTATGGCTATTAATTTCTTTTCTTCCGAAACTAGAAAATTTCCAGGATGTGGATCTGCATGTACTTTTTTTAGGATATGCATTTGAAATAAATAAAAATCCCACAAAGCTTGACCCAATGTATTTGCCAAATCTTGATTGGTATTTATTTTTGTGAATTCAGAAAGATGAATTCCTTCCATCCAATCCATAGTTATAATTTGCTGTGAAGACCACTCTTTATAATACTTTGGGAATTGTAAATTTGGAATATGATTGCAAGCAGCAACAACTTCTAGACTTTGTTCAATCTCTAACAAATAATTGGTTTCTTCTAACAACTTCCCTTCAACCTCTTTAAAATACACATCAGAATGTTCTCCCTTAATATTAAACATTTTCATTGCTATGGGTTTCACCATTGCCAAATCTGATAAAATACTGTCTGCAACTCCTGGGTATTGAATTTTTATTGCAAGTGAATTACCATCTTTAAAGGCACGATGTACCTGACCAATACTTGCGGCATTTTCTGCTTCAGAATTGAAATTATCAAATATTTCATTAGGAAATTTACCAAACGATTTTTTAAAGGTTTTCATTACCAATGGTGCTGATAATGGTGGAACAGAAAATTGAGAAAGCGAAAACTTATCAACATAAGCTTGAGGTAAAATATTCTTTTCCATGCTTAACATTTGTGCTAATTTTAGCGCGCTTCCTTTTAAATCTTTTAAGCTGTCATATATATCTGTAGCATTTGATTCGTCTAATCTTTCTTTGGCATCAGCTATAGGATTTACCATTTTATCACCATAGTACTTGAGGTAATTCACACCAACTTTGGCGCCAGTTTGCACAAGTTTTGAGGCCCGTTGAATTTTAGTGATTGGTATATTTTTTAGTGTTTTCATCTGTTTAAACTTATTGTTTTTTTTAGGTCACATGGAAGATTGATATCAAAATTCCTTTGTGTAATAAAATGCAACGTCATGAAAGTTTCATTACTTCCTACTTCTGCTATTGCACTTTTTCCTTATATAAAAACTTCGCAAAATCTATAATATTCTGAAGCGACTTGGTATCTAACAATTCCATACTTGTATTAATAGATTTTTCAATAAAAATATCTGTTTTCTCAAACGCATCAGACGTGTCATCTAGCCAAAATTTCATGGTAAATAATAATTGTATCCATGCAGATTCTCTTATCGTTTTTTTCTGAATATTTTCAATGCTATCCACGTTTAAATTCAACGTTTCCAAATTCAACTCATCTATAAAACCAATAAAACTATGTCTTAATAATGAAAAGACCGAAAGTGCTTTTAGTTGGTTTTCAAGGCCATTTAAACTCAGTTTAATATACTCTTGATTAAGTGCCAAATTTTCAAAAAACGTATAATACAGACTCAGTAACTTATCCTTTTTACTAAAACTTTGGTATTCTGGAGTTTGCTTTAATATAAGTAATGCATTTTTAAAAAGAACATTATAAATCGACTTTTCTACATCTTTAAATGATGCAAAATGGTCATAAAAATTAACGTCATCAAACTGATGTAGCTTAGCAAAATCTTCTACAGAGTCTGGCTTAATCTTATGCTCGACCACATAATCCATGTAAAACGTTATAATTTCTGAAGCTACAATTTTATTTTTCTTAGACATTAATCCATATTTAACCTTAAAAGTACAAAATGTACTCGGTTAAACTAAAAACTACAAAACAAAAAAAAACCAAGCTACACATAATATGCAACTTGGTTTTTACTTCTAACCAATTCTATTAATATACTTTTAACCTATGCGATAAGTTTAGTAAACCTCTTTTTACTTAGCATAACATGTTTTTTTACACCTGTTAAGGCATCAAAAACAATATCTTGCTGGGTTGCAGCCAATGATAAACTACCTTTTATCGCTTTGTTGGCAACAGTTTGCCATTGTTCTGCAACAATTATTCCTTCAGAAACTACTTCTTCAGTGGTATTAAGTGCATAACCGTTTACAGATTTTAAACTGCTTTTTGTTCTATTTAGTACTTTAATTACCAATTTCTTTGGTGTATCTAACATTGATTTTTTTGTGCTCATATTAAGTTATATTATAAGTTAAATCTAATTATTTATTTACTTCAACTTTAACCTCAGCTACTTTTGCAACAGTTTCTTTTTTAACAGGACTTGCTGTTTTAGCTACAGTTGTTTTAGGTGCCGCCTTAGTTACATTAGCTTTTGTTGTAGTTGCTTTTTTAACTACTGCTTTCTTAGGTGCAGCTTTAGCTACAGTTTTAGTTGCTTTAGCCTTAGTTGCAGTTGCTTTTTTAACAACTCTTTTCTTTGGTGCTGCTTTCTTAGTTACTTTAGCTTTAGGAGTTGATTTAGCATCTTCGATTATAGCTTCACCTTTATTAATGATTTTTGAAGCTTGCCTTAACACATCTCCTTTTAAGTCATTATATTTAGCTATTCCCTTGTTTTTTAAATCTTCAGTAGCTTTTTCAGCTTTCTGAACCATTGGGTTTTCAGATACTTTTTCAGTAATATCTTCTACTATTCCTACTACTTTTTTACTAACTGGGTTATTCATTGCCATATCCTTAGCTTTCTCAACTAATTCAGCATCATACCCAACTAATTCTTTCATTTTGTCTGCACCATCCATAAATTGACCTTTTACAGTTTCAGCTGTATCAAAAATCATATTAATTTGTTGCTCTCTTACTTTCTCTGACTTCTTAATTAATTTAGAAGCTAGTTTTTGCCACTTTTCACCATTATCAATTGTTGTATTAATTGCTGATAAAGACGCATTAACTAAACTTGTGTTTACTTTTTTTGCAACATTTGGTTTGTTCCCTTTTTTTGCTGCTGTTTTTGTTTTAGTTGCCATAATATGTTGTTTTTATTTTATTAATATTTTAATTCTGGTACAAACATACAATCAGTAAGTTACAAATGAGTTACACTTTTGTATGCGCCCTATTTTTTAATTATTTAAATTTTGGTAAAAACTTTAAAGCCTTCCCTTTTACAGTTTCTAATGTATTAAATACAAAGTCTTGGTTTTTTGCTGACGCTTTTAAACCTTTCTTCATAATTTTAGAAGAAAGCCCTAAACCTTTTTCGGTTAAGTCAATAGACTTCGTTACTACTTTTTCAGTTGTGTTTAACGCTAAATCATTTGCTTTAGTTACTAATTCTAATGCTTTGTTTGCAGTAGTATCGATAATCGTTGTTTGCGCTTTTTTAGTTTTAGTTGCCATAATATTATAGTGTTTTAATGTGCTATGTATTAATTTATGGTACAAACATATAATCAAGCAGTTACAAATGAGTTGCAATTAGCTTTCAAAAAGAGATTAAAATGGAATAAAACTTAAATATGAAGGATAAAACACAGCAATAACAGGTGTTTCAATAATTTAAATAATAATTTGAGAGCATCGTTTATTTTAAAAAATTTTCTAGTGAATGCTTTCTATCTCTTTAAGAAGACTTTTAGTTGCAGGCAGAGGGTCTATGCCATATTCTTGATCTAACACATCTGCACATTTTTGATACGCTTTTATAGCTTGTGGTCTGTTGCCTTTAATAATATAAGCTTGCATTTGCAAACGATAAGCATCTTCCCAAGTATTATCAATAGCAATTGCACATTGTGCTAACCTGATGCTTTCTAATGGATTTTCGTTTAACGTTATTTCTGCAAGAATTACATAAGCGCCTAAAATAAGGATTTGGATTTTTTCGCGTTCTTCAGACGACCAATCTTCAAAAACACGATTAGGTAAGTACACACCTTTATATAAGGCAATTGCAGATTTAAAAGCGGCTTTAGAAACTGCTAAATCTTCGCCAAAGGCTTCATTACCAATAATAATATACTGCTCTAAAGCGTCAACATCTATCCAAACTTTATCAATATCTAATTGATAACTAACACCTTGCCTAATCACAAAACTAGATTCAGCTCTCGAAGGTCTTTTAGGTTCTAAAACTTTATTAACGCCGTGCAAGGCTACTTTAAAATCGCGATCATCTCCATCTTCCCATAGCTCATCCATAATTTTTTCTTTATGAAGTGCATGACGCTGCCTATTAGAAATTAAATATTGTAATAGTTGAATGGTTTTATCTCTTCCCCATTGTTTAGATTCAACTTTCTCATTTTCGCGCCACAAATTAAACTGTCCCAAGGTTTGAACACGAATTATCGCCTCTTCCTGAAATCGCTTAAGTTCTTGTAGTTTGTCTTTAAGGTGAGTCATTTAAGGTTTACTTCTTTTTAGATGCACTTGCCTTTTTTGTTGTTTTTGAAACACGACTTGTTTTTACTGGTTTACTAATGGCATCTACCTTTGCGTTTAGTTTTTTCATCTCATCAGTCAAGATAGAAATCGATTCTTTTATTGTATTAAAATCAGATCTTGATGCGTTTCTCCAATCGTCTATATGGACTTTTTCCATTAAATCCTCACCTAAATAACTAATTTGATCTTGAAGATTAGCGACTTGCTTCCTTGGATCTTTTATCGTGTCCATAATCACTTTAGGACCTTCCTTCGCCACGGTTTTCCATAAAGAAAAACTCTTTTGTAATAAAGAATCCTGCTGTTCTGGCGATTTATCTTTAGTCGCTTCTAGAGTTAAATCAGCTAGTCTTTCTTGAATAAACTTTACAGCATCATTAAAATCTGAAAAACTTTGATCTTCTCCTCCTTGAACATGGGATACTTTTCCACGCCATTGTACTTTAGACTCACCTTTTTCCTCGAATATAATCTGGTTAAACCGAACCATAAATGAAGCGGTTTGATCTGCTTTTTTAGCCATAATTTTAAAATTTATATCGTTTACAAAATACAATTCTTTTTTAACAAACTTAGAGACTATTGCAGATATTGACACCAATGCAATTGAAGATGACCCCCGTCTTGATTAAAGACCACATAATTCAACACAGTTATGTATAAAAATGCTGAGTACATAACAAAAATTGATAATATATCGGATGTCAATCTGAGCGCAGTCGAAGACATTGGAAATATCGTATTCAAAAGCATTTCGACTGCGCTCAATGTGACACTTTTATATTTTT
>Ga0316208_1001987_pt1 | contig 17754 bp, 14 predicted proteins | sample 3monopyrite_MG_FD_204944 | JGI IMG/M metagenome (GOLD analysis project Ga0316208, IMG submission 204944) | Microbial mat bacterial communities from mineral coupon in-situ incubated in ocean water Damariscotta River, Maine, United States -... | ecosystem: Environmental > Aquatic > Marine >...
GTTCGGGGCGAGCGTCGCATGCGACGTGTTAGGCGCGATGGTTGCGCCGCGAAAAAATCTGACTCGCTAGTCGTCGGTCTTCGCCTTGCTTTTCGCCTTGGCCTTGGGATCAGCCTTCGCGTCGGCTTTCGTGTCGGACTTCGCGTCCGTCGCCGAGTCGCCCTCGTCGCTGCGCGTCGCGCGGGCCTTCGCCCGCGATGCTCCCGACCGGCCGCGTCCACCGCGTCTCGATCGGCGTGGCTTCTCTGACGGTGGATTGGCTTCGGCTTCCTTGTCGGCGGCCGCAGTCTCTGAATCGTGACGTTCGACGACGCCCAGAATTTCTTCGGCGAATTCGCGCACGAACCAGGGCTTGAGTTCAGGCAAGCCCTTGAGATCCTTCGCGTTCGTCGGCTCAGCAAAGGCGATCGCTTCGAGAGCCGCATTCGGGCAGAGAACGCCGGGATCGAGCTTGAGCGCTTCCGCGCGCGGCCCGCGCCAATCCTTGAGGGCAGCGAGCCGCTTCTCCGTTCGACGATCCATCCGGCGTCGCGCGCCGGTTTCGATCTTCGGGATCGGTCCGTGGGGCTTGCGTAGCCCGCGCTTGACCGCGGAAACGAGATCCTTGCCGAAGCGTTTGAGGATCAGATCCGTGATGCCCTTGATTTCACTCAGGCTGTCGAGGTCGGCGGCCTGTGATCGACTGATCTCAAGCAGCGTTCGATTCCCAAGCACCTTGAAAGGAGGGCGATCGATTTCGCGCGCACGCTCATCCCGCAACAGGAAGAGTTCGCGCAGAACGGCCAATTCGACGGGATCCATGGATCTCGCGCCCTTGATTCGCAAATAGCCCAGATCATCAAACTCGCGATCGGGCCATCGTCGTCCGCATAACGTCTCGAACTCATCCATGGCCCAGTCGAGTCGACCCGCTTTCGTGAGTTCCTTCTCAAGCGTCTCTGCGAGCTGGATCAGATAGAGAACATCGGACGCGGCATAACTCTGCTGCTTGTCCGTGAGCGGACGGCGCGACCAGTCGGAGCGCTGCTCATCCTTCGGAAGCACGACGCCGAAGTGTCGTTCGACGAGCGCGGCGAGACCGATCGCGGGGTAGCCGAGCAGCTGTGCGCTGACCATCGTGTCGAAGAGGTTCGTGAATTCGAAGCCGCAGTCGCGCTTCAAGACGTAGATGTCGTACTCAGCTGCGTGAAAGAGGACGCGAACCTTGGGCGACTTGAAGACCTTCGCGAGGGGCGCGAGTTTGTCGGGGCCACCGATCGTGAGTGGATCGATCAGCCAGCATTTCTCGCGCGTGGCGACCTGAACCAGGCAGACCTTGTCGAAGTAGTGATAGAAGCTGTCGGCCTCGGTATCGAAGGCGACGATGTCTTCCTTCATCAACTCTTTGGCGCAGACTTCGAGGGCTTCGACGGTGTCGATGAATTCGTAGTTCGCGGGGATCGGGATGCCGCTCGGCTTTTTGCCGGCCTTCGAGCTCGACTTTTCAGCCTTGCTCGAGGATTTGGAAGACTTGGTCGCGGTCTTCGATCCCGAGGCGCTCGACTTGGCGGCAGAACGCGAAGTGGACTTGGCGGACTTTTCCCCCGCAGATGCCGTCGTGCTCGACGACTTGCTGGATTTCTTTTCGGATTGGTCGGCCAATACACTCTCGATGCGACAGCTTTGCGGGATGAACCGCACGCGTTCGAGTAAGCACGGACCCGAATAGGTCGCACCAACTCTTCGAATATGGGCGCCGACCCCGACCCACCTGCACGTTCGCGTCCTGGCCATTTCTGGCGAGGCGACGGACGATCGCTGGCGAGTCAGCCAGCACGTCTTCCGGCAGGGGGAATGAGCCGCAGAGGATGCGGCTCGCGGGCAATCTAGCCGACACGTCGGCTGGCCGAAACCGGGAATTCGTCTGGTGAGCCAGCGTTTGACTGAGAATCGCCCAAATGCCCGCGGGTGAATTCTTCTCTTGCCGGAACGCGGGCGAGCCGATTCGCGGGGATCCGTGTGAAATGTGGCGCCAAGAAGGACGTCCGAGGTATCGACTGGGGCCATGATCAATCTCGTCAGCGGATTCTCGGAAGCCCTCGACGCCGCCACCGCGGCGCAGGAGCTGGCCGCTGTGGTGGAGGCCGCAGTCGGCGGGACGGAGGAGATCTCCGGTGCTGTGATCTTCTCGACGGCCGCGAGCGGGGCTGCCGGGGTCGAGATCGGGGACTTGCTGGCGGATCGATGGCCCAGCGCCCGGCTCGTCGGAACGAGCTTTGAGGGCATCGTGGCAGACGGGCGCGTCCTTCGGGATCGGCCGGCGGCGATCGTTCTTGCCTGGGCTGTCGGGGAAGCGGAGCCGATTCCGCTGCTGCTGGAATCCGACGCGTTCAGGGAAGGCGACCGGGCCGTCGAGGATTTGGAAGCAATTTTCTCGGAAGCTCGGGGCGGCGTCCCGATCAGCCGAGAAGATCTGATCCTGCTCTTCCCCGATGCGCTCGGGACCACCGCGCTCGAGCCGATTCTCGAAGCGCTTCATCGGCGGTTCGGAGGCGCGCCGATCGCTGGAGCCGCGGCGGTCGGCGTCGCCGGCACGCCTTGCTCGGCCTGGATGACCGGCGAGTCAGAGCCCGGTGGGACCCTCGCGCTAATCGTGCCCGAGGGCGCCGGGGCGATGGGGTGCCGTTTGGCCCAGGCCTCAGGCAGCCGCTTCGCGAGCCCCTGGCTCCGGGTCGGCGCGTGCCGGAATCGCTGGATCGACGAGCTCGACGAGGAGCCGCCGCTCGACTGGATCCGACGTCAGCTTGGGCTCGAAAAGGACGCTCCCGTCGCGCCCTTTCTGGATCGGCTGCTCGTGCGAATTCGACCCTGGAATGGAGCTTCCGCGGGCGACGCGGAGGTCGACCTGGACTCGCTCCCGGACGAATCCTGTGTGGACTTCGTCGAGCGATACGTGATCGGGCTCAACGATCGGACCGGGGCGATTTCCGTCGCCGAGGGCATCACGCGTGGGGCCGAGCTGGCCTTCGCATTGCCCGACCCGGACCGTGCTCGTGGGGCGCTTCGCGAGGCGATCGCCGGCTTCGATCCAGGGGGCGTGCTGCTCCAATTTGCCTGCCGGGCCCGGGACGAATCGCTCTATGGGGATGCAGATCTCGAGAGCGCGATCGTCGCCCATGCTGCGGGAACCCGACCGGCGGTCGGGACAGTCGCGCCCTTTCAGCTCGGCCCGGACGCCGACGGGCGCAGCCGAATTCTCGTCCACTCGACGCTGCTCGCCGCGCTCGGGACGGACTGAGACTCCCTGACAGGCGATTTCCTACGCGACCTGGCTGGCGTTGTGCCCGATTCAGGGTTTCATTATTTGGATCAGGGATCTATTATTCGGACCCATTGGATGCGTACTCACACTGAGACGCGCAGAGTCCATCAGTAGAAATGCGATCATGATCGCGTATTGATTCCAGCGAGGAGCATGCCCATGGCCGGCGCTGCCACCGTAGACAAGGCACTCGACGTTCTTTTCCACCTTCACGAAGCGGGTGGGGCGGTTGGCCTGACCGAAATCGGGCGCGCCCTCGACCTCCCGAAGTCGAGCTGTCATCGCTTGCTCAAATCCCTCGTCGACCGCGAAGTCGTCGATCGGGATGAAGGCGGGCGCTATCGCCCAGGGCTCGCGCTCCTCTCTCTTGGACTCGGGGCCCAGCGCCGGGAACCGGTGGTCTCGGCTGCCCGACCGGAGCTCGAGGCCGAGGCGGCCGCCTTCGGTGAGACCGTCTTTCTTGTCGGGCTGCGTCATGCCCATTTGCGGGTGCTCGACCGGGTCGAAGGGCCAGGCTTTCTGCGCGCGGCGCCGGGCATCGGTGACGTAGTGCCGATGGGGGTGACCGCCGCTGGGAAGATCTATTCGGTCTTCGGGCACGCCTCGGTGGGGTCGAAGGAACCGACCGTCGCTCGGGAGGAAGCCGACCTGATTCAGGCTCGGGGCTACGCGCTGAATCGAGACTCCTGGATCGACGGATTGTCTGTCCTCGGCGTCCCGATTTGGCAGGGCCGAGGCGCGGGCGCGCGAGACCTGGTTGCGGTGATGGCGCTTGCGGCGGCGTCGCCTCGCTTCGAGCGGCTCGGGGAAGACGAAATCGCGGAACGATTGCTCGCGGCGTCTGCGCAGGTCGGAATGCGGCTCAGCCCTGAGTCCTTTGGTCGAGGCGGAATGGGTAGAGGCGGAATGCGCGCCGGAAGGAATGAACGATGAGTGACTCGAACGATCCGATCGCCTGGGTGGAGGGCAAGATCGTGCCCGCCGCCGACGCACGTGTTCCGATCCTTGACCATGGTTTCCTGTTTGGAGATGGCGTTTTCGAGGGGATTCGCGTGACCGAGCGCGGGATCTTCCGACTCGCAGACCATATGAAGCGGCTCGAGACAGCGGGGCGCGCCGTGGGAATCGCGCCGGAAGGTGGATTCGAGCGCGTGCGCGAAGTCGCCTGCGAAACCACTCGCGCCTGGGGGCGGCGAGAGGGCTATTTGCGGCTGATCGTGAGCCGTGGCGTTGGGGCGCTGGGCATCGATCCGTCGACCTGCCCCTCGCCGGCGATCGTTTGCATCGCCGCGGGACCTGCCCTGCCCGACCCGGAAAAGGAAGCGCGAGGGCTCTCGCTCATCACCTCGAGTCTGCGCCGTCCGGCGGGGGATGTCCTCGATCCGCGTGTAAAAAGCATGAACTATCTGAATAACGTGCTGGCGAAGCGGGAGGCGAATGAACGGGGCGCCGATGATGCCCTTGTCTTGAACGCGGCGGGCCTGGTTGCCGAGGCTTCGGCGACGAACGTGTTTGCGTTGCTCGGGAATCGGCTCGATACGCCTGCGGTAACCGATGGCGCCCTCGAAGGGCTCACTCGCCGCACGATTCTCGAGATCGGGCAGGATCTCGGGCTCGAAGTTCGCGAGCGCAGCCTCGGTCGTTTCGACCTCTATTCCGCGGACGCCGTATTCTTGACCGGCTCCCGCGCCGGGGTGATTCCGGTGGGGGCCCTCGACGGCTCGCCAATCTCGCAGACCGGCCGCGCCCGGGTCAGCGAAATCCAGGCGGCCTTCGCGACCCGCGCACTGGAACTCTCCGTTCCGGTCGACTGACGTCCGATTCGCGGGTCCGCCGGCCCGCGCCCGGGTCTCGCGCCTCCTCACGTACCCGAAATCGAAGGGAACGCGCCGAGAGGCGCTATGTTCCCGCGACGTCGCAGGGCGGCGGGGAGGTCGACTGGATCGCGAATGCGGTCCCCGGCTTCTTTTCGAACAGCGCCCCCCGATCAGTGCGTCCGGCGCCCCGCCGCACGCACGCATTTGCGTCCGGCCTTTTGTGTCGGACTAACATCCGGAGACGTTCCGGAGAGGAGAACGCCGTGCGCTGGTCGAGCGCCTTTATTCCCACGCTTCGAGATGATCCCACGGACGCCGAAGCGATTTCCCATAAGCTGCTCGTGCGCGGTGGGTTCATGCGGCAGCTGATGGCGGGCCATTATTCGATGACCCCGCTTGGCTTTCGCGCGTTGCGCAAAGTCGAAGGCATCGTTCGCGACGAGATGGAAAAAATCGGCGCGCAAGAGTTTCGGCTTCCCTGTATGCACCCGCGCGAGATCTGGGAAAAGTCCGGACGCTGGGACACGATGGGCGCCGAGATGTTTCGCCTGACGGACCGCAAGGAAGCGGACGTCGCCCTCGGCATGACCCACGAAGAGATCTTCGCCTTTCACGCGACGGAACTGAAGTCGTACAAGGCGCTTCCCCAGTCCTGGTACCAGTTTCAGTCGAAGTTCCGGGACGAGGCCCGCCCCAAGAGCGGCCTGCTTCGCGTGCGCGAATTCACGATGAAGGATTCCTATTCCTTCGACCTGGACGAAACGGGTCTCGACCATTCCTTCAACCAACACTTTGAAGCGTATCGGAAGATCTTCAAGCGTTTCGGGTTCGAGATCGTCGCCGTGGAGGCGTCGTCGGGATCGATGGGCGGGAACACGTCGATCGAGTTCATGATGCGCAGCGATGCCGGTGAAGACTGGGTCGCGGGTTGTGCGCAATGTGGCTACGCGGCGAACGTCGAGAAGGCGGAGAGCGTGCTTCCGGCGGTCGAAGATGGCGCGGGCCTGGATGCGCCTGAGAAGTTTGCCACGCCTAACGTGAAGACGATCGACGACCTCGCCAAGATGGACGGCGGTGCCGCCGCCGATCGTCAGATCAAGACGCTCGTGTTCAAGATCGACGACAAGGACGTGCTGATCCTGCTGCGTGGCGATCATCAGCTTTCGGAGCAGAAGCTGATTGATCAGGTTGAGGCGGAGTCGATGCGGCCCGCGGAACCGGGAGAGATCAAGAAGCTGCTGGGGGCATTGCCCGGGAGCCTTGGGGCCGTCGGAAAGAGCGAGCTCTTTGTGATCGCGGATCTGGCGCTTCAGGATCGCAAAGACATGACGACCGGCGCGAACGAAGATGGGTTCCATCTGCGCGGCGTCGACATCGATCGGGACATCGACGTGAAGGGCTGGCTCGACCTGCGTGAAGTGCAGGACGGCGAGGCCTGTCCGCAATGTGAGAAGCCGCTCGAGGTCTACAAGACGATCGAGGTCGGACACATCTTCAAGCTCGGCACGAAGTACAGCGAAGCGATGGGCGCCAAGGTTCAAAACGAGGACGGCAAGTCGGTTCCGATCATCATGGGCTCCTACGGGATCGGCCTCGAGCGCAACCTCGCTGCCGTCGTCGAAGCGAACCACGATGAGAGCGGCATCTGCTGGCCGGTCAATATTGCGCCCTACGAAGTCTGCGTGACGGTGGTGAAGCCGAAGGACGTCGAATGTCACGAAGCGGGAGAGCGTCTCTATGAGAAGCTTTCTGAGGCGGGGCTCGATGTGATCATCGATGATCGCGATGAGCGCCCCGGTGTGAAGTTCAAGGACGCAGAGCTGGTCGGCTTTCCCTATCGCGTGACGATCGGGCCGAAGGGGATTGAGCAGGGCGTCTTCGAACTCGTCCGTCGGCGCGATGGTCGCAAGAGTGATCTGCCGATTGAGCATGCGGCGGAGACGATTCTCGAGGCGGTTCTCGACGAACGGTTCTAGGCGAGGCGAGCGTTTTGGCGGCGAGTAAGAAGGCAGCGAAGAATTCAGCAAAGAAGGCGTCCGCGAAGAGCGGGAGCGGCGGTCCGCTCGTCCATCTCTTCGATGGCCACGTCTACATCTTTCGGGCCTACTTCTCTATGCCGTCGATGACCGCGACGGACGGCACGCCTTGTAATGCGGCGTACGGCTTCGCGAATACGCTGATTCGTTATGCGACGGAAGAAGATCCGACCCATGTGGGGGTCTGCTTCGATGCGGCGATGACGAGTTTTCGAAATGAGCTCGAGCCGGAGTACAAGGCGCAGCGGGGAGATCCGCCGGACGAGCTCGAACCGCAATTCGATCTTTGTCACGAGATCTCGGTCGCCCTCGGCTTCGCCACTTATGAAGTGGATGACTACGAAGCGGATGATCTGTTGGGGACGATCGCCGACGAAGTCGTTCGCCGGAAGGGCAGTGCCCGGGTCCTGACGACGGACAAGGATCTCTGTCAGCTCGTTCGCGAAGACGGACGGGTCGTCGTGCATGATCTCGCGAAGGAGAAGACCTTCGACGCGGATGCTGTGCGTGAGAAGTTCGGCGTCTCGCCGCATCAGATACCCGACTATCTCGGTCTGGTTGGGGATACGGTCGACAATCTTCCCGGGGTCCCCGGGATCGGCGCGAAGTCAGCGGCAGCGGTCCTGCAGGCGTTCCCAACGATCGAAGAAGTCCCTGGCGACTTCGACGAATGGGGCAGCGTGACCGTTCGAGGCGCAAAGCGCATGGCGGAGAAGATCGCGGAGCATCGCGAACGCGCGCTCAAGACCAAGGATCTCGCAACGGTCCTGCGCAAGGTCCCCGGCGTGACACCTGGACTGTCCGACCTCGCCTATCGCGGTGCAGACCGCGAGCGAACCGAGGAGCTTTTCGAGCGCCTCGGCTGGAATCGAATCTTCGACCGGATTCCGAAATGGCAGTCCTGACTTCGACGCTCTGGACCTGGTCGAACGCGCTTACCGCCAGTCGGTTGATCGCGGCGCCCTTCTTTTTTTGTGCGCTGATGGGCGGGGCGACGGGTCTCGCGGCGTTGCTCTTCTGGGGCGCCGTAGTGACGGATATGGCGGACGGCCGTGTCGCTCGGGCGCGGGGGGAAACCTCGGCCTTTGGCGGTTTGCTCGACCATGCGACAGACGCGAGCTTTGTAAGTTTGGGGCTCGCCGCGCTGGCGATGCAGGGCGTTGTGTCGATCGCGCTGCCCATTCTCGTGGTCGCCGCGTTTCTGCAGTACATGCTGGATTCGAAGAGTCTTGCCGGACGAGAGTTGCGGGCGAGCATTCTCGGGCGATGGAACGGGATCTTCTATTTCGTTCCGTTAGGTGCGGTCGTGACGCGGGATCTCCTCGGCCTAACCTGGCCATCGGACGGATTGATCGAGCTGCTGGGATTCGTGTTGGTTGTTTCGACTGCAATCTCGATGCTCGATCGCGCCTGGGCGTTCTTCCGCCCCGCTGAGCGCAGCTAGCGCGAAAGGGCGGAGACAGCCCTCTCGGCCGCTCTGGAGTGCGTTCAGTCGTTCGCCCCAGAAAATCCAATTCTGCGCACAACTTTCCGGATGTTGGTCGGTTCGTCTCTGATAGAAGAGAGAACTGAATGGGCGAGTGTTTCGTCGTCCGGGAGCTGTTGTGGAATGCCGAACGGAAAATCGTATCAGCCGATGAACTCTGTGGTCGGGCAGTCAAGGGGAATCCTGACCTGGGCGTTTGCGCTCATCGCCATGATCCTCTGGATCCTTGCCGCGTTCGTTTCCCACGCCGCTCCGCCCGAGTACCTCGCCTTCGAGAGTGGCCCTGTTCGTCCCCTCGCGATGTCACCGGATGGGGCCGCGCTCTATGCCGTGAACACTTCGGACGGGACCCTCGAAGTCTTCGACGTGGATGCCTGGGGCATTCATTTTTCGCATTCGGTTCCCGTTGGCCAGGACCCCGTCGCCGTCGCGGCGCGATCCGCGAACGAAGTCTGGGTCGTCAATCATCTTTCCGACAGCGTGAGCGTCGTCGATCCGATCGCGCGCCGCGTCGACCGAACCCTGATCGTCGGCGACGAGCCACGGGATATCGTCTTCGCCGGCCCCGGCGACGCGCGCGCCTTCATCACTACCGCGCATCGCGGTCAGCAGCGCACGGATCCTTCAATCGCCGCTGTGACCGGCGCGGGCGACCCGCAGCTCACGACTGAGGGCATTGGTCGCGCCGACGTTTGGGTCTTCGATGCGTCCGCGCTCGGCGCCACGATGGGCGGAACCCCGCTTCGCATTCTGACCGTCTTCGGGGATACGCCGCGGGCGCTCGCGCGCTCCGTTGATGGAACGAAGGTCTGGGTCGGCATTCACCACTCCGGCAATCGAACGACCGCGATCGGTCACGTCTTTGTCTGTGATGGATTTTCGGTCCCCGGGCCCGATTGTAATCCAATCCCCACATCAGCGATTACGTCTCCGGGCGGTGTGCTAGGCCCGTCCCAGAACGTCGAAGGGCTGAACGCGCCCGAAGTCGGCATCATCGTTCAGCAGGGCGCGGACAATCAATGGCGCGACCATGCCGGGCGCGTCTGGGATACCGGGTTGGTCGGGGCCTATCCCCGATTCGACCTGCCGGATCTCGATGTCTTTGAGATCGACGCGAACACGTTTGCGACGACCGCTTCCCATGCGGGTGTCGGGACGACGCTCTTCAACATGGCGGTCAATCCGTCGAGCGGAAAGCTCTACGTCTCGAATACGGATTCGCAGAACCTCACGCAGTTCGAAGGGCCCGGCGTCGTCGGGGGATCCACCGTTCAGGGGCATCTCGCGGAATCCCGCATCACCGTGATTGACGGTACAACGGTTTCGCCGCGACATCTCAATAAGCATCTCGACTACGGGACGCTCGCGAATACGCCGGGCTTCGACCCGACCGCAAAGGAACATAGTCTCGCAACGCCGCTCGAGATGGCGGTGACCGCCGATGGCGCAACACTTTACGTGGCGGCCTTCGGGTCGAGCAAGGTCGGCGTTTTTTCGACGGCGACGCTTGAGAACGACACGTTCGATCCGACGACCCAGTCCACGTCCTATATCGAGGTGACCGGGGGCGGTCCGTCGGGGCTCGTCCTCGACGAAGCGAATGATCGACTCTTCGTCTACACGCGCTTCGATAACGGGATCTCGATGATCCGGTTGAGCACCGGGCGGGAAATTGTTCATTGGAATTTCGGACAGAACGAGCCGATCGAAGTCGTTGAAGGGCGGCCCTTCCTCTACGACGCGCGAGTTTCGTCGGGGAATGGCGAGGCCTCATGCTCGTCTTGTCATATTTTCGGCGATCTCGATCACCTGGGGTGGGATCTCGGAAATCCCGATGACTTCGTGACGGCGAATCCGATGGTCATCAATTTCGCGCCGCCCGGCCCGATTCCCGGCCTGAACGGAACCGGGAACATCGACGACTTTCACCCCATGAAGGGGCCGATGACGACGCAGACGCTTCGCGGGATGCAGCACGGCGGCGCGATGCATTGGCGTGGAGATCGGAGTAACGGCTTCTTCGGCATGTCCCCGGATGACGAGGATCAATCGTTCAGAAATTTCATCGTGGCCTTCGAGGGTTTGTTAGGTCGGGAATCTCTTCTTCCCGAGAATGACATGCAGAAGTTCTCGGACTTTGCGCTCTCTCTCGTATTACCGCCGAATCCGATTCGACCACTCGACAACCAACTTGCCGCAGGTCCGCTGGCGGGGCGCGTGTTCTATAACACCGTGCCCTCCGATGGAGCAGCGACGTGTGAGACCTGCCACTCCCTCGATGCGAGTCAGGGGTTCTTTGGCGGCGGAACGTTCTCCACTTTCGAAGGGGGAACCCAGATCGTGAAAGTGCCGCATCTGCGCAATGCGTATACCAAGGTCGGCATGTTCGGCTTTCTCTCACCGAATGGCGGAGGCATCACGAATACAGGCGATCAGGTCCGCGGCTTCGGCTTCCTGAAGGACGGTTCGATCGACACGCTCTTCCGATTCGTCAGCGCCGCCGGGTTCACCTTCCCGAACGATACGGAGCGGCGCAACGTCGAAGCGTTCATGCTCCAGATGGACAACGACATCGCGCCGATCGTCGGCCAGCAGGTCACGCTTGATGCAACGAACGCGGGCGTCGTCGGTCCGCGCATCGATTTGATGATCGCGCGCGCTTCCGCCCCATTCACTTCGCTCTTGCTCGACGGCCTGACGACGGAATGCGAGCTTGTCGCCAAGGGAACGGTGGGCGGCACGCCGCGGGGCTGGGTGCGGCTCGCGAGTGGGATGTTCAAGGGCGACAATGATCCCCTCGAAGCGGCACTCCTGACGGACGCCTCCCTGCGCGCTCTCGCGACCACGGAAGGCCCGATCACGTATACCTGCGTCGCTCCCGGATCGGGGGCTCGCGCGGGGATCGACCGCGACCTCGATGCCGTCCTGGACGGACTCGACAACTGTCCGGCGCACGTGAATGGACCGCAGCTCGATACGGACTTCGACGGAATCGGCGACGCCTGTGACGCGACACCGACCCCGGAACCGGGACTTGCGGTCGGACTCGCGGCCGGCCTGCTCGCACTGGGCGGGTTGGGGCGGCGACGAACTCGCCGCGCCTAACGCGCGAGTTCGATTTCGCAGAGCCAGCGTCCGCGAGCTGAGTACCGGGCTTCGCCGATCGCGCGAGGGCTGGATTCGCTCCGAATGAATTGAATGACGGGATCGGTTCGATCGTCGGGTTCGCGGATTTCGAGCATCTGCTCATAGGCAGAAAGCGCGTCGTAGCAGAGCTCGTCGAGGGAGCGCTCATCGGCGCCGGTTTCAAGTTCGAGGCGATAGATCGTTTGCAGTCCGTCGCTCGTGACGCCCCGCGACTGAAACCAGCCATCGTCCGATCGAACTCGCTCGAGTTGGGCGTCTCGTTGGGAAGACCGAATATCGTCGATCAGACTGGGGAGGAGGACTGCCGCGATCGCTCCCGCGAACGCAATTGCGAAAGAGATGCGAAGTGCTCGTCTCGAACGAAGGAACGTGAGTCCAAGCGCCGTCGAAGCGTCGATGATCGGAAAGAGGAGGAAGGGGACGCGATGCCAACGGCCGCCCCCCATTATGAATTCGAGCATGACCGCCGTAAGCAGCACGCCGATCAGCAGGAATCGGAACTGCCGAATCTGAACGCCCGACCATTTCGGCATGGCGAAGATGGCCAGCGTGAGCGGCGTCATGCTCAGCCAATGATCGAGCGCCCAGCCGAGCGGCAGCGGGACTGCATACTCAGCGAAGACATCGCTGTTGCCCCAAAGCGACGGATAGCGGAAGGTGACCGCTGCCCAGCCGGCGAGCAGGTTTACGCCGAACAGATAGACGGCGCCGATCGCAGCGCGTTTCGCGATCATCATCTTCACAGGGACTCCACGGCGGATACTCCCGCTGCTTATCGGTCAAGCGAAGCGTGAGATCAAGCTATGGATCGTCGGGGCGCGCCGGCCCGTTGGCGGCTCAGCTGCCGGCGGGACTCGATTCGGTGCTCGCCTCACCGAAGAGTTCTCGATTCGCGCGGCGCAGGAAGAGAAGTCCGATCGCCGCATTGAAGAAGATGAAGAAGTTGTGCTGGACGAAGCCGAAGGCGGCCATCTCGCCTTCGTTGCCCGGGAAGAGAATCACCCAGAGCGTGATCGCGACTGTTCGCATCGGTCCTGGTGTGGCCGCGCCAAAGAAGATCACGGGCAGGTAGCCGAGCATCTGGCCCATTGACGCTTCGACGCCGAAGAGGTTGAGCGCCTGCGTATAGATCACGACCGCGGCGAGCAGGGCGGGTGAGCGGAAGACGACGATCGTGAGATAGCGCGCGAGTCCCGATTCGCGGAAGCTCTTGAAGAGAGGCTTGTCGCGGAGTTCGACGCCTCGACCGAGCGGCCCACGGAAGAACGCGAGCCAGAGTCCAAAGAAGACGGCGGCGCCGAGGGCGATCCAGGGGATCAGGCCAAAGACCTCGGGGAGATCATCGCGCCTCAGGAAGAAGCCGATCGTCGCCCAGCCGAGCAAGTAGAAGAACTCGCAGAACATGATGAAGATCATGCTCGAGCCGACTTCCCAACCTGGGACGCCGTAGCGACGGTTGAGATAGAGGCCCATCGCGCCCTTACCGACCTGTTCGTTCAGAATCGAAAGGATGTAGGAGCTGCCGCGGATCGGCAGGATCTCGGTGTACTTGATGGGCGTGTTGAACCAGGAGACGACGCGCCAAACGACAAGCGAGTCGATCAAGAAGAAGAACGCTGAGTAGGGGATCATCAGCGCGAGCCAATGGGTCCAGGAAACGCGCCCGAAGATGCCGCCGAGGTAATCGACGAGGGTCAGGCCGTCTCGCGCCGCCGCGCCCGAAAGACGCGTGTAGAGATACCCGAAGCAGGCGAGGGTGATGATCCAGGGCAGGAGCTGCTGGGCGAAGCCGGGCTTCTTGAGGCCGCCGCCTTCCGCGGGTTCGGCGTTTGTGTTCGTCGGATCGGGCGGAGCATCACTCATGCGTTCGGATCGCCTTGGGCTTGGGTTGGGGGCTCGGGTTGTTTGTCGGGACCAGCATCAGGACCAATGTAGTCAGCCAGGGTCTGGTCGAGCGGGGTCAGTTCGAGGTCGAGCGTCTTGGCGAACGTCGACGGGTCGACCCGGTCGTCATGCTGCAAGATGTCGAACATGGCGCGGCTGATCGGCGGGTTCCGCAAGAAACGATCGAGCAAGCCGACGGCAAATCGCGCGAGGCCATGCGGGATCGACGAGATCTTCGGTTCGTTCCCGTAGAGACGCGCGGCGCGCAGGACGAGATTGCGATGGGACAGGCATTCGGGACCACCGGCGTCAATCGAGAGGTCCCGACCGGGCGCAGCGACGCAGGCGGCGATGATCGCGGACACGACATCTCGCGCATCGATCGGTTGCTGCATCGTTCGTCCGCCGGCGATCAATCGAAGCGAAGGCGCCTGGGCTTGTCGCCGTAGCGATTCGGAAGCGGGGTCATCTCCGCCTAACACCATCGGAACACGGATCACCGTCGCCGCGACCCGGTCGTCGAGCAGGATGGCCTCGGCACGTCCCTTCGAGGCGAGGCAGTCGTTGTCCGAGTCCGGAGCGCTGCCAAGAATCGAGAGATAGACGATCCGCGAGATGTTGGCGCGATTCGCGGCGAGGGCGAGGGCATGACACGTGTGTTCATGGGCCTCGATGTACCGCGTGCCGGGCATCTCTTTGATGATGCCGACGAGATGGACGACGGCATCGGCGCCTTCGAGTGCTTCGCCCATTTCCTTCGGACTCGTGTAATCCACGATCTGGATTTCGGGAGCCGGGTCGAGACCGAGTGCTTCGATGGTACTTCGCGCGCGGTCGGACCGAACGAGGGCACGTACAGAGGCGTGGCCTTCGTCGGCGAGTCGGGTGAGAAGCGCGCGGCCGAGTTGGCCGTTCGCGCCGGTCACAACGATCGAAAGGGGGGTGCTTGCGTTTTCTATGATCACGCCGGGACGATACCGCCTTCGGAGGTCACTGTCGGAGCCACGCGTCGATCATCCCGTGACCGGCGTCCCACCCGGATCTGTCGGGCGCGTGGCGAGCCGTTTGCGCACGATCGCCGCGGCGATCACCAGGACCATCAGCCAGAGCGAGAGGCTCGTGAGCGCAACGGCAAGACTCTCATCGTTGGCGAGGCGCCCCGTGAGCCAAGGGATGATGAATCCGCCGAGAGAGCCGAGGCCGCCTGCGAGCCCCACCGCGGTTCCTGCAGCGGTTGGCATCGCGATTCCCGCGAGGCCGATCATGATGGGAAAGACCCCGCCGAGAAAGAAGCCCACCGCAGTCATCGCGAGTTCCGGAATGCCGATCCAGCCAAGGCCGAAGAACAACATCAATACGGCGGAAACCGAAGCCAGCGCGGCGGTCGTTCCGGCGCCGATCGGGCGAGGCGAGAGTCCGACAGCGAGCCGTCCGACGAGGAGGCCGCCCCAGAATGCGCTGATCGTCCGTGCCGCGCGTTCGGCACTCAAGCCGAGCTCGCTCGTCGTGTGGTCGACGACAAAGAGGCTGATCGCGGACTCGACCCCGACGTACGCGAAGGTGACGAGGCAGACCGCGGCCAACGCGAGGCGATCGTCGAAGCGTTTTGGTTCGTCGTCGGGTGAGGATTCGGATGAGGTCGCCGCTAGGCGAGGGGCATCCTTCATGTGAACAAAGAAGGCACCGGCGACAAGAAGCAAATGGCCGAGGCCCGCATAACGAAAGGCTTCGAACCAGGTGATCTCTACGTATCCGCGGGCAAAGGCGAGGAGCAGAGGGGTCGCACTCGCAGCCGCGGTCGCGGCGGCATGAATGAAGAGCAGGCGCCGTGGGGCGCTTGATCCGTATTCCTCAACGATCAAGGCGTTCAGAACGGTTTCGTAGAAGCCTGCGCCGAAGCCGATCGCGATCGTATGGATGAGGAGCCGCTGGTAGCTCGTGCTCGCGTCGAGTGTGGTGGCCGCGGCGATGACCGCGAGACAAGCACCGACATAGAGGGGCTTGCGTGGAAAGCGATCGATGATCGGTCCCGCGAGGACGATGCCGATCCCCAATCCGAGGGAGAGCATCGACCCGAGCAAGCCCAGGTCGGCATAGTCGAGGCTCAAGCTCGTGATCAGTTGGCTGCTATTTGCGCCATAGAGCACGAGCAGTGAACCGAAGGCGAGGAAGCTCGCGACACCGAGGGCGCTCCGCGCGGCGCCACCGGGCGAAGGCGTACTTAGGTCGGCGGACAAGCCGATCTACATCATATTCAGTTCGAGCCGCGCGGCATCGGACATCATGTCGACACTCCACGGCGGATCCCAGACTAGATCGAGGGAAACGTCCTTCACGCCCATCACGTTACGGACCTTGTCCTCCACTTCCGGCGGAAGCGTCTCGGCAACGGGACACATCGGTGTCGTCAGCGTCATCGTCACATGCGCCTCTCCATCGTCCGTAACCTCGATGCCGTAGATGAGTCCGAGTTCGTAGATGTCGACCGGGATCTCGGGGTCGAACACGGTCTTGAGGACCGCGACGATGCGCCCGCGAATCTGCATGGCCGGGCTGAGGTTATTATCCCCAGCATCCGTGGAGCTTGCCGGGGCCGCCGCATCGGGCGTTTGCGCTGTTGTTTCTTCGCTCATCGTTTCTTCCGTCCGGTTCTCGTCAATCGTTTCTCGCGCGCCAGAAAAGCGCGCCTTCAATTTTTCGAACATGGGGCTATTCCGTCTTCGCGGTCGCACCGTCGCCGACGAGCGCCTCGTGCAGGGCATGCCAGGCGAGCGTCGCGCATTTCACGCGCATGGGATATTCCCGGACCCCCGCGAAGACCGCGAGCTTTCCGAGACCCTCGACATTCGCTTCTTCGCTCGGCGAAGATGTCACGAGGTCGTGAAAGCGAGTGAAGTCCGCTTCGATCTCCGGCACGGATTTGCCTTTCACGAAGTCCGTCATCAGGGACGCGGAGGCCTTTGAAATGGCGCAGCCGGACCCCTGGAACGCGACGTCCTCGAGGGTGCCGTCTTCGGCGACCTTCGCATAGAGCGTAAGCTGGTCGCCGCAGAGCGGATTATGTCCGTCCGCTTCATGGCTGGCATCGTCGATGACGCGAAAATTTCGGGGCTTCTTGTTATGCCCGAGAATCGTCGCCTGATAGAGCTCTCTCAGATCATCCATGGTGTGTACGTCTCATGCGGCTCAAGAGAAGAGATCCGCGGTCTTTTCAAGGGCAGCGACCAGCTGGTCGATGTCCTCGTGTGTGTTGTAGAAGGCGAGCGAGGCGCGCGCGGTGGCGGGAACGCCCATGCGAACCATCAGGGGTTGAGCGCAATGATGTCCGGCGCGAACCGCAACGCCTTCGCCATCGAGCACGGTCCCAATGTCATGAGGGTGCGCGTCTTCGAGAACGAAGGAGATGACGGCTGCCTTTTCTTTAGCGCGCCCGATGATGCGAAGTCCCTTGACCGTCTCGAGCTTCTCCGTCGCGTACTCGAGGAGCGTGTGCTCGTACGCCGCGATCTCGTCCATGCCGATCGCGTCGAGATAATCGATCGCGGCCCCAAAACCGATGATCGAGGCGATATCCGGTGTGCCCGCTTCGAATTTCTGCGGGACCGGCGCGAAGGTCGTCCCTTCGAAGGAGACGGTTTCGATCATGTCGCCGCCACCCAGAAAGGGAGGCATCGCTTCGAGCTGCGCGAGCTTGCCGTGCAGTACGCCCGCACCGCTCGGGCCGAAAACCTTGTGGCCGGAGAACGCATAGAAATCGGCGCCGATTGCGTCGACGTTCACCGTCTGATGGGGAACGGCCTGGGCGCCATCGATCAAGGTCGTGATCCCGCGCTCGCGCGCAAGGGCGATCAGCTCGGAGACGGGATTAATCGTTCCCAACGCGTTCGACACGTGGGCGAAGGCAAGCAGCTTCGTTCGCGGCCCGAGCAAGCTCGTGAGTTGGGCCAGGTCGAGGACGCCATCGTCATCGATCTCGGCGACGCGAATCAAAGCGCCCTTGCGTTCCGCGAGCATCTGCCAGGGGACGATATTCGCGTGATGCTCCATGCGCGTCAGGACGATCTCGTCGCCCTCGCCGATATT